>Ga0256405_10008083_pt1 | contig 15306 bp, 22 predicted proteins | sample RumenRJG_02DNA_FD_189096 | JGI IMG/M metagenome (GOLD analysis project Ga0256405, IMG submission 189096) | Bovine rumen microbial communities from Lethbridge, Alberta, Canada - RJG_02 | ecosystem: Host-associated > Mammals > Digestive system > Stomach > Rumen | place: Canada: Alberta... | reverse complement strand
CTGCAAGGTGGCAGACGCCGCGCCTGACGGAGACATTAAGAGATTTTGGAACGAGCAGCTGCTGGGGGGCAGTTACTCTGTATCTCAGCGCGCTGCGGCGGTAATCATGACAGCTCTCTCTGAAGGGTATGAAATCGCGCAGCACGCGGCGGATCCGAAATACAGACCGCGGCCTCTGACTGAGGAGGAGGTCATGAGTTTAAAATATCCGGAATTCAACGCGCTTTATAACGAAGCCATTGCCGAATGGTTCGACGGAGGAAAGCGCACGGTGGAACCGGATACGGAGCCGAAAACAGAAAAAAAAACAGAAGAAGAGGAGGCCGGAGCATCCGGCTGAATCTGGCATGGTTTAAATATTACGGCCTCCGCTTTGGGTTAACCATCACGGAGGCCGTAAATATGCGTTATGGGGAAATGATGGATCTGATCGCATGCGACGCCATATTCAACGGAGTGCAGCAGCCGAAGGCGGAGAAAAAGCACTTTTCATTCGATGAGGCGATGAAATTGAGGTGATGAAATGCCGGTAAACATTGGGCCACGGATCGGAATAGAGGGAGAAGCTGAATACAGGCGGACAATACAGAACATTATCCAGCAGCAGAAGACCCTGAAATCTGAGATGCAGGCCATGTCCTCCGCCTGGGACAAGGACACGGCACAGCAGAAAAAGAACGCACAGCAGCGCGACAATCTCAGCAAACAGATCCAGGCACAGAAGGACCGCCTGGCGGAACTGGAGAACATGATGGAGAAGTCCGCCGAGAAGTACGGCGAAAACTCCACAGAGACGCTGAAGTGGAAGCAGGCGGTGAATGAAGCGGCCACAGAGCTGAACCGCCTGGAGACTGAACTGAAAAACATTCCCAGCGGACTCCAGCAGATGGGCGCAGACATGGAGGCCGCCGGGCAGAAGATAAGCGCAGTCGGAGACGCACTGATGCCGATCAGTGCTGCAGCGGCAGCGGTAGGCGTGGCGGCAGTGAAGACCACGGCGGACTTCGACAGCTCCATGAGCAAGGTCGCGGCGATCTCCGGCGCCACGGGGAAGGATTTCGACGATCTCCGGGCAAAGGCCAGGGAGATGGGCGCGGAGACCAAATTCAGCGCCTCAGAGGCGGCGGACGCTTTCCAGTACATGGCAATGGCCGGATGGAAGACTGAGGACATGCTGGAAGGTATATCCGGCATCATGTCCCTGTCCGCGGCTGACGGTCTGGATCTGGCCACGACTTCCGACATCGTCACGGATTCCCTGTCCGCGTTCAACCTGACGGCGAAGGATTCCGGGCATTTTGCGGACGTACTGGCAGCAGCATCCACGAACGCGAACACGAACGTGGCCATGATGGGCGAGACATTCAAATACGCCGCGCCTGTTGCCGGAGCGCTGGGATTCAGCATTGAGGACGTGGCAGTGGCCACGGGCCTCATGGCGAACGCCGGAATCAAAGGAAGCCAGGCCGGTACGGCATTGCGGGGATTCCTGACAAGGCTGGCGAAACCGACGAAGGAATCCATGAACGCGATGAAGTTCCTGGACATCGAGATCCAGAACGCGGACGGATCCATGAAAAGCCTGTCTGAGATCCTGCACTATACAAAAAGGCAGTTTGACACGCTGAACGAGGCGGAAAAGGCGCAGTATGCGGCCATGCTGGCAGGACAGAACGGAATGTCCGGTCTGCTGGCGATCATGAACGCCGCAGACGGAGACATTGCAAAGCTGGAGAAGGCAGTCAGTTCGGCCAACGGAACCGCGAAGCGCATGGCCGAGACCATGCAGGACAACCTGAACGGACAGCTCACCATTCTGCAGTCAGCGGCACAGGAGGCGGCCATCTCCGTCGGTGATGCGCTGGTGCCGAAGATCCGCCAGGGTGTCAGCGTGGTACAGGATTTTACAAACTGGTTCAACAACCTCAACGACGAACAGAAACAGTATGCGATCAATGCCGGCATTGCGGCGGCGGCAGCGGGACCGTTTTTCAAGATCCTGGGCGCCGGAACGAAAGCAACCGGCCGTGTCATCACGGACATCGGAGATCTGGCCAAAAAGGTTCAGGAGCTGGGCGGCATGACTGCCGCGGTGAATGCAGTTCTGGGAAGCACGGCCGTGCAGATCGGACTGGTGGCGGCGCCTCTGGTAGTCCTGGGAGCGGCCTTCGTGAACGCGAACAGCAAGATCACGGGGCTGGACAGCAATCTGATCAGCCTGAAGGACCGCCTGGAAGAGACCGGAAACGCGATCACAGAGAACGATACGGCCATCCAGAACTGGCTGGCGGCCACGAAGGAGACCGCGGACGGGATCCAGCTCTCCGGCACGAAACTGGAACACTGGCGGAAACAGCTGAATAACTGCTATGACGCATCCGGAAACCTGAAGGAAGGCATGGAGTCAGTTGCGGAATATGCGCTGAACCAGCTGAATCAGGCAATGGGGACCGATTACAGCACGGAATTCATCGCCCAGGCGAAGGACAGCGCGGCGGCGCTGGGAGAGATAAACAGCGCCATTGACCAGAACATTGCCAAGATGAAGGAGCAGGCGCTGCAGGCCGCGTTTGAGGGAGAATATACGGACGCGATCCGGCAGCAGGTGGAAGCGCACAAGCGTTTGAACGAGGCGAATCTGCAGTATCAGCAGACCGTGGACGGCGCAAAGCGTGCCGTGGAGGAATTCAACCAGGCACAGGCGGAGGCATCAAGGACATCCGCCACGGGCGGCGTCGCGGATCCGCAGGCAGTCGCGCGACTCTCTGAAGCAACGAAAAAGTGCAACGAGTACAGGACCGCGCTGGAGCAGGCCGGCGGAAGTCTTTCCACGGCGGCAAAGGACGCGGCAGCGGCAGATTCCGCAGTGAGCGGCCTGAACACTACCATGGAGACCATGGCACAGGGCGGCGCTGAGAACATCAACAAGGCGGCGGAAGCCTATGCCAACATTGCAACAAATGCCACGACGGCGGGCCAGAAAGCGGAGGAGGCCACGCAGAAGACTCTGCAGTCCTTCGACAGCATTCAGGCCAGCGTGATCCAGGCGCCTTCATTTGACCAGGAAGACGCAGCGGCGAAAGCGGCGGCCACGACGCAGACCATGCAGAACACTTTCGATCAGAATCAGTTCACGGGGCAAGTTAAGGAAGTCACGGGCGGAGACCAGGCGGCCATGAACGCCGCGGGCCAGATGACGAAGATCATTGAGGTTCCCATGCAGGGCAAAGTGGACCGCGTGGACGGCGCAGAGGCAGCCGCGCAGGATGCGCGCAGTGTGATGCAGCAGTTTCTGGACAACCATCCGATCATCGCGAAGGTGGTGCAGACTGTGACCGGCGGAGCCATTGGCGGCCATGCAGACGGTGGATTCGTACAGAGCAAACAGCTGTCCTGGTTGGCCGAAGACGGCGCGGAGGTGGTCATCCCGCTTTCCGCTTCAAAGCGCGGCCGCGCGCTGGATCTGTTTGAACAGACCGGCACGATCCTGGGCGTGAGTAGCACCATGGTGCCGTCAGGCGGAACGACTACATCAAACGCATATCACTACGGTGGGAACGTGATCAACGTCTACGGGGCGCCGGGACAGGATGTCCGGGAGCTGGCGGAGACCGTGGCGGATCTCATCAATGGAGACGTGCAGAGTAAGGGGGCCGTATGGGCGTGACGCCATTTCATTTTCTGACATTCGACGATAAGAGCAGCGGAGAATTCGGCGTCTGGATCTCAGGATCCGGAACATTCAACGCGCCGGCGCGGGACGTGTCCATGGTGGCCGTTCCGGGCCGGAACGGAGACCTGACATTTGATAATGGCAGATTTCAGAACATCACGGTGACATATCCCGCATTTATCTCCAGACGGTTCCAGCCGCGCGTGGACGATTTCCGCGCATGGATCTGCTCCAGAAAGGGATACTGCCGCCTGGAAGATACCTATCATCCGGACGAATACAGGCTGGCCATCTATAAAAGCGGCCTGAACGTGACGCCGACGGCATACAATGCCGCGGGGCGGTTTGACCTGGCATTTGAATGCAAGCCGCAGCGGTTCCTGAAAAAAGGAGCGCATCCGGTGACATTCACGGCGGCCGGGGTGATCCGGAACAAAACACTTTATGAAGCGCGGCCGCTGGTCCGGTGCTACGGAAATAGCGGGAACGTCACGATCAACGGAATAAAGGTATCTGTAACCGGCCTCTCTGCATATGTAGATCTGGACTGTGATCTGATGGAGGCGTATGAAGGAAGCACCAGCAGAAACGGGACCACGACGCTGAACAACAGCAAATTCCCGGTACTTTCTCCGGGAGATAATGAGATCTCATTCACAGGATTCACGTCTGTGGTGATCACTCCGAGGTGGTGGACAATATGATTCCTAAATTATTTGCACCATCCGCCACGTCATTCACCACGAACGGGATCGGATCCCTTACGGAGCTGATCAGCTGCGAGGTGACAGAGGAACGGAATGGCATCTATGAACTGGAAGCGCAGATCAGCATCGAGGCAAGGCACTACAACGACATCACGCACAGCGCCATCATCGGCGCAGTCCCGTGTGATGGCGGTGAAGTCCAGGGATTCAGGATCTACAAGATCACGCGGCCGATCAACGGCATTGTGACGATCAAGGCTAGGCACATCAGCGGCCAGCTGTCCAACATCCCGGTCCGGCCGTTCACTGCGGCAAATGTCGGCGCCGCGCTGGCAGGACTGAAAAACAACTCCATGCAGGCGAATCCGTTCACGTTCTGGACCGATAAATCGACGGTGGCAGCATATAACCAGACGAAACCGGAGTCCGTCCGGGCGCGCCTGGGCGGCCAGGAGGGAAGTGTCCTGGATGTCTTCGGCGGAGAATATGAATGGAATAACTGGACCGTGCGCCTCTGGAATAACCGCGGGCAGGACCGGGCCGTCACGCTGATGTACGGGAAGAACATCACGGACGTCCGCCAGGAGGAGAACATCGAGAACACCATCACGGGGATCGTCCCGTTCTGGGCCGGCGGAGAGGATGAAGTCGTTTATTATAACGGAATTGTAGAAGCGGACACGGCGCAGAATTTCCCATATGGGCGGACGGTGGTCCATGATTTTTCATCTGATTTCACGGAGAAACCGACAGCGCAGCAGCTGAAGGCACGCGCTGAACGGTATGTAATCAGGAATCAGATCGGAATTCCTCACGTCAGTATCAAAGTGAGTTTCGTGGCACTCTGGCAGACAGAGGAATACAAAGATGTGGCGCCTCTCCAGGAGGTGAAGCTGTGCGATTATGTCACGATCATCTTTGAAAAGCTGGGCATCACTGCAAAGGCCAAAGTGGTTAAAACGGTTTACGACGTCCTGAACGAACGATACAGCTCCATAGAGCTGGGAGACGCGCGGCAGGACTTCGCGTCTTATGTCGTGGGCCTTGCCACACAGACAGAAGAGACCGCGGCAGCAGTGGCAAGCAATAAGAACCTGGTATCCTCACAGATCAGCGAGGCGCTGGTCACGTTCCAGGACGTCATGAATGAGGCAATCGAAAGCGCGACGGACCAAATTGTCGGAGCGAAGGGCGGAAACATCGTCACGCGGATGAATGATCAGGGCCTGCCGGTGGAGCTGCTGATCACGGATAATCTGGATCTGCAGATGGCGAAAAACATCTGGCGCTGGAACATCGGCGGCCTGGGATATTCGTCAAAAGGATATAACGGCCCGTATGGTCTGGCAATAACACAGAACGGCGCCATTGTGGCGGACTTCATCACGGTCGGAACGCTGACAGCGAACCTGATCCGCGCTGGGATCCTGAGAGATCTGAACGGGAAAAACTGGTGGAATCTGGAGACCGGGGAAATGGTGATCTCCGGCCGTTTGAATGCGGCGTCCGGCACTTTTGCCGGAGAACTGCAGGCGGCAACAGGCAGTTTCAGCGGCCAGATCAAGGGCGGAAGCATTGCCATCGGCGGCACGGCGTCGGTTCCTATTTTCGCGGTAGGAGCTGACGGAAAGGTCACCATGCGGAATTTTGAGTTGGATGGCGTCGGAAATGCTGCCACTATTGGCTGCTCAGTCATGAACTGCGAGAATCTCCGCGCCGGGACCGCCGTCATTGAGGGCGATCTGCATATGAACGGCGGCACGGTTTACGCCGGGGATGTACAGGCCAGCTATGTTTCTGCCAGCACGGTGGACTGCGGAACGATTTACTGCGCTAATCCGCCGTGGACATCCATCTATGACGATTCAGACGAACGCCTGAAGAAAAACATAGAAGACATAGACGGAAAGAATGCGCTGAAGTTTATTCTGGCACTGGATCCGAAGAGCTACACATTCCGGAAAGACGGACGTGATGCTCTGGGATTCATCGCCCAGGATATCAAGAAAACAATGAAAGAGTTACATGTCAGCTATCCGCTCATCAAAGAGAAGGAGGACGGAATGCTGTCCCTGAATTATACCAACCTGATCGCCTTGATCGTGGCGGCGATCCAGGAGATCGCGGGGGGAAAATAAATGTATACACAGACACAAGACATTAATGTCATTCCTTCAGGCGTGCGGCCTGTGATCTATTTGTCACAGTACGACAATCAGACGCAGGCGCTGCGATTTCTGCTGTACAAAGATGATACGGCGTTTCAGATCCCTTCCGGCGCCGCGGTCCTGATCAATGGCCTTAAGCCGGACAACACTGGATTTTCATATGCCGCGACGGCCACAAGCGGAAACAGCGCGACATTCTCAGTCACGCAGCAGATGACGGCCGTGGCCGGAGATGTTGAGTGTGAGCTGAGAGTCCGGACAGAGTCGCAGATCATCGGAACGCTGAACTTTATCCTGCGCGTGGAGCCGGCGCCGCTTCATGATGATTCAGTCCTGTCAGAGACGGACATCCCGCTGATTGAGCAGGCCGTGGACATCGCGGCTAATCTGGCAGAGTACATTCAGCAGACACTGGATGCGGCAAGCGCGGCAAGCGCAAGCGCGACAAACGCGGCGAACAGCGCCACGGCAGCGGAAACAGCGGCGGCCGGAGCGGCATCAGCAGAACAGACGCTGCTGGGCCTTTACGATTCTATCGAGCAGGCAAAGACCGACGCGAACACAGCGGCAAGCGCGGCAAATGCGGCAGCGGCCAGCCTGTCAGGGATCACGGCAACGGCGAACACGCTGCAGCCGGAAGCATCAGCAACGGCATCATATGATGCGACAAATAAGCGCTTTACGTTCGGAATTCCGCGCGGCGCGAACGGCGCCAGCGGAGTCACGACGCCGCTCCTGGGATTTTTCACCATGTGGGTGGACACAAACGGAGATCTGTATGTGGCGGCCGCGGACGATATGAGCGACTTTTTCAGCTATGACTCAGAAACCGGGAACCTTTACTATTTAACGGAGGATGGAAACTAATGTCAGTAGTACAGACGTTAATAGGCAATGTGAAAGGCCCGCAGGGCGAACGGGGCGCCCAGGGCGTCCAGGGCGAACAGGGAGAAGCGGCGACCATATCCGTCGGATCCGTGACCACGGTGCCGTATGGGACAAATGCAAGCGTAGTAAACAGCGGAACGGAGCAGGAGGCTGTTCTGGATTTCCGTATTCCACAGGGCCGTCCGGGTGAACAGGTCACGCAGTTGGATAATCTGGTGCTGAACAGCATCACGGAACCGTCCACACAGTTTCCGATTCCGGCTATCGGTGACATTGGTTCCGTGCTGTTCGGTAAGGTGTCGAAATGGTTCAGCGATATGTCCGCTCTGGTCGCAACGAAACTCAATGCGGCGAACGTGGTAAACAATCTGACCACAACGGCAAGCGGCTATGCTCTGGATGCACGACAGGGCAAAACGCTGAATGATTTCCTTGCGATCCATGAGGTGACGTTTAACCAGTCTGTAAATTCTGGGTTGACGGTTACAGATGCAAAAATCGTAAAATCTGGAAGGGTATGCCAGCTTTACCTTGCCGCAACGGCAAACACAGCGTTATCAGCGTGGACAGTACTCGTTTATGGAGTTCCAGACGGATACAAGCCGTATTTTAATACTGCAAACGCTTTTGGCATATCAGTAGGCAGTAACCGTGCAATGGCAAACATGAACGGTAACGGTACTATAAACACCGTTGCCACAATCGCAAACGGTGAACAGGTTCGTTTTTGTGTAACATACATCACTGCATAAGGGGGTCAATCATGGACAAATTAAAATTTCTTGATGGTACTATCATCGACATTGAGGACGGTGCGACACTGTCAGAGGTCACGCACATTGCAAGCAATGAAGCAAATGCAATGTATGTCTGCAACAAGGTGACCGCTGAAAACGTGGCATATCTTCAGTTCCTTCACGGTGAAGCGGTAACGGGTGACTATCAGAATGTCATTATTGCCGCCCCCACGACACGCGAGGACGGCGAAGGTGAAACGGTCATCGTGCGGATGCACTTCCGGGAAAAGACTGATGTAGAACTTCGGCTTGATGCCCTGGAAGAAGGGCAGACCGTACAGGATGGAGCAATCGAAGACATCGGCGCAGTTCTTTCCGACATGGCAGAGGGGTGATGATATGGCGAGATTTTACGGGCTGAAGATCAAAAACGGAGAGATTAATCCTAAGACCGGCATGGCCTGGACGATTGAAGATGTGCCGAAACTGTTCCGGGCGGCAACGGCGGCATGGCTGGAGGCAAATACGGACTGACAACGGGGGCGGCGCAGGCCGCCCCTTTTTTCAAAGGAGAAAATGAAAAATGTGGGATTTGTTTCTGTCGGAACTGAGAAATAACGTCTGGCTCCAGACGGCCGCGCTCTGGGTGGTCTTCGACACGATAATGGGATGCTGCCGTGCGGCGTACCAGCATGAATTTAATTCCAGTTTTGGAATCAACGGAGGAATCCGCAAGGCCGGCATGCTGATCAGCCTGGTGTTCCTCATGTCATTCGACGTATTAAGCGGATTCAATCTCCTGAAATTCATACCGGAGCAGTACCGCGCAGTCTGGAACTGTCCGAAAATCGGAACCGGGGAATTCTTTTCTGCGCTTTATTTCGCATATGAGTCGATCAGCATCATGAAAAACATGTATAAACTGGGCATTCCTATGCCGAAATGGATGAAGCAGAAAATGGAGAAATTCCTGAAAGACATGACCGGCGAGCTGAAAAGCTGAAGGAGGGACAAATGACAGAACAGGATATCATCATCTGCGGACACGGATCCGGGAGACCTTCGACGAAGAACATGCGTGATTATCTGACACAGAGATACAGCCAGGTGGCCACAAACGGCAAGCGGAAGCAGCTAGTGGCGGTCCGGCGCCTTCGGAGCCTGACGGATCAGGGCAGATCAGCAGCACATGATCTCTATCGCACGATCCTGGGCAGGAACTACTACAGCCAGGAGCGGAGGGAATATGTATATCATCCGTATTCAAACGGCCTGTATTATTCGGACTGCAGTTCCAGCCAAATGTCCACGCTGCAGTTGGCCGGATTCCAGACTGGCGGACTCCTGAACACGGCCGGGATCTATGAGTCTTCAAAGTTTGAGACCGTGCCGGTCGAGATCGAGCGCGGCCATGTCGTGAATCCGGAAATCCTTAAGGTGATGGACCAGCTCCTGTTTGCGGGAAATGATCCGGACAGACCTCTCCAGATCGGCCATGTGGAGAGTATCTATGAACTGCCGAATGCCTGGGAGCCGGAGACATTCCCGCGCTGGATTTATGACGCCGGCAAATGGTACTACAGGGAGGCTCCGGAGCAGAACGCGCACGGATGGACGGACATCAATCATCACAGATATTATTTTGATCAGAAGGGCGTGATGGTTACGGACTGGCAGCGGATCGGCGGGAAATGGTATTATTTCCATCCGACGGCCGGCGCTCAGTTTGAGGGAGCGCTGTATCACCAGGCGGACGAATCAGGCGCGCTGGAGATCTGGCGTATTGATTAAATGTTTCATAGGTGGTTTCAGAAACTGCAGGAATACCGCAGAAATCAGCGGTTTGATTCGATGACTTTTAATCAAGTTGTCGCGGGTTCGAGTCCCGCGTGGCTCATGGGTAAGAAAATGGCGGAAATCCAGCAAATGCGCGGGTTTCCGCCATTTTTTTGGTGTTTTCAAAGTAGCCGATTGTAGGCGAAAGTAACCGATTGTAAATGTTTCACCATGGTTTCAGATGCCTTTTTCAGGACCGTGGTTTCATTTTGGTTTCAGAAAAAAAGACCGGGAGCTGATCCCGGTCCTTTTTTATTTACAGAGCAATGGCAGCGGCCACGGCGGCGGGCGCATTCTCTTTTTCCTCCAGCAGATGGGAGTAAACATCTATGACCATCTTTTCAGTGTCTCCCAGGAGCTGGGCGATCTTTTTGGTGGAGAGCGTCCGATTATAGCAGAGCTGTGTGCAGTAATTGTGCCGGAAGACGTGGGCCGTCAGGCCGGAGATCACGCGGATCTGATCGGTGCCGCCGGCGGCCGTGTTCATGGCCTTCAGGATCGCCTCCCACATGCGGCGGTATCCGGTGGCGGTGATCATGCTGCCGTATCTGGTATGAAATAGATATTCGCCTTCAAGGGTGGGAAGGTATTCCCGGAGGTAGTCCGTCAGAAAGGCGGGCATGGGAACGGTCCGGATCCCGTTCGCACTCTTCGTTCCTTTGATCGCGGGTGCATTGCTGATGAATTCCAGAGAGCGGCAGACGCGCAGTTCTGAGCGCGCCAGGAGAATGTCCGCCTGTGTGAGCGCCAGCGCCTCCCCGCGCCGGAGACCGCATCCGTAAATGATCAGCACGAATGCCTTCTGCATGGGCGTGAAGTCCGCCGCGGAGATGGCGCGTTTCTCCAGATCCGTGAGGGCGCGCTTTTCCGTGGGGAGGTATTTCGGAAGCGCCACGCTGCAGATGCTCCGGACGGACGATTCCGGGAGCAGATGATCATCCACGGCAGCATTGACGATCTGTTTAAATGTCAGCTTGATCAGCTGACAGGTCCGGGGTTTGTCCAGAGCGGAATTGATAAGCATCTGCAGATGCGTTTTCCGCAGATCCGACACGCGGACGCCATCCAGCGGGGCGAAGTGCTTCCGGATCACGTTCTCATACATGGCCTGGGTGTTCCGTTCCCGTACAGCCTTATATGTCCGGAGCCATTCCCGGCAGTAGTCCAGGAACAGCGCGTCTGATGATTTCACGAACTGCCCGGCGGCAACACGGGCATTATATTCGCTGACCATCTTTTCAAGCTCCTTCGACGATTTCCGCGTCCGGAGCATCACATAATGTTTTCGCCCGTTCTCATCTCTGGATCCATCCCAGACGCGGGCGGCATAGTATCCATCTTTCCCTTGTGAGTATTTTGCTTTTGCCATGTATTTATTAATAACCTACTGCGGCGAGACCGTAAGCGATCTGTGAAGACGTGAAACCTTCATATTCAAGCTGATCAGCAAGTCCTTTTCTGGAAAAGCTGGTGTATTTCAAATACTGTTGAGCCTTTTTCGCACACTGATCATTCCAATCAACCTGAATCGTTTCGACGGCATAGGTGGCCTCTTCGGTGGTGAAGCCTTCATATTTCAGCTGTTCGATCAATCCCTTTTTTGAGAAGCTGGTGTATTTCAGATACTGCTGGGCTTTTCCAACGGCGTTTTTCATGCCGAGGGTGACGGTGGCCGGCGCAGTATAGGAAGACGCGGCGGCAGCGGCCTGCTGTTCAGTGATCCAGCGGCCATCAGCTCCGACGGTGTAACCGTCCGGTGTGGTGGTATTTGTCAGCATTTTCCCATCAGCTCCGACATAATACCATGCGCCATTTGATTCTATCCAGGCATTGCATCTGAGGTTTCCGTTATCCTCCTGATAATACCATGTGCCGCTTGAATCGCTGAACCAGTGCGCGGCGTATGGCGTGACAGGCGTGGCCGCCATAATTGCGAGAGATAAAGTAACAAGTCCTAATTTTTTCATAATGTGCCTCCTGTATTTATATTGTGTCCAAAAAATCGGACTTTGAAACCGAAACCACAAAATGCTGATTGACTGAATCGAACTAATGTTCTATCATTATCTCAGCAAAGGGGGGCTGTGATGGAACAGACGAAAAACGAAATCATGAAACTGCTGTCACAAATTCATAACCTGGAAACGCTGGAACTGATCAAAAGATTCCTTGAACGGATCGCAAAATAAGAACAGGAAAAAGAGTAATCCCGCACAAGATTACTCTTTTTTATTTTGGAATTCTTCGATAAACGCATTAAACCATTTTTCAAAACATTCCCAAGTCTGATCGTCCATCCGCGCCAGCGCGGAGACAAGGCGTTTTTTAAACACATCATCATCCACGTTCACCAGATCGGCGGCGAAATCGACGATAGCCTGATCCGGTGTCCGCTCCTCAAACATATCTCCTTCGCCGGTCCTCAGCCATTCCTCACGGACATGGAATTCACGGCACACAGCTGTCCGGAGCTGGCCGGAAACAGCATTTGTGCAGTTTTCTACCTGACTGAGAGAACTCTTTTTCATTCCTACACGTTCGCCAAATTTATCGAGGGTAAGACCTAAAGCCTTTCTGACCTCTTTGATTCGTTCATTTTCGTTCTTCATGATTATATCCCTCCTAACTTATTAATAGCACACAAGGAAAGCACATGCAAGAAAAAGTTTTTAGAAAGAACTTTTATGTTGACAAAGTTTTTATAAAAGACTATAGTGTTTTTGTAAGGAACATTTTGGAGGTGGAACAAGATGGCAAGGCTCAGAGTTATAGCGGAACAGCTGAAGGGTGTGGCAGAGGACGGCATCGGATGGATAGTGATCTGGAAGGAAGGCAAGAGCTGGAACGGGAGAGAAGTGTGGCCGGAATACAGAGAGGATTCACACAGCCTGATCCTGGACAAAGAGGACCGAGAGCTGATCCGGGAGATCGTGGAAGAGGATCCGCAGGCCATCCTGGTGAATTCCTGGGTGCATAACCTGGGCGTAGTCGACTACAAAGTCAGCACCATGAAGCTGGAGCAGAATCTGCGCTGGCACTATCGAGAAGGAACGGCAATGGCAAAAGACGCACTTTAAAGGAGGTAAGAATGAGCGAAGAGAAGAAAAGAGTGATCAAGGCAATCAATGAGGCATTCCCGCGCATGAGCGCGGAGCGCCGGGGGTATCTGCTGGGATATACGGAGGCCATGGCAGATAAAGCGGATGATGAGAAGAAGGCCGCCAAAGAGCGGGAGGAACAGCCCGCATGATAAAAGTGAAGGATCTGGTGGAGTACCTGAATAACTACAAAGAAGACGATGAGATCCGCGTGGTGGGCGCGATCCGGGAGACGGCGAACCAGAGCGAACTGGTGGACATCAATTTCTTCGGCGTTCTGAAGCCAGGGGAATATGAATATCCCATATTTCTGATGGAGATCCAGAAGCAGGAGGAGGCAGCGGAATGAAGACATTGACCGCGAAACAGGTGAAACGCCTGGAGCCGGGAACAGATGTGTACCTGGTAAACGATAAGACCGGGAGCCGCGGGAGCCTGTGGGTGATCCAGAACGGCAGGAAGAAGATGCTGCGGGGCATCATCAACGTGATGGAGATCAAGGACATGGAAGGCTGGCACTATGAGATCGAGGAGGAGCAGAAAGATGCCTGACGAAAAAGAGATGGACGCAATGCGGAAGGATCTGGAGCTGATCGCGGATTATGCGGAGGCGCTGAAGAATGTCACGAGTTATTTGCTGGATGGAGTCCAGGAGGGAATTATAGTTCGTCTGACGCTGGACGAGATCATCAAACGCGCCACGGGGAAATACTGATGGGCGCGTGGGTGTTCCGGATCCTGGCGGCGGTGGGCGCCGTCACGGTGGTGATCATTCTGGCAGCGGCGGCCATAGTGCTGTTCAGCTGGATGATAGAGAAGCGGAACCGGCACGATGACGGCCTGCAGCTGGATGCGAAGCATGGCTATGCGATCATCCAGGGCGGGAAGCATTACATTGCGGACGCGCCGGAGCTGGAGAACGCCAGGGAAATCATCAAAGTGGATGAATATGGCATGTGGAAGACGGAGCGCGGGATTAAAGGACCGTGGAAATTGATGGAGGAGCGGCATGATTAAGTTTCCAAAACCTTTTATGCGCGCCAGCGAACTGATAAAGATGGGGATCCCGTCGGAGCTGATCGTCCGGGCATACGGTGACAAAAATCAGAAGTTTGCCATGAAGATCAATCCGGCAAAGCGGAATTCTCCGATCCTGCTGGACACGGCGGGATTTGCGGAATGGATGGCGCGCCAGATAGACGCACAGGTGAAAGGAATGGGAAGGACATGATGAACGAGAACAGGAATCTGATCAGCATGCGGCAGCGGCGCATGATCCGGCAGTTGAACAGGGAGATCCAGGCGCGGAAGGAACGGAGATCTGTGGCGCGGAAGGTATTCGCCGCGATCATGACGGTCTGCGCGGTGATCCTGGGACTGCTGATCATGGTGGGCGCCGCGGAGATCCGGGCGGCGGAAGAAGCACAGGCTGCGGTCCTTCGGAGGCACAGGATCACCAGCCAGAACATCACAGCGCAGTATCCGCATTCTCCGAATGCTGGCCTGCAGCCGGAAGATCCGTACATGGTGGAGTCCCTTCCGGATGTGCCGCCGGATCACGGGGAGCCGCCGGAGGCGATTGTGGTTGTTTCCAAAGGGGAAATAACCACTGCCGAAGCGCTCCCGGAGGAGCACTGGGAGTCCATGGGCGTCTGGAAGCTGACAGCGTACTGTCCTTGTGAGAAGTGCAACGGCCGGGGACGCGCCTGGAAAACGGCGTCCGGCGCGCCGATGGTAGTGGGGGACACAGTGGCCGCGGTTGGCCTGCCGTATGGCACAAAAATCAAGATCGGTGATCATGTATATACCGTGACGGATACCGGAAGGTTAGAAAAGAATCAGTTGGATATCCTTCACGAAAGCCATGCAGCGGCGAAAAGATTCGGAATCCAGAGAGCGGAGGTATTCATTAAGAGATGAGAAAAATTCTGTGTGACAGATGCGGCGCGGAGATCCCGCTGACTTCAAAAATCGGATATGTGGCTGTGAACTGGCGGGCGCCTTCGGACGGATCCCTCATGTATGAAAACAGGTATGAAGGATATGACTTCTGTGAGCAGTGCATGGAGGACATCATCGCAGTGGCCGACAGCATCTGCGCGCATTCCGAAGTGATCGAAGAGAAAAAGGAAACGCCGGAAGAGCTGGCGCGAAGGTTTGTGAATGCGATGAAGGAAGAATATGCATCGGAGCCGGAGG
>Ga0256405_10008082_pt1 | contig 15307 bp, 17 predicted proteins | sample RumenRJG_02DNA_FD_189096 | JGI IMG/M metagenome (GOLD analysis project Ga0256405, IMG submission 189096) | Bovine rumen microbial communities from Lethbridge, Alberta, Canada - RJG_02 | ecosystem: Host-associated > Mammals > Digestive system > Stomach > Rumen | place: Canada: Alberta... | reverse complement strand
TCGTCGCGTTCCTGCTCCTTCTTGGTATCCACCATTGCTCCCGCCTCCATTATGATGTCTGTAATTATCTGTTCAGACGCAGTCAAAGCTTCTACAGCAAAGCATGCCATCTAACTATTGTAATATAAAACCAACCGGATTGCATGCATATACCCAAACTGAGGTACTTTAAATCTGAAAAGGAGAAGCCCTATCTCCCACACCTGTTTTCAAAGAATAAGCTCCCAGCCATCGGTCTACAACCGTTGTCCAGGAGCCGTTTCAGTCACAACATTTTATTTGGATTATTCGCAATAACTTGTGCGCTTATAAAACAACGCTTACTCATTCTTGTTCACGATTCAATCGATCTATACACCGGAACAATCTTCCGTCTTTCATAAATGAATTTACAAACAGCCGGAGCATATGTCCTCCCATGGATCATGCCCCGGCTTTCAGAATCACATTACTATCGTCCTTATTTTCTTCTGATCGGGAAATAGACCTCCGTCTCCCAGTCTTCCGGCGTAAGGGAATCAAACTGTGTCTTGATATACAGATCAAACGGTGCTCCGGCGATCTCATATCCGTTCTCCGTGATCCAGTTCACAACAGCGCCATAAGCCTCGGAGAGGGTGGAGTATCCTCCGTGATGAACCGTCATCGCACATTCACAGGGCTCCATGACAGTATCTGCTTTATCTCTCTCACGGATTCCGATAAAAACTTCTATATCCGAAGATTCCGGATTGAATTCCTGATCATAATACCTGGCTCCATTCAAGCCTGTCGGTGTAACATGATCCTTAGGAACACGCTCAAACAGCGTCCCGTAATACTTTCCGAATTCGTCTACGCTCATCTTTGCTCTGGCCGTCAGCACATTCATAGCGGGAGAATTCTTGATCTCAATCTGATATCCTTTCTGATACGTCATAACATCACCAGTCCTTTCAAATATGGAGATATGCGTCTGCAGCTCATTCAGGATCGCGGCCTTTTCCTGCTGCTCACGCTTCAGTTTGTCTCTCTGCTGACGCAGAAGTCCGGAGATCTCCTTTTCATCCGAAAGAGTGATGATCTGCTGGATTTCCTCAAGGGAAAATCCGTAGCGTTTTAAACGCTGGATATAGTTCATGGTGTCGATCTGCTCCACCTGATAATAGCGGTACCCTGTAAGCCGATCCACTTCCGACGGAACCAGAAGACCAATCTTATCGTAGTGATGCAACGTCTTGACGCTCACCTGACATATCCTTGAAAACTCACCTATCTGAAGCAAAACGATCAACTCCTTTCATGATGTTTGATTCGAATCTGCTGTCAGTGTATCTTCTGACCTAAGGGGAGAGTCAAGGCCTTTTTCCAGTATTTCTTCCCAGAACCCATCACTACGCATATAAGAATATGACTCATCTCTCATTCCATCAATCAGGCTTTCCCATAACCGATCTGCACGAATCTGCGGTCTCATAGAGCTTCCGCCAGAGCCAGTCGTCCTTCGTCATCAGATTGACATGACCTGTCCGTTTCTCATGCATGAGCGGTACATCAACATCCTCATTTTTTCAGTGCTGTACTTAAGGAATTTGGAATACCGCGTGGTCCGCGAACGGCAAAGATTCCATATTCCTCTTTAAGAACACCGAAGGTAAATCTGTCTGGCGCATAGCGTTTCTGCAGCTTGATCTTCATCAACGCCCTGATCGTGATGTATTTATTTTCATGTTCGTATGGAATATCGGTTTCGATCACCTTGCATTTGTACAGAACCGCTGATACCGGCGCTGCGACATACATAAAAACGGTATCGCCCTTTTTGATACCTGCTCCCTGTTTCCAATTGATCAGATCCTTATCATCAAAAGCATGTACTATATCGAAATACTTCGGATTCGCCGGGATGATCCATTCTTTTGGCGGACGAATCTTCTCCTTCTTCTTTGCCGATGCCGTAGCCATAAAGCTCATGTCGATCAGATCAAAAACCTTTTCCTCCGGCACGGTTCCATCCAACAGGACAGAAACCCAGTGCATCTTGTTCATGTGATAAGCCGGCATGATCCCATCTTCCTGAATGAGAAGATCCCGGAAGAACATGTCGTCCACCTTCAGATTGATCACGTCCACATATTCCTTTTCAGGCACTCCAACCTTGTCGCCTGAGATACCTGCCTGCAGAGCAAACCATTTGTTAGTATCCTTATGGCGAAATACCGCATGTCCGGGATATTTTCGCCACGGATACTCTGGTACAGCTTTGTATTTCTTTTTGATGTAATCGTAAACCGTCTGTAGGTCCATTCTCTCACGTCACCTCATTCTTTGCTGTTTTCGCTGTATCGGTGTTTATATTTAAAAATAGTGCGTCACAACAAAGGCCGCTTCCAGGTCTCTTTCCTTTACTTCTCAAACAGCTGTTTCTGACCGCCCTCAATTGGTGTACTCGTGGTGTACCAACCCCTTCTTTTTCCCCTGGCACCCTTGATTTTACTGGCCCTCCGGACTCTTACAGAATATTGCCGTGGCAGACAAACAGTATTTTTATCACCTTTTTATAACCTCTTTTATCTTCTCAAAACTTCTCAAATCCAGTGTTTATGCGGGTCTCAGCGATTCGGCCTCTCCGGCTGTCTTCGCGTATCTTCTCATAAGTTCTTATATTTTTTCAGTGAAGTGTCCCATAATCTGTCCCAAAAAACGAATTTGGGACACTCGTATTTTTTCCCTCTTTTCGATGGCATAGTTTCCGGAAAAGAAGGCGTTCCTCACTCATCAGACTGTTCTACTCTGATCTGTTTCTACTCTGCCGGTGCTTAACGTGTGCCAAAGGGCACGCAGCACCCCATGATATACTGCAGGGTCTTGGGGTTCATCCCCTGTCCGGCCTTTTTGGAACAGTATGTAGGGCAGCAGACATGCGGGGGTACCCTCACGTCTTTTTCACTCATACTTCTCATGCCGCTCGTCAGAGCGGCAACGCGAGGAGAAATCCCGGGACGAGTTTCTCCGACGCGATCAGCGGAGCTTTGGGCCGTCTCGCGGCACAAAGCTCCGGAGTGAAAAATATCGTATCGACGATATTTTTCACTCTTTTTTCTGAATATAGAAAGAAGTCGTGATATAGCTCATATACAACTATATCACGACTTCACAATCGCGGACAGTCAATCTATAGGCAGTCGGAATTTCCTTATCAAATCGTAGGCACCATGATCGAACGGCGCCATGATTTCAATCTTTCCCAACGGGATCTTGCAGCCCTTTGCGGATTGCCGCATTCCTCGGTAGCCAGGATTGAATCCGGTAAAAGCATACCGAATCTCAGTACACTCCTGAGAATTTTCCCGCGAACTCGGTTTAAGTTTAGTTGCCGAAACAGGGCCCGAAAAAGCACAGCCGTGGATTTGAACGATTTCCATCCAAAGCCGGAGATATTTCCTGCTTCTCTGATAAACATACAATGGCGGGGCATGCATCCTCCATGGATCTCATACCCCGGCATTGATTTTTATGAAACAAAGTGATAGTGTCAAACTATTATATTAATGATTCCATTAACATATTATTCAGCCAGGCGGAGAAAGGAGGCGGAGATGCGGACAATTCCCAGGAATCGCAGATATATTGACATACTGTCTCTCTCCATTTCTCTTTTCCTTTTTCTGGCTATTCTCGCAAACTGTTCAACCGGCTTCCAGATCCCTCTGGACGATCACCTGCAGGCAGACAGTGAAGACTCCCTGTTTGTCTCCAGACACACATCTGTCAATATTGTCACTGTAGATGTGCGTTCAGCATCGCAGTCTCACAGGGCACTGACAAATACCGCTTCCCGAAAATCTACTGCCCTTAAAACGTTCAAATCTGTCCTGGCAGCCTGTTCTGTAGTATGCATGTGCATTTTCTATCAGTACAGGATCCACAGGATCTCCGAAAAGACTGCCTCTCGCAGTCAAAGCTTCATCATACGATTTATCCATAACGCGGACGGAAAAAAAGGCTGAATCCTTTTTTACTGTTGACAGGCCTGTGCTGTCTTTCGGATACCACAGGCTTATTTGTGGTGCCTTCGTGAGACTTGCGGGGACATTACGGGTAAGAAAAGGAGTAAAAAATGCAAGAAAAAATCATAATTGCGATTGGTGTCCTGGTCGCAGCCTTTTTCTCTGTTTTGGGATGGTGGATGGAGAACGGACCAGACCGGAAAAAAGATGGAGAGAAAAAACAGGACAGAACCGAGAAAGAACACGAGGTGAAATAAAAACATTATGAGTAGTGGATTTATGGGAATTATCGTTTTTGCAGCTGGAAATATTGCATTGTGTGCTGTCTGCTGGCTCTTGAGCAATATACTGTCGGCAATCACCGACAAGATCCTGGACTGAGCGGGAATGAACAGGGTCAGCCATTCATACCTCCCATGCCGCTCGTCAGAGCGGCAACCGCGAGGGGAAACCCCGGAACGGGTTTCTCCGATGCGATCACAGGTGCTTGGGCCGCCCGCGGCATAAGCACCGGAGTGAAAAATAATGCATCGGCATTATTTTTCACTCTTCTATTTCCGTAACAACAAAATTATATAGTTTGAAATCCGGCACACACCCTGCAGCAGCTTTGGGCAGCTGTGCCGGATATCATGTCTATTATAGAGAGGAAGAAGCTATGTCAAAACTGGATAATATATTAAAAGACGGTGAGCAGCTCCTATGGAGCGGAAAACCGGAGAATTATGAGGTACTGGATGCCACAAACAAGCCCGAATTGATCCACCGAAGCATCCTGTACACAGGGATTTGTATCCTCATCGAAGCCCTTTACATCGGCACGGCGATTTATCTCGATGCCGGAATCAAATGGGGGATCGTCGCTGCGCTGTTAATCGCCTGCGCAGCCAGCCCAATCCTCTTTGTGACCCGATCCATGAAACTAAAAGATTCTGTTTATGCTGCAACGGATAAGCGTCTTCTGATCCTGGCTGATCAGAACAGGGAAATTGACTACCCCCGCATTCCGAAGTGTGCATTCAAAGAAGATTCCGACGGACACATCTCCCTGCTCTGTGGGGAAAAAGCAGTCATTTCCAAACCCGGCAAATGGCGCGAGATCGCTTTCTTCGGTAATCCCGGAGACGACGGTGTTTCCCCCTGCGATACATTCGCTTTTTATGCCATCGACCATCCGGAAGAACTACGGGAGGTCTTGAAGGGAAAGGTTCCTTTTGAGGATGTCGAATAGAGGTGCTGGTATGAAGATTTTTGCTTTCATCCTGTTTGTTCTGATGTATATCCTTATGATCGCCAAACCAGCATACAGACCGTTTTACGCCCTGTCAGTGGCAGTAATCTTTCTGCTTTCAGGCATATTGCCCCCGAATCGTTTGATGTCAACGATAAACTGGAATGTACTGCTGATGATGTCGGGAACAATGATCATCGTTTACTATTTCATTGATTCTCAGATGCCAAGCCTTTTGGCAGATATTCTGCTGAAAAAATCCAGGAACTTTATGTGGGTCACCATCCTGATGTCCCTTTTTGCCGGTGTGATCTCTGCCTTGATCGACAATGTTGCCACCGTATTGATGGTGGCTCCTGTAGGAATGGCAATATGCAAAAAACTGAAACTAAGCCCTGTGGGAATCATTCTATCCATCGCAGTTTCTTCAAATCTGCAGGGTGCCGCCACACTTGTCGGAGATACGACATCAATCATGTTAGGCGACTATGCAGACATGAATTTTATGAACTTCTTTTGGATGAAAGGGCGGCCCGGAATCTTTTTTGCAGTAGAACTCGGAGCGCTTGCTACGATCCCTGTCATGATGTTCCTGTTCCGAAAACAGAAAGCCCCGCTCTCGACAAGGGAGAAAACCTCTGTCTCTATCAACAACTATGTGCCCACCGCAATGCTGCTCCTTATGGTTGCCTCCCTTATTGCAGCTTCTTTTATTCCAGACTCACCACCGATGATAAATGGTGTTATATGCTGTTTGCTGGCACTCATCACTGTCTTGATCGATTTGATTCAGGAAAAAAACGCAGATCGCGCAATCGCCGCTTTCAAAAATCTTGATTTTGAAACACTTGGTCTCCTTCTTGGGCTGTTTATTGTAATTGGCGGCCTTACGAATGCAGGCATCATAGATGACTTTGCAAACCTTATTATACACTTCGGTGGTAATAATAAATTTCTGTTATACACCATCGTAGTCTGGGGATCTGTGCTGATCTCCGCCTTTGTGGACAACATTCCTTATGTGGCGACCATGCTGCCTGTTTTGACAGCGGTAACAGCTGCATTAGGCATGGAGCCATATCTTTTATACTTTGGACTGCTGTCCGGTGCAACATTAGGAGGTAACATAACTCCTGTCGGAGCATCCGCAAATATTACTGCTGTCGGTCTGCTTAAAAAAGAAGGATATCAGGTTTCTTTCAAAGACTTTATGCAGATAGGTATTCCTTACACCTTAACTGCAGTAATTACCGGATATCTATACTTCTGGTTCATCTGGGCATAGTCATACTTACCGCCCTCGGTATAGAGATTTTTAACAGCTGAATCCAGATAGCGACAGCCGGTGCAGGCTCCTTCATCAGGAGCCTGCACCGGCTGTTCTGAGCTATATCACAATCTTCAACTGTCCCAAAAGTGTCCCAACTTCCCGCCCGGAATTTCCGGAAGTCCAGTAAATACAAGGGTCTCAGGCAAAAAGGAATACCCTGCCGTGGCAGACAAACAGTATCTTTATCATAAATCATATCCTCATGTACCTGGCATCCATGTAAGCCAGAATAAGCTGTTCAATCGCATCAGGCGTCTCTGCTGCTTCTACAGGTCTGAATCTAACCCGCCGCTTTCCATCAGGAGTATACTCCATAATCAGATTATTATTCTTTTTAAACTTTCCCGCTTCCTCCACAGAAACAGCACCCGTTATCATCCTGTGCATCTGTAAGAGAAAATCTTCGGTAAGATCCATTGTCCTGTACCCATTGTGAATCATGGAAAGCGCGTCTTTAAACCCGGAAATCTCCTTCTCATCATGGGAAACAGGAACAGCACCTTTCACCAGATCCAAAATGCGGTCGTCTGTCGTCACAATTCCCTCAATTGCATTACTCCCCTTTACAGATTCAACGATTGCCCTCTGTTTCAGCGCATCAAATGCCTTCGGATTCTGTTTTCTGCGTATAGTTTCCTTTGCGTTCAAATCAGAAATAACATTGGAAATACTGACGATCTGACCCGGTATATGATTTTTCAAAAAGCTGTAATCGAATGTTCTCATGCGTCCCCCTTTACTTACTATATATTACCAAATTTTAGTAAGTAAATCGAGCCCTATCATCACACTGGCAGGTTTCCATTCAGAGCTTTTTCGGTCGTTTTTGATCCATGCAAAAACAGCCGGAGCAGGCTCCCCGGAAGGGCTGCTCCGGCCTTTGTTTACTCTTTCTCTAAGACTTCTCCGTTGCTTTCAATTACTTTTTTGTACCAGCCAAACGATTTCTTGCGATATCTCTCTCCGGATCCGCTTACTCGTTTTTCATATTGCGTTCCCAGAATGCCACGGCGCGGTCGATCCAGCCCTCCGCAACAGTGCCTGTGCCAAGCCCGAAGCCATGGGACAGACCATGAAAGACTTCGATCTCTGCATCCGTTCCGTTTGCCTGAATGGCATTGATACGCCGTTCCATCGTTCTGTAGGAAGCAATGCCGTCGCTTGTCCCGACAGCGCTGTAGGTAGGCGGTTCATTGCCATATACTTCTGAAAGCCCGGTATAATTGACAAATACTGCAGCCGGACGGGGATAAGCATCTTCTCCGAAACTCTCTGTGCCGTAACTGCCAAGCCATGCTGCCATTCTGGCTCCTGCCGAGCCTCCCCAAAGGGAATAATCGGATGTATCGACTTCCAGCTCGTCTGCATGCTCAAAGATGAAGGCTATTGCCCTGGCGAGATCCTCACAGGCTGTCTGCGCACCCGGACGGTAGATCAGAGCAAAAGCGTTGTAGCCCATCTTTGAGAGCTCCAGAGCATGCGGAAAGCTGTCGTGCATCGCGCCAACGTAGGCAAAGCCGCCGCCGGCGTTTACGACCGCAAACTTTTTACCGGGATCACCCTTGAAGAAAAACAGACCGGTATCTCTTTTGGCGGAATCCGCTTTCTTTTCTTCTTCCGTATAAATGTCATAAAAGATGGTATCCCCGGTTTCCGCATGATCTCTCATGTAGTTGCAGATCTCCACAGTCTTATCCGGATCAATGTTGTTGTACCAGGTAAGACGAAGACTCCCCAGTGTATCACCGCTCATATATCCGCTGTTTACAGGAAAGAGCAGCCTGCCGTAATCGCCGAAAGCAGGATCATTTTGAACATCGATGATCCTCGTTTCTATTGTGAATGTGTCTTCTCTCTGAATGGCTTCTGTCCCTGTATCTTTTGAACTCATGGCGGCGCTGTTACTTGTCATATTGCTTCTTTCCCCGTCTGCTTTTTGTCCGCATCCTGCCAGGAACACAAAGCTAAGTGTGAACGCCAGCAGTAGAGGCAGAATTCTGTTTCTCGTCCGTAAGCCCTGCACGTGCATTCTTTACCCTTCCATCGACGGGCATACAACCAGATCCGGCACAGCTACATTGTCGGGCTGAGATACCGCGTAGAGAACCGCGTTTGCGATGACATCCGGAGTCAGTCCGACATTCTCATAGAACTGAGACACCATGTTCTTGGCTTCAGATTCTGCCACAGTGTTCAGAAGCTCGGTCTTGATCGCGCCGGGATAGATCGTGGTCGTGCGGATGTTCGTGCCTTCCCGGATGGATTCGCTGCGGAAGGAATCCAGCATTGCCCTTACGAAGTGCTTGGTGCCGCAATATACCGCATTTCCAGGAACGGACATCATGCCTGCTCTGGAGGAGGTAACAAGGATATGTCCCTTTTTTTGCGCGATGAACTCCGGCAGAACGGCAGCCATTGTATTCAAAACACCCTTGATGTTGATCTCAATCATGGCATTCCAGTCTGCAACTTTGAGTTCTGACATATTTCCGGCAGGCATGATTCCCGCATTGGCAAAGACGGCATCAATCTTCCCGAACTTCTCCTTCGCCAGAGCGACAAGCGCTTTCATTTCATCCGCATTCACTACATCGGACTTCAGGTAAGCCGCATTCTCCCCGATCTCGTCAGCCAGCTTTTTAAGCCTCTCTTCGCGTCTTGCAGAAAGAACCACCTTCGCTCCTTCTCTTGCAAGAACCCTTGCCGTCTCTTCTCCGATACCGGAAGATGCTCCGGTGATGATGATTACCTTGTTTTCTACATTCTTCATGATCATGACCTCCGTATTATTGATTTAAGATTCCTCGCTGCCGAAGAACAGCGGCAGCGCATTGTACAGGTATTCCTGTATAGCATCAAGGTCGTGATAGCCGCCGTCCTTCAGGTAGAACATATAATGCTCCGGTGTGAATACGTCAGGGCGGTCCAGCATTTCCTCAGCCATGTCAATGGACTGGCTCTTGACGGCATCCTGCGTGCCGACGGCGTGATATATGAAATAACCGCGCTCGTCAAGGTTGTTATCTTTCACAAGCTGTTCGATGAAATCCACGTTTCTTTCGATCTGGAAATCTCCGTAGGTACCGTAATACCAGCAGGAGCCGCTCATGGGCAGGAAGTAACGAATATAATCTGTGTCGTAGCAGAACTCCAGCCAGGTCGTGACCGAGCCAAGGGAGAAACCGCCAAAGGCCCGGTGATCTCTGGATGCCTTCAGATCTTCATCTGAAGCTGACTGTGCGTAGGTATGAAACCTTCCTTCCACCGCAGGCATCAGGTTCTCTTCAAAATCCCGGTGGAACTGACGGAACTCCGCAATGGAACCACTGAAGCCTGTATCGCTGTTTTCATTGTAGAACGTGGCTGATACGATGATGACTGGCGGGATCTCTCCGTTTTCGATCAAATGATCAAACATGTTTTTTGTGGAGGAATATTCAAAGTATTCGCCTGCGTGTCCGCCCCATCCGTGCATCAGATAAACGATGTTGTATCGGGTTTCTTCATCGTTTTCGTCATAGCCGTAAGGGGTATAGACATAGGCAGTTTTTGTGATTGCTGCTCCGTTTCTGACATAATCCTTCGAATCATAATCCAGCCGGGTCACAGTACCGCGATGGTCGGACGCAGCCTTATATGAAGACGGAACAGCGGCAGTGTATCCTGTTTGTTCCATAACTTCCTTATTCTCTGGTGAGGTGACATCCGAAGACGCTTTCGTGTCCCCGGATGATTCCTCTGTATCATTTTGCTTTGTTGGCTCCTGCGTCTGAGCTTGAATCCCTGCACATGCGACCAGAGTTATGATCAGAAGCAGAAAGCATATCAGTATAATCAATTTCTTCAAAAAATACGCCTCTTTTCTCAAATCTCACCAGGCACGGAGTACGTTATTCCAGGTCCAGTCCCTGCAGCCATGAAAGCACTGCTTCTTTTGTGCTGTCTTTTCCGACGTCCTCACCGTGAACTGCAAGTCCATCCAGAACTGTTGCATTCGATTCAAGTTCTCTGATATCACTGTAAGTGCCGCCATCACTGCTTCCGGCGTGAGTGTTGAACGGAATAATCGTTACGCCGGAGAAATCATATGTATCAAAGAAAGTATCCATGATCATCGGCATTTCATACCACCAGATCGGATAACCTACGAAAACATGGTCATAGCTCGCCGGATCGACTCCAAGGTCTTCAAAGGCCGGCCTGCCGCCGTCATCACGCTCCTTCTTTGCGTAATCTGCAAGCGCATCATATTCAAGCGGATAATCTTCAGATGGAATGATCGGTATCAGATCACCACCCACGTTCTCGTGGATGATATTTGCGATCCATTCCACAGAGGATGTTCCGTCCGCCATCGGGGTTGCAGAGCTGACGGCATCTACATCCCTTGTGTTATCTGCTGAAAAATAGAGGATCAGGATATTCTTACCAACAGAGCTTTCGTTTTTCGCAGCAGCTTCTGTCTGCTGTACCTCTGCTTTGCCTTCATCCTGAGCAGATTCTGCATTCTTCGCTCCCGAACTGTCAGCGGACTGTGCGTTTACTTCCTGCTGTGATGTCTGACCCGATGTTGCAGCAGTCGTCTGACTGCTGCCGCAGGCCGCAAGAGACAGTGAAATCATAGCCGCCAGAACCAGGGATGTCATCTTCTTTATCTGCATTCCAAAAGCACCTCCAATAATTCTTTCCGTGTGAACTTCTTCGCGCATCCGCCGGTAAGGACCGTGGAATCCGCGATCGCCTTATAGTCTGTATCATCAGGGATGTTCATCTCTGCGAAGGTCGTCGGCAGACCGATCTCCCTGATAAAATCCGCGAGAACATCCACGAAAGCTTCCGCGAGCTCTGCCTCAGTCTTCCCTGCTGGATCGAGCCCCCAGACCTCTGTGGCCATCCTTGCGAACTGGTGATTTGCCTCCGGCATCATGTGTTTATAGAGCACCGGATGCAGGACGGCCAGTCCCTGTCCGTGATTGCAGTCTGTGTATGCCCCAAGCTGATGCTCCAGCATGTGGCACTGGAAGTCCGTTGCTTTCCCGATCTTTAAGATCCCGTTCTCCGCCATGGCTGCTGCCCAGATCAGCTCACTTCTGGCCTGGATGTCCTGCGGATCCTTCAGTGTGGCGCGAATATTCCGAATGATGTTTCTCTGAGTGGCTTCATTGATCTCGTCAGACAGATTTACTTCCCTCGGTGAGCCCATGTAGGTCTCCATGCTGTGGGACAGAGAGTCGAAGGCCCCGGAGATTACCTGCTTCATAGGCATGGTCATAGTATAGACCGGATCCAGGATCGCAAAGCTGTAGAAGGCACCCCAGAGAGCGGACTTCTGCATCTTTTCCTCGTTCGTGATAACAGCACCGTTATTCATCTCTGCGCCGGTTCCGAAGGCTGTCACCACGGCTCCCATGGGGATGAATTCCGCCGGCTGTTTGTGATCGGTATACTCCAGCTCCCAGATATCTTTGTCCAGCTTTGCCTGGGCAGAGACGATCTTGCAGCAGTCGATGACGGATCCGCCTCCCACTGCCAAAATGAAATCAATACTCTTCTCCTTTGCCAGAACCGCACCTTCCTGCACCTTGGCATAAGTCGGGTTGGACATGATTCCGGTGAACTCTGTGACCGTTTTTCCGGCTTCCTGCAGGATGTTCATCAGCTCCTCATAGACACCGTTCTTCTTAATGGAACCGCCGCCATAGGCCAAAAGAACGTTTGGACCGACCTTGGCCAGTTCTGTTGACAGGTTATTTGCTGCTGCCTTTTCTCCGAAATATACTTTTACGGGGTAGCTGTATGTAAACGAATTCATGAGTTCCTCTCCTTAATAAATACCCGATATCCGCCGGATGACGGACATCTTCCTGGCGGATATCGGGTGATTGTTTTTACAGATTCTTCGCAAAGAACCGAAGGATATAGTCAAATGCTTCCGACACAAACGGGGCAAGATCGTACATATCGAAATCCATAACATTTCTCCTCTTTTCTTCGTTCGTTTCTTATGTCTTATAATCAGTGCAGGCTCTTCAGCCACTTTTCAACTGCCTCTGCAGGACCGTTTTCCGCATCCCGCATCTCCACCGAAAGGCCGGTCAGGACCGTTGCCTCCGGCTCGAGCTTACGGATCGTATCGTAGGTGCCGCCGTCTCCGGATCCCATGTGAGTGTTGAAGGGAATGATGGTTTTCCCGGAAAAATCATATTTATCGAAGAAGGTGTAAATGATCATCGGGAAGGTATACCACCACATGGGATAGCCAATATAGATGCGGTCGTAGTTTTCGATGTCGATCTCATTTTTGATCGCCGGCCGCTGATCCTCGTCATGTTCTTTCTTTGCGAGTCTTGCCAGTGCGTTGTAGTGATCCCGGTTGCTGTCGTAGGGTACGACAGGCTCGATTTCTGCGATATCTGCGCCCGTCTGCTTTGCAATCTCCCCAGCCACGATCTTTGCCGTGCCATAGACAGAGAAGTAAACTACCAGTTCTTTTGCCATATCCTGCTCCTTATTCTCTATGTCCGATCATCAGGCTTTGTAGCTAAGCAGCCACTTGACAAGCTGGGGATCGAAGTGGTTGATAATCTCGCTGTGGCCAAGGTCTTTTCCCCTGATCTGCTCCATCTCTTCATCCGTGAGGGAGAAATCCCAGATATCCAGATTCTGCTCCATGCGCTCCACATGGACGGACTTGGGAAGGATCGAAACGCCGCGCTGGGTATTCCAGCGGAGGACGACCTGAGCCGCCGTCTTGCCGTACCTGGCGCCAATCTCAGTCAGCAGCGGATCCTTGAAGATCCCGTGCTTTCCTTCGGCGAGCGGGCCCCATGCCTGCGGTGCAATGCCGTATTCTTTCATGACTGCCAATGCATCTTCCTGCTGGAAGAAAGGATGCAGCTCCACCTGATTGACGGCGGGGATGACTTCTACATTGGCGCAGAGGTTGATCAGTACGAAGGGATAGAAATTGGAAACGCCGATGGCTTTGGTCAGCCCTTCTTTATATGCTCTCGTAATGCCTCTGTAAGCTGCAAAGTAATCGCCCATCGCCTGATGGAGGAGGACCAGATCCACATAGGGCATGTCCAGTTTGCCGAGTGAAGTCTTCACAGCCTCATAAGCCGTATCTTCAGTCTTCATGTCGGAGATCCAGACTTTGGTGGTGATGAATAATTCTTCGCGGGTCACCAGGCCGTCGGCGATGGCACGCTTCACGCCTTTTCCAAGAGCCTCTTCATTTCCATAGGAAGCCGCAGTATCCAGAAGTCTGTATCCGGTTTTGATTGCGTCATAGACGACCTGTTCGCACTCGGCAGCATCCGGGATCTGAAAAACTCCGAAACCTTCCAGTGGCATCTTTGCTCCGGTATTCAGTGTGATGTATTCCATAGTCTTTATCTCCTTTCAATTCTGTCTATTGCTTGTGAACTATATGTTGGTTCCTCGTTGATGATGCCATTTTACATTGAATTCCGTTGCAAGTACACTGCTTTATGTCTATAATGGTATACGCGACACGTATATATCAGCACATAAAGAATCAGAAAGGAAATGATGTCATGCTGATCGAAACATATCTGTTGGAGCAGTTTGAAGCTGTCGCCCGCTGCGGCACTCTCTTAAAAGCATCGGAGAAGCTGCATATATCCCAGCCGTCATTAAGCCGATCCATGAAGAAACTGGAGGATGAGCTGGGTGTATCTTTATTTCTAAGGGAAAACAGCAAGATCTCGCTGAATGAGACGGGGAAACTGGCGGCAGACTATGCCAGGAGAGCTCTGGAAGCAAATCAGGAGCTGATCGAAAGGGTCACAGCTTTTGACCGGAGCCTCAGGACCGTCAGTATCGGCTCCTGTTCACCGTTCCCGATCAATGACCTCATGCCGATCCTGCAGGAACAGCTTCCCGGGAAAACGCTATCCACTGAGCTTGTGAGTAACGATGAAAAACTGCTTGCTGGTCTTCGAAGCCATCTTTACCAGATGGTCGTTCTGCATCACTGTCCAGAAGATAAGGATATGTTCTGCCAGAGATATCTGGATGAACAGTTATATATCTCCATTGCAAAGGACCATCCTCTGGCCAAACAGGACAGTGTCACTTTTGAAGAGCTGAAGGGACTCCGCATCCTTATGACAGCCCATGTGGGCTTCTGGATGGACGTCACCCTGGAAAAGCTGAATGCCTCAGATCTGCTGATCCAGAACAACATGGACGCTTTGGGAGAGCTGATCGATGCCTCTAACCTGCCGTTTTTCAATTCCGACCAGATGCTGAAAGCCGGCTATCAGCCTCCGGACAGGGTGGCGCTGCCCATCACCGATCCGGAAGCCCATACCACCTACTGGATCACCTGCCTGACCTCTGAGCAGCAAAAATACCGTTCTGTCTTCAGCGCAGTTCGCGGAAACATTCTGAGAAGGCAGTCCTGATATTTAAACCTGAAAATAGTGAAAGCCTGCCGGGACAATCGAAGTCCAAGCAGGCTTTCATTACTATACAGAAAAGTACTCCCTTTCCGGGCAATCTTTGTCAGGCTTTCTATATCGTTTAGAAGCCTGGTGTTTTCAGGACGTTGCAAGACACAGAATCCATGTCCAAGCACGTGGCTGTCGCTCTTTGGAGAGGCACACCTTATCGAGACCCTGAATCTGGCAGAAGCGGAGAAACCATCAGAGGTCATCTGCTTCGTCCGCAGCGCGCTGGAGCGCTTTGCAGGAGGCTCGCCCCAGTCGGATGATATCACCATGCTGTGTT
>Ga0256405_10008081_pt1 | contig 15309 bp, 10 predicted proteins | sample RumenRJG_02DNA_FD_189096 | JGI IMG/M metagenome (GOLD analysis project Ga0256405, IMG submission 189096) | Bovine rumen microbial communities from Lethbridge, Alberta, Canada - RJG_02 | ecosystem: Host-associated > Mammals > Digestive system > Stomach > Rumen | place: Canada: Alberta... | reverse complement strand
GACGACGATTGGGCTTCCAAAAAAGCGGATGAGCTTAATCTTCAGAGTGTAAGCAGTGTCAGAGATCCAGCAACTGGAGAACCGTACACCCAATTCAGCATCGAAGTCATCTCAACTAAAAAACGTTGTTGGATCCGTTCCGATCAACCAAGCGACCAAGTGCCTTTTGTTTACGTAAGCCACCGTACGGAAGAAAATAAACAGGGCATGCCAAAGAAGACGATTTTAACGGTCAAGAATACCATTACCGGTGATGTGATGGAAATTCGTCAGCAGGAACGGAAGAAAGACACGTCGCGTGGCGGCGGTTCCTATGGCGGTTACAATGATTACAGTTCATCTTCTTATTACGATGATGACTTTTTATTCGACGATTTTGACTAATGGGCTTGCAGCGTGTATCGTTTTTATCTCCGATCGTTCCGAATAAAGTCGAAGGTTTTTTCGGGTATTTCGCGAGAGGATTGGCTCTTTCAAGAGCATCCCGTCGTAATCGTGTCTTTCTCTTACTGAACAATTTTAATCGATGAGTTTATCACAACGTACCGCTTCCGTTCCCAACGCATTTGCCGACCTGGATGAAAATCAGCAGGCGGAACTTCTTCGTGCGCCGTTGCACGAACGCATGCAACAGCTTTCAAAGCTGACCAATCGCCCGCTGAAATCCGTCGCCGAGAAGATCTCGCAGGAATTCGGCATTCCGTTCGTCGAAACGTTTAAAGTTTTTGAGAATGCGACAAAGGTTCTTCCGTTGCGCCTCATCCATACCTATCAGTGTCTTCCGATCCAATCGGAGGGCGGCAATGCAAGTGCGTTGCATTTGGTGACCGTGTGGCCGCCGAGCGCGGAGGCCGTTCGCTGGATTGAAATGGCGTGCGGCAAAAAGACCGTTTGGTATCTAACCTACCCGCAGGAGGTGACCGATGCGATCGTAAGAAATTTCGGTGTCGGTTCCGACAGCCTCGATTCGAAATTGGCGGAAGAAGCGCAGGAAACAAAGGAGGTTGTTGAGGAGGATGAAAATGCCGCCATCATCCGCTTTGTTAATGAAATTATCGTCAAAGCGGTCACGGAGCGCGCCACCGATATTCACTTTGAGCCGCAAAAGAATTCGCTTCAAATCCGCTACCGTATTGACGGTCAGCTGGTTCCCGTGCGGGTTCCCGATAATTTGGTAAAGGTGCAAGCCGCGGTTATTTCGCGTCTCAAAATCATGGCGCGGCTGAACATTTCCGAAAAACGCCGCCCGCAGGATGGTCGTATTCACTTTTCATCCGGTCCGATTGAGTTGGATATTCGTGTTTCCACGCTTCCTGTGATGTACGGCGAAAGCGTCAGTTTGCGTCTGTTGACAAACAGCAATCGCCCCGTGACGATTGAAGAACTCGGAATGTTGGAACGCGATGTGGCGGTTGTGGATCAAAATATTCACAAGCCTTACGGTATTATTTTGGTGACGGGACCGACGGGAGCCGGTAAATCGACGTCTCTGAGTTCCTTTGTGCGCCGCATTCGCACGCCGGATCGCCGTATCATCACCGTTGAAGACCCGGTGGAATACGAAATCGAAGGTATTAACCAGTCGCAGGTGCACAGCGAGATCGGCTTTGATTTTGCCAGCGCGTTGCGTTGTATTCTGCGTCAGGATCCGGACGTCATCATGGTCGGTGAAATTCGCGATAAAGAAACCGCCGACATTGCCATTCGCGCCTCTCTGACGGGTCACTTGGTGTTGAGTTCGTTGCACACCAATGATGCCGCGGGCGGTTTGACGCGTTTGGTTGATATGGGCATCGAACCGTTTCTTATCACCGCATCGGTGGAAATGATTTTGGCACAGCGTCTGGTGCGCCGTTTGTGCCCGCATTGTTGCAAAACAGCGGAAATCGATCCGAAAAAGCTCGAATCGCAGATGCGGCAACTCGGAATTCCGGTATCGGAAATGCAATACGCGAATTTAATCAAGGAGCCGGTCGGTTGCGACGCCTGTCGTCATACGGGTTACAAGGGACGTGTCGGAATTTTTGAGCTTCTGAGCGTTACGGAGCCTGTTCGGGAAGCGATGTTGAAGAATAAATCCGCGATGGAGATTAAGAAGATCGCCGTTGCGGAAGGCATGCATACGCTGTTACAGAACGGTTGGGAACAGGTTAAGCGCGGATTGACAAGTTGGAGTGCACTGATCCATTTCGCCGCCATCGATCTGTCGGAAGCCAGCACGGGCGTCGAAGGCGTGGATGCGGCGGCGTAGGGTTGTTGCCGCTTAGAGGCGTTCGTGTAGCGTGTTATCTCGTTCTGAAAGTTTTTATTTTTGGCACGACGATAATCCAAACGGTTTATAGGGGCAATTGTGCTTCAAAAGTAGTCTGTTTTAAAAAATACAAGCATCTTAAAAAAACATTCGAAGCACAAAAAAGCGGTGAACTGGCTCACGTATCCAAAACATACAAGGACATTTCATTACGGATCGAGCAAATTGTTCGGTTGGATGTTTTCCATTAAAGCACACTTTAATAGCCAGGATAAATTTTATTTCGTTACTCAATAGGAATTTAAAAAAGACGGATATATCTCTCAACTCAAACAAGAACCTCCAAAAGAAACATTGTCTTCCTGCCGCAAACGGCGTATATTAGAAGCAGTATTCTGTTACTTTTATGTGTGCTTTAATTTCCCAAAAACCGTCGTCGGATGTGAATGGTGCGGCGGCTCGACTTAAAAGCTTTGATTCCAAACTCGCGTTGCCGTTTTTAAAACGTCTGTTGCAGTTGCATGGCGCGGGACTGGCGATCGGTGACACGTTGCGCATTCTGCAAACGCGATTGCAGGATCCGAAACTGCGCGATCTGGCGATCGTTCTCTGGCGCGATTTGAGCGAAGGAAAAAGCCTCGGAACGGCACTCAAAATGTACCCGAACATCTTCGGCGGCGACATTGTTTATCCGCTGGAAGCGGCGGAAAGCACCGGAAACATCGCGCCCGTTCTCGCCGATGTCATTCGACTTTTAACGGAGCGCGAACAGCTCAAAAAGAAAGTTATCGGCGGCATGATGTACCCGCTGTTTGTGACGATTGCCGCGGTGTGTTTGGTGATTTTCTTCCTGTTTTTCCTTCTTCCCCGCATCGAGGGCATGCTGACGGCGATGGGCGGTCATTTAACGCTTCCGGCAAGAATTCTCATCGGTTGTTCGAACGTGATGCTGTACGGCATGCCGATTGCGATTGTGGCGACGATTGCGGGAGTGATTTTTCTGCGTACCGCTCGAAAATCCGAAGCGACGCGCGTCAAAACCGACGGCATTGCGTTAAAACTGCCCGTTTTCGGCGGGATTTTGCAGTACACGGAGATTTGCCGCGTCTCTAATCTCTTGGCGACGTTGCTCGGCAGTGGCGTCAATTTGACCGAATCGATGCGCCTGACGGAGCGCGCTATTCGCAACAGTTTTCTGCGCAACCAATTCCAGGAAGCGCGCAAGAAAATTAACGACGGTGTCGCGCTGACAAACGCCTTTAAAACCGAAAAAACGCCGCTTTTTACCGACCTCGCGCTGGATGTTTTGATGGTGGGTGAAAGCACGGGCAATTTGAAGGACAGCTTCAAGGAAGTTTATAAACTTCATAACGCGGAATTGGATACGCGCCTCGGGCGGTTGACAAAGGCGATTACCTCGGGCGCGTTGGGCTTTGCCTTCTTCCTCGTCGGTATTTTGGCACTCGGTATTGTTTCCAGCATCATGCAATTCAGCAGTACGATTAAGCTGTAGTATTTGGTTTATCGAAGTGAAACGTCGAAATCCGCGAGCATCCGAGTTGCGAATGTGCGCGCGTTCCTTAAAAAGATTTAATAAGGGCGATCGTGTTATTTTCAAAAAATCACGGATAGCCTGCGTCCGAAAGGCAGATTGTGAACCACTTCCGAAAAGCAACTTCGAACGGTGTTAAAACCCGCAGGAATAACCGGCAAATTCATCCTCTTTCTTCGGAAGAAACCACAAAACTTCGTTATTAAATTCATGAACCTCCAAAGGAGCAACCTTACGACGCAACATTCGACTTAAAGCCTCGCATGCCTGCGCATAAGAAATGCGTTGTTTCCCCAAAGCCCAAATTCGCACGCTCAGTTTTTTGGTACGCCTCTCTTCTGATGTAAAACAACCGTCGTCAAGAACATCCATTACGGCATCGATAAAAGCTTCGGAGTTATCATGAATATCCTCCCAACAATCCGTGCGCATTGCCGGGAAGAAGCCGGTTTCATCATGATACGAAGCAATAACGGTTGCGATGCGAAGTCCTTCGGCGGTTTCCTGAAAGGATCGAACCTTTTGCATGATAATCCCGCCGAAATAAAGAGAGATACCGCCCAAAATGACAAGCGCCGTCAAAGTCAGCATGACTTCAATCAGCAAAAATCCAAAACACTTTTTATGTTTCATAAGAACCGTTTCGCTCCGGCAATCTCTAAAAAATCACAATCGATGCCCGTTCGCGCAACCGCTGCAGGTACGCCCGGTGCCGTTCTTGAGCACTTCCGACCAACAAACGTTCTTCGATCGTACCCTGAACGTCCGCCAAGGGCTTTAAGCGTCCTTCCGTTTTTTGAACGAGCGTCGATGTTACCCAAACATCACCGATGTGAAGATACGCCGTTTGCGAACCATCCAAAAGTTGCTCCAACGCCTGCACCAGCTTCGGATCCAACTCCGACGCCTGGTACCAAATCGCCTCCGTATGAAACGTATCCAGCTTTTTTTGGATCTCCGACAACGGCGTTTTTTCGGCTAACAGTCGCTTCAAACAGGCTTCCTTCGTCAACGTTTCGGTTTTTTTAGCCTCTTCCGCACCGACTTCCTGCGATATATCGACGGTCTCGTTCGCCTTAAAACCGCTTTGTTTCAAACAATAGCGCGCCTCTTCGCGAAAATCCGACGCGTGTGCTTCGTAATACGCCGTGATATCCTTCGGACTGACGGTAAACCGCGACGGCATCTGCCCCGACTGCAGGGCGCTTGTAACCATGGACTTCCGAAGCTCTTGCCTCAAACCGTACAGCGATTGTCCCTGTTGCCGCAACACCTGCCGCATTAACTCGCGATTGCCGTTAAAATGCTCCTTCGCCATTGTTTCCACCTGCGCATCCACGTGCATATCGGAAATTTTGCCGCCCTTTTTCTTAAAATCCGCTTCAAGCAGTTTTTGTTCAATCAGTAAATTCAACGCTTCCGTCGGCGCAATTTTCAATTCAGCCGCCGCTTTCCGAACTTCGTCGCAGGCAATCGGTTCGCCGTTGACACAGGCGGCAATACCGAACGGTCGAACTTCGACCGATGCCTTCGGATCGGACGTCAACGGCAAAGATACACTTTCTTCCGCCGCCCGCACCGCCGACAGTTGCAATACCGTCGCCACCGTCAACGCCCCTCTTCCGAAACCGTTCCGAAACATACCTTCAAAGAACCATTCTTTTAAGGAAATGACAAAGAAAATCTTTCAATGTCCCGCGCGTATTGCGTTTTATAAGAAACATACCGAAATGCGTTTAAAAAGACGTGGAAATTGATCGGACGTCGCCAACATACCGCAACCAACGGAACCTTTAAAGGAAACAGGACGTTACTTTAATCGCGTGCCGGCAAGGAACTGAGACAAAACCGTCACGCCATTGTTCTTTTAACGACAAAACCGTCTGCTTTACCCACATTCAAAGGCGCCGAAAACCAAAAGAGGCTCCTTTGACGGAGCCTCCGAATGGATTGGAAGAAATTATCTTTCCTTATTCCGACTTTTTCGAAGAACTTTTCTTTGCCTTCGTCGCCGTTGCCTTTGACGCTACGGTTTTCTTAGCGACAGGTTTCTTGGCAACCGTCTTCTTCCCGGCGGTTGTTTTCGCAACCGCTTTTTTTGCCGTTACCTCCGGAACTTCGCTTGTTTCAATCGCCACCGTTGCTTCGGCATCTTCCGCTGACGGCGGAACCAATCCTGTCGCCTCTGTCGCATCCCCCGCTTTTTTTGAACCAACTCCGAAAATCAGCGGCGTCAAACGTCCTTTAATGCGATTGACTTTATTTTCGTGCCAAACGCCGTGCTTGCCGGCTTTATCGACCACGGACATCAAAGCCTTCGCCGCCGCCTTAATCGCCTCCGCATCGCCGCTTTCCTTCAACACCTCCAATTTCTTGGAAGCCGTCTTAATGCGACTCTTTTCCGCTTTGTTCCGCAACGTCCGCTTCGCGATTTTGCGAATCGACTTTTTTGAAGACTTGATGTTCGCCATTATATTCCGTCAACTCAACCGTTATCGTAGGCGTTGCACGCCGCTTGTCAACGTACTTTTGGCATTTTTTGTAAAAAAGGGCGTTCCGATATCCGTTATTTGGCACGGATATGACAACGGTTGTACGTTTCCTGCAACTGCGACGGGTTGAGGTGGGTATAAATTTGCGTTGTCGAGATGTCGCTGTGCCCCAACAGTGCCTGAATACTGCGCAAATCCGCTCCGTTGCACAACAAATGCGTTGCGAACGTGTGCCGAAGAAGGTGAGGTTTGACGGGCGTTTCCAAACCGATATCGTGCGCGTAACGTTTCAAATGCACCCAGAAGGTTTTGCGCGAAATCGCACTGCCGCGTTGGCTGAGAAAGACGAAGGATTGACTGTTTTTTTTGGCAAATTTCGGACGTCCGTGCACCAGCCAGGCTTCCAAATGCGCCTGCGCCACCGATCCCAGCGGCACCAAACGTTCCTTGCTGCCTTTACCGAAAATTTTCAAAAAACCTTCGTTGAGGAAAATTGCCTGCAACGGCAGCTTGCAAACCTCCGAAACGCGCAAACCGCAACCGTACATGAGGGAAATCATCGCGCGATCGCGCAGACCGTTCGGCGTCGACAACACCGTGCTTCCCTGCAGGTTTTGAACTTCCTTTAACGTCAACGTATGCGGAAGGGTTCGCTTTAATTTCGGAACGACCGCATGCTCCAACGGATTGTGGGAAACAAGATTTTTCCTGATTAAAAAATCGAAAAAATGACGCAACGACGCCAGTTTCCGCGCGCGCGACGCAGGCTTTAGATCCAAAAGCGCGTTTTGCCACGCCTCCGTGTCGCGTTCCGTTACCGCTTCAAAAGATTGAACCTTCGTCAGTTCCATGAACTGCAGAATATCGTAACGATAAGAAGCGCGCGTATGTTCGGATAAACCGCATTCGAGATCCAGGTGAGACAGGAAGGAGTCGATAGGTTCCGCAAGACGATTCGAAAATTCCACTGATTACACAATACTTGAATATACCGAAGAAGCCATTGCGGGGATTGGTTTAAGAGAGACGGCAATACCTCACCTTATTTCATCCCTTCGTACGCCGTCGCTTCGCCTTCGGTGCGTGCAATGATGACCGTCCCGCAGGTGTCGTTGAAAACGTTCACCGCCGTCCGAAACATGTCCAGCAGCCGTTCCGCCACCCAAATAATCCCGACGGATTCGATCGGCAACCCGACCGAACCGACAATCATCGTAATCGCAATCAGTGCCGAAGCGGGAATGCCGGCAACTCCGACCGAGGTTAACAGTGCCATTAAGACAACCGTCACCTGGTTCCAAAAGCCGAACGCAATGCCTTGCGTCACCTGATAAAGTTGCGCCAAAAACAGAACGACCACGCATTCGTACAATGCGGTTCCGCACATGTTAATGGTAATCCCCAGTGGCAACGTAAAGCGCGCCGTTCGGGGCGAGACCTTCGAAACCCTTTCGACGGTATCCAACGCAATCCCCAGCGAAGCGGCGGAAGAGGACGTCGAAAACGCCGTCAACGTCACCGGGAACATCGCCTTATAGTGCGCCCACGGGTGAATTTTCCCGACAAAGCGCAACAACAGCCACAAAAAACCGAACGTATAGAGCGCAAAACCCGCCAACACCGTCAATACAAACACCGACAGCGGCTTCAATACGTCCAAACCGGCGTTGAGCAGAATCGGCGTCACGAGCCCAAAGACGCCCAACGGCGAAAACGCAATCACGATGCGGGTAATGTCGCGAATAACGTGCTGCAACCCCTCCCAAAAGCGCAATTGCAGATCGCGCAGGGCATTCGGCAGGCGACCGATGAAGAAGCCGAACAGCAGACTGAAGGTAATGAGACCCAAAATTTGCGTATTGTCGGCGGCCGCGGATACGACATTCGTCGGAATGAGGCGCAGAAAAAAATCCGACAATTTGGCGGTGCTTTCGGCGTTAATGCCGACAAAATGCTCCGGCAAAACGTTCGCCTGACCGAGAATTTTTCCCGCCAACGCCGCATCGACCCGACCCGGTTTGACAGTATTGACCATACACAATCCGATGAGAACCGCCGCCGCGCAACTCAGGAAATAAAACAAAAACGTTTTCAACCCGAGGCGTTTGCATTCGGCGCGCGAACCGAAACCCGCCATGCCGCAAATTAAAGAGGAAGCAATCAACGGCACCACAAGCATTTTCAGTCCGTTCATGAAAACTTTGCCGAATAATTCACAAACATCGACGAACGTCTTCGTCCACGATAAGGTTGTTGCATTCGAACAACGCAACACGCACGTAACGATGACGCTCGCCGCCAGCGCGCAAACGACACCCCACCGATCGAAAAATTTCCGCACGTTTCCTCTCTATTCCCGCAGAAAGCAACTTTTCGCTTACAAACGGATGCTACATTTTTTTTGAAAAATATTCAATGCGAACCTTCGAAAGGTATATGAGAAAGCAATCGAAAAATGGGCATTCTCTTTCGGAATATCTTTACTTCATCGCAAAAAAACTCGGAGCACATTGCCGATAAAAACCCTTTGTGCATCGTCTTAGCGACAGCCCCCCCTCACAAACCTATAAGAGTTCCAACGTTTTCTCGCAGGACGTCAAAATCTCGCAGCCGTCGTTCGTAATTAAAACATCATCCTCGATGCGAACACCGCCGACGATCGGAAAATATAAACCCGGTTCGACGGTAATCACCATGCCCGGTTTTAGTGCGATCGGTTGCGAACCGACGGACGGATACTCGTGAATATCCAAACCGATGCCGTGACCGACACTGTGGATAAAGCCTTCCGTGCCGCTTTCGGTGCGCTTCAATTCATACCCGCGCTGTTCAAAAAAACGCAGTGCAAACGTCTGTAAATCCGATGTTAATACGCCGGGGCGCAGTTGTTCCAAAAGCGCCGTCTGGCAATCGAGTACCGCTTGATAAATTTGCTTTTGCTCCGTCGTTGCATGTCCTTTAAGAACCGTGCGCGTCATGTCCCCGTAAAAATGCGACGTTTTCAGGTACGGAAAAACATCGATGACAATCAATTCGCCGGCGCGCAACGGACCCTTGCCAACGCAATGCGGATACGCACCGTCCTTTCCGCAGGCAACGATGGTTCCGTCGGCAACACCGCCGCGTTCCAGACAATACACCTCCATCATCGCCCGCAACCGTTCGGACGTTAAAATTTCGTCCTCAAAGTATAAAACGCCTTCCTCAACGGCACTTTCGTGAAGAATACGAATAGCCTCTTTCAACACATCCGCCGTTAAGGTACACGCTTTGCGAATTTCCGAAAGATCGGCATCGGTTTTAATCGCTCGCTGTTGCTCGAAAAAGGATGCATCGAACGCGACGGGTACTTGTCCCGCAATTTCCGCATAAATCGCCGCCGGAAAGTCATCGGGCACGACAAAATGATCGATTGCGTAAGTTTCTTTCAAAAATTGAAAGAAATTTCGCCAAAACGAACCGCCTCTGAACCGCTTCTTTAACTCTTTTCGAATATCCGACCACAAAAAAACGCCGTCGAACGTCCCGACCGCACGGCAACGGTCGTACTCCAACTCCGAAACAAACGCCATCGTTTGATTTCCGACCTTGAGCGCAAAATACGCATCGGGAGCGTCAAAGTGCCCCCAATGGAGGAGATTGAAATCTTTACGGGGTGTGTTGTAGATGGCGTAGGCGGACATTAGAGATATTCTAACACGAAAAGAAACTGTCTTTCAAAAAAATCGAAACCGTTTCTGAAAGCTTCCGCATAACTGCCGCCGACAGAGAAAACGAAATCGATCCGCACGCTCCGCTTCTTCCGTTGTTCACTCATGCCTCCGTCTTTTCCCTTTTCTTCCCCATAACCGATGCCAACACACCTGCCGCCATCAAATACGGATAAAACGAGCCGCGCACGATATCAAATGCGCTCAGTTGCACGGCGGTCGATAAGCCCGTTGCGATGAGGATCTGCGCGCCGTAGGGAAGAAGCCCCTGGACGATGCACGAAGTTGTATCCAGCAGGCTCGCGATGCGTTTCGGGTCGACGCCGTAACGATGACCCAGTTCCTTTGCCAACTGTCCGGAGGTGATAATCGCAATCGTGTTGTTGGCTGTGAATAAATTCATCAGTCCCGTCAGGAAACAAATGCCCAACTCGCAGGTACGGCGGCTCTTAATCCACCGCCCCGTCGACCGAATGACAAACTCAATCCCGCCGTTGTAGCGCACCAATGCCAGCATACCGCCCGCCAACAGCGAAATAATGATCGTCGGTGCCATTTCCGTCGTCCCGTCTCCGATAATCGAAAAAGCGTCCAAAAGCGAAAAGTTTCCGTACGCACACCCGATAAACAGGTTCAAAACCGTTCCGACGAACAACAGTCCCATAACGTTTTGACCGCACAGTCCGAGCACAAAAAGGAAGATGTACGGCAATACCTTTATCCACCGATCGACCGTCAGAACAGAAGTTTCGGCAACAACGGCGGCGGGCGTTGAAAACACCGGCAGGGCATACAAACACACACAGCCGAGTGCCGGCAGGGCGACAATTTTCAGATTACACAGCATCTTATCGCGCATTTCAACGCCCTGCGTCCGCGTTGCGGCAATGGTGGTATCCGAAATCAGCGACAGATTGTCGCCGAACATCGCGCCACCGACGACGGCACCTGCCGCAAAATGCGCATCCAATCCCAATGTTTGCGACAACGAAACGGCAATCGGAATCATTGCCGCAATCGTTCCGCACGACGTTCCCATCGCCAGCGAAATACATCCGCTCACGACAAACAACCCCGACAGCATGAATTGCGACGGAACGAACGACCGCGCGACCGCCACCGCCGCTTCCACACCGCCGACGGCTTTTGCGGTTGCCGTGAACGCCCCTGCCAAAACGAACACCAGGCACATGATCATGATGTCCCGATGCCCCATCCCGAAGGCAAACAGTTCGATTTTTCGGCTTAACTTCTCCTTTCGGTTCAGGCACAAAGCCGCCGCGGACGAAACCAAAAAGGCCACCGTCATCGGCACCTTGTAAAAATCTCTCGTAATCAGCGCAAAACCGAAGTAAAAGAACACGAAAACGACGAACGGAATCAGTGCTTTGCCGCTTGCCTGCCGCCACGGCTCTGGGAAGGCATCGTCGGGTTTTTGTGACGGAAGCGCATCAGGATCGTCCTGCATTTGCATTGAATTTTGGCAAAATGTTGTGTGTTTGTAAAGAAAGGCGTACGCTTGCACCGTATCGGGTGCTCTAAAAAACAACCGATGAACATCAATCTCCGCGCTCGTTTTAAAGAAGCATAAACATTTTCACAAAAGCCTTTTTTTGTCCGACAGATGCATGCTTTATGACGGAGCGGCACTGAAAATCAACACTGTTGAAATTTTACATCGAAGGTGAGCACGTTCCGCGTTTAAAGGAAAGGGAATTTGTTTGAAACTCGGTAGCGACGAAAATTGTAATCGATGCCGAAAAGCACCGATGCACGCTTTTTGAGCGTGCATCGTTGTATGTTAGAATAGGGACATTAGACTAGTATTCCGATGTGAATACGTCGCTGAGATCTTCAGTTTCGTAAAGTTGGAAATTTAAACCTCGGGCGTATCGCTTTCGAAAATATTTGCTTGCTTCCCTTCCTTCGTCATTCTCTTTTTGCAACCTACGTCGTAATATCTTCTTGCATATTACTTCCCTTAAGTATTCTTGCACACGCGATACCGCTTCATGTGGATTTTTAAACGCGTTTTTCCCGGTCATATGCGAACAAAATTGTGCATTCATATGCTGTTTTTCTAACCAAACATCGGTTACCCTTCCACAGGTAACATCAACGGCATGCATGTGACCAGCATCTTCAGTAGCAAGAGGAAGTTCATTCGCATGACGCCTTATTCGGATAAAAGTGCGGTTATATGGCACACTTTTAACCAACTCATCCGTTAAAAAACAACCGCCATAGACCGATCTAAACGTTGCAAAAAACTTGTCTCTGGCGACACCAAAAATTTCATGATCGGAACAGTATGTCCCAAAAACGGGGCCATCGATTCCCCGAGCGTACATCACTGGAATATCGGACGACACAAACAAACAACTGCACCAAAAACCTGGTACGTGACAACGAAGTTTGCTCAGTAGTATAATACCGAGCGCATATTTTGAATCTCTATTCATCAAATGGCGAGGATCTTTTACCAAAACAAAATATGAGTCCTTACTCCCAACACCCTGTTTCTCAAAAAAATTTACGCTATAGCACACATAAAAACAATCCTTTGGAAAGTTGAAATGACAATAGTCATACCCCTCACTCCAGGCTGGGGATTTTTTTCTCATCAGTTCCGATCCAGACCTGTTAAAAAATGAGGGATTCTGAAACATCTCACTACGCAGACCGAATTTGCAAGCCACATCACGCCACTTATTCTCGTTCTTCTGCAGAGAAACCAAATCGCCGTGATAGTCTTTGCCATAATATCTCATCCAATCAACGAAATTTGCATGATTACTAAAAAGGTGCTCGCCACTCTCCACCACGGTTAATCCCTTAAAAGAAACATCATAACATCTTGTAAAACCGTTCGGCTTAAATATCGGATTCGGGTACTGTTTATCGTGTGGCCATACGATATGTGCCGTGCGCAGATTCTTTCCTGTGTCTCCAAACGAAATCCTGAAATGCTCGGCATCAGGTTTATGCTCCTGCGTCACCTTGATTTCGTAGTCCTTCGCCTGCACGGTTCCGAACGGAACCGCCGCCAGTCCCTTATGTAGTTTTTGATATGATTTTTCATAAGTTCACAAATTTTCACCGCCGTTTTTCTCGGCCGATAAAATCGGCGTGATGTTTTTTTAAAGGGTGTCAAGCGTTTTTTTTGAGGTTTTTTTTGGGGGGTTGAGGAAGAAGAGAGGATGGGCTTGGGGTTATGGGAATAAAGTAGGCGGGAGGAGATTGGCAGAAGGGCGGTTCAACGGAAGATGAGGCGGGTTTTATTATAAAGACGGAAGCGGTGCTTTCGGTGCAAGTATGAATGACGTGTGAATAGGCAGAAAACCTCGGGTGTTTATCAACCGCCGACGGGTGTTAAAGCAACACTAAACTACACCGAGCACAATCTCTTTAAGCGAACACCAATTCCCCTGCTCTCTCACATCTTTGTCCTCATGTTCCCAATCGCAACCACATCATCTCGATATCTCCTTTTACTTCTCCTTTTTCCCCTTGCCTTCTCCTCTCATTCTCCCACTATAATCTTGTATGTCATCCGTTGCATCGCACCACCCTTCTCTCTCGACCGCATCTGACGATTTGCATCGCTTGCGGCATTCGACGGCGCATGTGTTGGCGACGGCGGTGTTGCGGCTGTTCCCGGAGGCAAAGTACGACATCGGACCGGCAATTGAGAACGGTTTCTATTATGACTTTGATTTGCCGCGGACGTTGACATCGAAGGATTTGGAGGCGATTGAGGCGGAGATGAAGCGCATTGTCGCGGAAGATGTGCCGTTTGAACGTCTGGAAGTGTCGCGCGAAGAAGCACGAAAACAACTGGAAGCTCTGCATCAGCCGTATAAACTGGAACGTTTGGCGGATATTCCCGAAGGTGAGGTTGTTTCGCTGTACCGCAGCGGTGATTTTTTGGATTTATGTCGCGGTCCGCACGTCGAACGTACCGGGTGCATCAAAGCGTTCAAGTTGCTGTCGATTGCCGGCTGTTATTACCGCGGCAACGAACACAACCAACAACTGCAACGTATTTACGGAACCGCTTTCTTCTCCCAAGCGGAGCTCGATGCACATTTACAGCGTTTAGAACAGGCAAAGGCGCGCGACCACCGCAAACTCGGGGAACGGTTGAATTTATTCGTTATCGACGATTGCGTCGGTCAGGGATTGGTTTTGTGGACGCCGAAGGGCACGATTTTGCGCAAGCAGCTGCAGGCGTTTCTGGAGGAGGAGCTTATTAAGCAGGATTACGTGCAGGTGACAACACCGCACATCGGGAAACTGGATTTATTCAAAACTTCCGGGCACTATCCCTATTACAAGGAATCGCAGTTTGCGCCGATTTGGGAGCGCGACGCGTGGAACGAAGCGTTGAGAACATCGCATTCCTGCGAAGAATTGCGGCAACGTTTGGAGGAGAAAGTCGATGTCGACGGCTTCCTGTTGAAGCCGATGAACTGCCCGATGCATGTGCGTTTGTACGCGTCGCAACCGCGTTCGTACCGCGATTTGCCGATTCGCATGGCGGAATTCGGGACGGTCTATCGGTGGGAACAGTCGGGAGAACTGAGCGGATTGACGCGCGTGCGCGGTTTTACGCAGGACGACGCGCACATTTTCTGCCGCGAAGACCAGCTGGAGGCGGAATTGTCCGGCTGTCTGAAGCTCATTAACACAATCTTTACGACGCTCGGTATGAGCGATTACCGCGTACGGATTTCGTTGCGCGACCCGAAATCCGACAAATACATCGGCGATGATGCACTGTGGGAAAAAGCCGAAAACGGATTGCGAAAGGCGGCGCAACAGTTGTCGCAACCGGCAACGGAAGCACTCGGCGAAGCGGCGTTTTACGGACCGAAGCTGGACTTTATCGTGCGCGACGTCATCGGGCGCGAATGGCAGCTCGGTACCATCCAAATCGATTACAACCTGCCGCACCGCTTTAACATTCGCTACGTCGGTTCCGACAATCAGCCGCACGTGCCGATCATGATCCACCGCGCGCCGTTCGGTTCGATGGAACGCTTTTGTGGTCTGCTGATCGAGCATTTCGGCGGCGATTTCCCGCTTTGGCTGGCACCGGAACAGGTGCGTATTTTGCCGATTAAAGATGATTTAATTCCTTACGCGAATGAAATTCATGCCTGCCTCAAGGCGGCGCACATCCGCTGTTCCGTTGATGACCGCTCCGAAACGCTCAATGCGAAAATCCGCGCGGCGGAAAGTGATAAGGTGCCCTATAGCTTTGTCGTCGGCGCGAAAGAAAAGGAGACGCATTCCGTTTCG
>Ga0256405_10008080_pt1 | contig 15311 bp, 16 predicted proteins | sample RumenRJG_02DNA_FD_189096 | JGI IMG/M metagenome (GOLD analysis project Ga0256405, IMG submission 189096) | Bovine rumen microbial communities from Lethbridge, Alberta, Canada - RJG_02 | ecosystem: Host-associated > Mammals > Digestive system > Stomach > Rumen | place: Canada: Alberta... | reverse complement strand
AAGCGCACTATCAACGCAGGCTTTAACGATTGGAATAAGTTGAGGATAGGCTAAACCTACATCTTCACTTACTGAACATAATAATCTACGGCTTGCAGCGATGATATCTCCACCCTTTAATAGCTTGGCTAAATAGAAGATAGCGGCATCTGGGTCACTACCTCTAAGAGATTTCATAAAAGCACTTAAAGTATCGAAGTGTTTATCTTCGCTTCTGTCGTAAGCAATATTAGCTTTATTAACTAATTCACCAACATCATCTAAATCAATAACGTTTTTACCCTTAATCGCTCCATAGACAAAGTCTAAGTTATTAAGTGCTTTACGCATATCCCCGTTACTCGCTAGCGCTAAGGTTTCTAAAGCATCTTCTTCAATCTTAAGACCAAGTTTATCACACGCTCTTAAAAGACCCTCTTTGATGTCATCAACTTTTAAAGCTTTGAATTCAAAGACAGTGCAACGCGATAAAAGCGCTGGATAGATATAGAAATATGGGTTCTCTGTTGTGGAGGCAATTAAGGTGATATCACCGGATTCCACGAACTCTAATAGAGATTGTTGTTGTTTCTTATTTAAGTATTGGATTTCATCCAAATAGAGCAAAACACCATTGCCGTTTAAGAAACTATCCGCTTCTTTAATGACAGTCTTGATGTCATCAATTGAGGCATTCGTGCCATTAAGTTTATATAAAGATAACTTTGAGTTTTTAGCGATGATATTGGCGAGTGTGGTTTTACCGACACCAGGAGGACCATAGAAAACCATATTGGTTAAATGATTAGCCTCAATACTTTTTCTAAAAACAGAGCCTTCGTCTAAAAGATGGTGTTGACCCACCATTTCTGATATTGATTCAGGACGTAAAAGATCCGCTAAAGGCTTTTGCATACCTAAATCATACAAGCAAATCTATAAAAATGGAATAAGAGATAACGATTATCGTTTAATAGGTTCTCTTGTTAAGAGAATCTCATTAGTGATTGTAGATAAAACCACAGTTGAACCTAATTCAATTAAGAAGTTCCAGCCAACAACACCAATAAGAATAAAGCCCCAGGCGCCTAAGACATCTCTACCATCAAAAATCCAATCTCTAAAGAAGATGAAACTACCAAGAATAAATAAGCCAGTGTTGATGATAGGCACGAGCGCTGCCGCTATAGGTGTACCTATGTGAGCAGGAATCAAAGAGAATTTTCCCTTCGCGAGCTTTCTAAAGCCGTGATACACGAGCGAGCTCACAACGCCTGCTATCGTACACTTTAGTAAGCACACAACCACAGTGCCCACAGGTGACATTGGCATGAAGAAGCCAATTGTGGATGGTGATAATAAGGCCATAATGCCATTAAAAAAGCCCAATATCGCTGCAGATATGGGTCCACCAACAAAGCCAGCAATGACGACAGGCACTAACGAAAGGTTAATGTTTGCTGGTCCGATTTGTAAATAGTTACCGATTAATTGGAAGACAATTTCCAAAGCTAACAATAGTCCGGTAATAACGATTGTTTTAGTATTGAAATGTTGTTTCATAATTCCCCCTATAGGCCATGTAGGTCCCATGAGTACGACTTGATTATACTGGACAATGCCCTTGTATAAAAGCAAAATATCTACACAATACAAAAAATTTGTATTATTATAAGTTTGTATAGAATATCAGGATATTATAATCAATGAATATTAAAAAGTTTGTAAGTAAAGCAACTGATGGTCTTTTAGATGACGTCTTCAGACAGTCATTTTTAGTGTCTGTTCTTTCTTCATTAGCCGCGATTATTGTCCTTGTGGCTTCAATTCCACATTTTATCGATGATCCATGGCCAAAGACTATGGCTTTCATCTTACTTGGTGTGGCTATTTTATCTATGGCTATTCTTTTATTAACAATATTCGATAGAAAACACCATTACATTTGGCGCCGTATCTTTATGGCGGTCGTCATTTTCTTCTTTGGATATCTATGCTATGATGGTGGCCCACAAGGCTTCTTACATATTTGGATTTTATTACTTCCTGCTTTCTCATTCATTACCTTTGGTATCTTCGAAGGCTTTATTACCTCGCTTCCTGTTTTCTTAATCATGGAATTATTCTTCTTTGGACCATTAAATCAATTCATTAAGTTCCCAGATGAAGGCGCGATTAGTTATGACTTCAAACTTCGTATGACTCTTGTCTATTTAGTTTGTTTATTACTTGGCTTCTTCGCCGAACTTCTTAGAAGAGTAGCGGCTAAGCGTTTAAGTAGTTATACAGAAAACTTCAAATATGCTTCTATGCACGACTCCTTAACAGGTTTAGCTAACCAAAACTATCTCGCTAAATATTTAGATGATGTCTACACAAATAGAAAAGAGAATTCTTCTCTTGGTTGTTTATTCGTCGATGTTGATAGCTTTAAAAACGTCAACGATAAATATGGTCACTTATTCGGTAACGTGGTCTTAATTAGAATTGGTGAAATCCTCTCCCAAGAAAAAGAAGCGTTTGTCTGTCGTTGGGGTGGAGATGAATATGTCGTTTGCTTTGCAAACATCAGCGAAGATGTCTTAATGCGCATTGGCGAAAAATATCGCGCAGAGATTGCGGCGTGTAGATTTAAAGATTATCCAAAATTCCACATCACTGTTTCCGTTGGTGCGGTTGTTATTAAAGTCGATGAATCATTCAACTTCGATCACGTTCTCGATTTAGCGGACTTCGCGAATAGAACAGCAAAAAATAATGGTAAAGATAACGTTACCTTATCTAAAGCCGATCAAGCGGACGCTTAATTACTTAAGTAAACTTGCTAAATAATCGTTAACTTCTTGTCTTGAATTTAAGATATGAACGTTAACGTTTTTATATTGCTTTAATAATGTTTCTTCTTCTTTTCTGGTGCGCTTTTCATAATCGATTGTCCATTCGATTAATTCCACAGCGTCCTTTTTAGTTTCAACCCAAGGAATGTCATCTCTAACTTCCCCGATTCTTTCTAATATGCCTTCAATACATTCTTCACGCGGCATTTTTAAAAAAAAGACATCTGTCGCGTATTCTAAACGTTGTTTTAATATATCGTGGTAATTTCCATCAATAATCCAGTTTTCACCTTTTAAATAAGGTAAAAGCTTTGCTTCTAACTCTTTATAGGAGATAGACTCTTTATCTTTATTCCAATAGAGATTATCCATATGGATGACAGGTAAGCCATTTATTTCACTAAGTTTTTTTGCAAAATATGTTTTACCTGCGCCTGGACAACCTATGACTAATATTCTTTTCATGTCTATAATCTTAATGTTATTGATTAAAAAATTAAAGTATTTAACAAGACATAGAAAGAAAAACTGGTTATATTACTTATATGGAATTATTAACAGAACAACTTATTAGCCTGATTGATAAAGACTTACCACTTATCACTAACTTAAGTAACGCAAGCGCTTTACTTAATAACTTAGAAGATATTAACTGGTGTGGTTTTTATATTAAGAATGGGGATAACTTATACCTTGGACCTTTCCAAGGTGATGTTGCTTGTACAGTCATTCCTTTAAGTAAAGGAGTATGTGGCAAAGCCGCGAGAGAAGCTAAAACAATTATCGTTCCTAATGTTAATGAATTCCCTGGTCATATTGCCTGCTCTAGTTTATCTAAAAGTGAAATTGTGACACCGATTATTCTTAATAATGAAGTCAAAGCGGTCATCGATATTGATGCCCCTATATATAATCGTTTCAATGAAAACGATCAAAAGTTACTTGAAGAACTCGCAAGTGTCTTAGCCCCACTTTTTAAATAATTCTACTTTAGTAGAAAATATCAACTCTACTAACCAATCTACCCTTTAAGAGAACACTCTACCTTACAAGTAGAGTTTTTATTTTATCAGTTCACTGACCTTTATTTATTTATCTATTAAGATAACCTTGAAAGGAAGGCAAAGATTATGTCATATAAAGAAAATATTGAAGAAATAAAGATTCCAGAATACACAAAAGGACAAGAAAGATTTAACACTATTTCACACGTCATTGGCATTCCTTTAGCCTTTGTTATTTTATTTATTGGTTTATATCGCTTAATCATTAGTGCAATTGATGTCACTGCTTTCCTTGGCTTATTAGTGTTTGTTATCACCATTATTGATGTTTATTTTGTTTCTAGTTTATATCATGGCACTCCCGCGAACACATTTAACAAGAAGTTATTTAGAGTCTTAGACCACTGCACTATCTATTTATTAATTGCGGGTACATATACCCCAATATGTGTTGTTTTAATGAGTGAACATGTTGTGGGTTTAGTGATGTTACTTGTGGAATGGGGATGTGCCGTTATTGGCATTATCCTCAATGCCTTCTTCTTTAAAAGTAAGGCTGTACAAGTTATATCTTTGATACTGTATCTTGCGATGGGATGGCTCGTCTTATTCTGTGGTGGGTTCCTTTATATGAGTGCGATTAGCTTTGGCTTTGTTTTAGCGGGTGGAATCATTTATTCCATCGGTGCGATACTTTACGCAGTTGGTAAAAAGAAGAACTTAACATTACATGGTATCTTTCATGTCTTTGTCTTGGTCTCAACAATTATCCAAGCCATTGGCGTTTTAGCGATGTATTTCTAATAAAGAAAAAAGAGGCAAAGCCTCTATTTTCCATCAAATTCACTCTCAGTTTTATCAAGAGCCTTTTTCATTCTCCTAACCACGGAGTTACCTTTGCTCTTTTTAACATTGATTGGTTCAAGTCCTCTAAGTTTTCTTTGCTCTTGAAGGGCTAAAGTAATTTCTTCCTTAGTGGCTTTTGGACGATCCTTACTATCTTCAGGATTAACAGTCACTTGTGGATATGGAATTTGGACATTATTCTTCTTAAATAAGAGATAGAATTCACGTTTTAAGTCTCTAGTGACTTGGAATCTATTAGCTTCATCAGTGAAGGCAATCACTAAGAAGTCAATGGAAGAGGCGCTGACATTATCAATACCTTTATACCATGGACCTTCAATGATGTTAGGAACTTTAGTTTTTAACGCTTCAACTTCTTGGATGATAAGAGCTTCCACTCTTTCGACATCTTCGTTATAGGAGACTGATAAAGTGACAGAAGCCACACTTCTTAAACGTGACATATTAACAACAGTGACGATTGAACTATTAGTGATAGATTTGATATTGCCACCGAAGTCTTGTAATTTAGTGGTCTTAAGACCAACATCAACGATTGTGCCTCTAAAGCCATCAATAATGACAGTGTCACCGACTGCGAAATAATCATCAAAGACGATAAAGATACCACTGATAACGTCTTGGATAAGAGATTGACAGCCAAGACCAACGATAAGAGTTAAAACACCAACACCAGCGATAATACCAACAACATCTACGCCCCAAACGACAAGGATGACACAAATCATCGCAATAATGATGATGTATTTGCATAAAGATCTAAGCAAAGCGGATATTGTTTTGGCTTTTCTAGATTTACCATCAAAGATGTGAGTGATAAATGTCGCGATGAAAATAAGCGTGATGCCAATGGAAACAATGAGTATACTAACGACCCAGCGGACACCACCATCGATAAGACTATTACCGATGATAATCCAACCATTAGCGATACCTTCACCAAAGAATTTATCACCAAATTCATCGCCAAAGACAGTTCGTCCATTCATTAACAAGATAAAGCCTGCTAATGAGAAAACGAATAATATCGCTCCAACAATGAAACTAGCTTTTTGACCTGGGGTTTTTCTTTTCCACCAGTTTTGTTTCTTTTCTTCTGCCATAATTTATTCCTCCACTGTGTATTTGTAATTATCAATTGTTTTGGTGTAATCAACACCATTGGTGAATTCGATATAGAAATGTAATTCATCACCAGTTTTAAGACCTTCATAAGAGCCGTTATAAGTTCTTTCTTCAGAGCAATCACCTGTGATGACTTTATTGGCGTTTATTTCTAAGAAATAATTAATTGTGTATTTATTAGGATTAGAAACGGTAAATTCATAATTAAAGACATGCTCAGTCACTGCATAGTGAGGGGCGCTTATTGAAGGTGGATTAAGAATATAAGCGTTAGCGATAAGGCTCCCTGTTCTAATAGCGGCAGCAGTCAATAATAAAGAAATACCAGTCGCACTGATGGCACGAGAAAGCTTCTTACCTCTAGAATAAGCTGTACCCATTTTATCTTGATAGATAGCGGAAGCTTCAAGTTCATCACTAGTGGCAATGTTATCTGTTTGACCAGTGAATGTCACTTTAGCGTTATCGTATTCTAAGACGTTTAATTCTTGTTCCATAGGAAAAGTATGAACGAAATTAAAAATCTAATCAACCTTTATGCTGATTAGATATTCTTTTTAATGTGCTCCACGTATTGTTTGATAATGTCTAGTTCTGGCTTTAATTTATAGACCATTCTAGAACCAACTGGATCTTCAATCTCGATTATTTTATAGCCTTCTTTAGTTAATAAGAAGTCCACTCCGATGAAATCTGCTTTTAGCAGAGTTGCGACTTTGATCGCGGATTCCAACATTTCTTGACTTGGTTCGAATGGAGTAACTTCTCCCCCTAAGGAATAGTTATTGCGATAGTCAACTTGGCTCTTTCTTTTGATAGACACAATGACTTTTTTATTTAAAACATAAATTCTGACATCCCCGTTATTTTCCAAGAATTCTTGAAAGATGAACTTAAGATTAGGATGTTCACTTTTGATTTGGTTAACTTCTTCTACGATCTTAACAAAGAACACTTCTTGACCACCATGACCTGAAACGCTCTTCATGATGCAAGGAAATGACTTAGGTTCTAAGTATGTTTCAATGTATGGAAGATCGTTTTCTTTTAAAAGCTCATAAGTTTGATACTTATCATTCGCGGTCTTATTTGTGAGAGCATTATTGAATGTCTTAATGCCTCTATTCGCTAATTTTTCTAAAAGAAGATAATTACGACCACGATAAATGACAAAGTCCACTTTGTTCATGGCTACATATTCAAGTAACTTTTCTTCATCAACGTATTTCAAAGAAAAAATCTCATCATTTAATAATTCGAGACACTTATTAATGAAGAAGCGATTACATTTAGCGTCGTAACCGTTATAGACTATTAACCCACTTATCATAGATTATTTAATATATAGTCAGCGATGACTTCTGCGAGATTAACACCAGTATATTGGAGCGTGCTCGCAAACTGTGGATTGCTATTAAGTTCACAAATAATTGGTTCATCATTTGGTCCAAACATGACATCCACGCCAGCGAAATCTAAGCCTAATGCTTTAGTGGCTTTAAGGGCTAAATCAATATATTCTTGTTTTGGTTCAAACTTAGTGCCTGTTCCACCATTAGAGATATTACTTCTAAAGTCATTTTTGTTTTCTCTAAGCATAGAAACTATCGCCTTATTGCCTACGACATTGATACGGATGTCCTTGCCTTTAGATGAAGCAATATATTCTTGCATTAAGAAATCTTTATAGCCGATTTGATCAATAATCTTATTTGCTTCTTCTAATGAGTTAGCAAGATAGACTTGTTCACCAAATGAGCCATAGGCTTCTTTAATTACCAAAGGTAAACCGATTTGTTTAATAACATCATTAACAAAATCACGTTTAGAATAATTAAGTCCTTCAAATGTTTTAGGGGCAATAAATGTACGCGGGATTCTAATGTTAGAGGTCGCTAAAGCTTGATACATTAAAATCTTGTTATCACATAGTTCAACTGCTTTCGCAGAATTAAATAATTTATAGCCTTGTGCTTCTAATCTATGCGCTAAATAAATATCTTTATCCCAGAAGATGACAAAGTCTACTTTTTCATCAATTTTTTTACCAACTTCTAAAGAGATATCAAAGGCTGTTTTAATATCTAAAGAAACGCCTCTTTTATTAAAGGCAAGTGAAAGCATTTCATATAAGTGTTTAAACTTATCGGTGTTCATAAACGAATTAACCACTAGCCACGCTTTCATATTAACCTCTAATTTAATAATATTTAGTAAAACTGTTTCTTTTTAGTAACTTTGTTATCAGTTTCTAATATTCTATACCACTATTTTTATTTTGTAATTAAAAATAAAAGACAACAATGCTATCATAGTGGCATGCATGTTTTAGATTATCTATACCGCTATCAAAATATTGATTTTAAAGAAGTGCCATTTAATGAAGTGGACGCTCTTGTTTTAGCGATGGTTTCTTATTTTCCTTTTGATGAACTTAAAGACCAGAAAGATATCTATTCCAGTGATGAATTATTAAAAAGAATAAATGAATATAAGGCACCTAAAAATATTGGTGAAAGAAAATTAAACTATATTGAAGTCGTCAAAATTATTTGTCGTTCTCTTAGATTTAAACACGCTAAATTTGCGTGGTTTAAAAAAGAAAGAGATATCGTTAATTCTAAGCAGTTTCAAGCCATCACTATTATCTTGCATGACTTTGCCTATGTTTCTTTCTGTGGCACTGATTCCACGACCTTAGGTTGGAAGGAAGATTTCAATATGGCCTATCTTGATACTGTGCCTTCTGAAATCGAAGCTATCCGTTATTTACAAGATGTTTCTTATAACTTTGTTTTTAAGAAGATGTATGTCGGTGGTCATTCTAAAGGTGGACGTTTAGCGATTACCGCGGCTAAGCGCTTAAATAAGAGATATAAACTCTTAGGGGTTTATTCATTTGATGCCCCTAACTATCCACAGAACTGTTACGATACGGAATATAAAAGTATCTTACATTTATTACGTGAATATACGCCTGATGAATCAATTATTGGGCGTTTAATGAACGAATATCGTGAAAAGAAGATTATTTCTTCTTGCAATGGCCTTTTACTTCAGCATGACGCTTTTTCATGGGATATTGATGGTCATGAGTTTGTGCGTAAGCAAGCTTATACATCTCGATCAACACATATCGTGGATACGATGAACTACGCGCTTAATAATTATGATGAAGAAATGAAGAAAGACTTCGTTGATGGGATATTTGATTTCTTAACTAATATTGATGTTGAGAAATTACCAAATGAAAGAGAACTACTACCATTCTTTGCTAAAAGACTTAAGCTCATTAGGGATGAATGGAAAAATACACCGAAAGAAAAAAGAGCGGTCTTTAAGAAGATGCTCTTTAATCTCTCTAAGGACTATTTATTAAAGAAGAAGGATTAGTCTTGAAGAATTGAATCTTCCACTTCTTCTTTTTTCTTCCTTTTAAGGAAGTCAGGTTTTTTAAGTCTTACTATTAGAAGGACACCATATAGGGAGCCAGCGAGTCCTAATAATGTTAAAATAATATAGAAGACTGTAATACCAGGTTTACCAGCATTAATGGTTAAAATGAATCCAACAAGACCCAAGATTAAAGCGGCCGCACCAGTAATCGGTAGTAAGAAACTTAAAATCTTATTTTCGATATAAATAGCTTTTTGTTCTTTTTGCTCTTTATCGAGCACTTTTTTGTTTTCGTTCATACAAATATATTATCACTATTTGATAAATTAACAAAAATTTTATAAAAGCGGAACCGAAGTCCCGCTTTAAGATTTGATTTAATTGGACAAGAGAGGTCTATTTATAGGAACCTTTGTTGACCATTTCGTTTTCTGTTAACTTGCCTTCAGCATAGCCTGGAAGCATGATACCACGGATCTTTTCGAGTGTTTCTTCTTCAACACCCATGGCCTTTAATAAGTTATCAGCGTTGTAACGAAGTGTTTTGTCTTCTTCGAATTTGTATTCGAATTGTTGGCCATCTCTTTCAAATGTATAACCAGAAACAAAGAGATTTAAGAATTTTGGCATATGAGCATTTTGAGAATTGTGCATATGGCATCTCTTGTTGTTTGTTAAGGTTGTTAATTCGAAGTCGATGATAGCATCAGTATAACTGACACCTAAGATAGCGTTAAGTAAGAAACCAGTAACACCAGTTCTATCCGCACCACCCCAGCAGTGGAAATAAACGTGTTGTTTATCAGCTTGGGCATAGTATTCAAAGATTTCTTTGACTAAGTTTCTACCAGCGTTTGGTGTTTCACTCTTTCTATTTGGATCAGTGATGAAGTTATGGAAGGAGTTAATCGCACATCTAACGTATTGGGCTTTGCCATTGACGTTACCTGCTTCTGTAACAGCGTTTAAGTCAGCGTTATAGTTAGGAGCTTCCCATTCGCCTTCCCAGTTTAATGGGGATTCTGTCATATTACCAGAACCTGATTTTGTTCTTAAGTCTAATTCAAGACCGATGTTCATAACATCTTCTTGCACTTCTTGAGCGGCATCAGACCAGTTAGCGGTATGACGGTTACCACCATCAGAGAAGTCTTTTGGTGCCATTTCACCACCACGGAAGATTAAACCTTGGTTTGTTCTAACGCCATAAGAGGTCATATAACCACCCATATCACGGACGTTAGAAATATTGCCCATAGTAATCATTCTGGTGTAGTCACCAGTGACGAAGTTTTTCATTTGTGAAGCTTCTTCACCTTTAACTAATTGATAATAGTACTTTGTACTACGGAATAAGTTTGGTAATTTGGCGGAAACACCATCAGCTGCGACTGGAACTTCACGCTTATCGCTTTGGTCTTGTTTGCTCCAGAAGACAATCTTGGCGTCTTTGAAATCTTGACCTTCAGCAGCTTCCCACTTTAATTCGATTGGGACGTTTTCATAAGCCATGTTACGGTTTAACATTTGGCAAACGTCAACACCACCGGAGTGGTCGTCATCATATGTGACACCATCACCCTTATCACTTTGGTTAGCGGCGGTTTCCCAGTCCATATTACAGTTAAGTCTATCAACACGGTGTGGATATGTAATATAGGCTTCTTGCTCATGCATTGCGTCGACATATTTTTGGACGTGTTCAGGAACCATGCAGTCGTTTTCAATAGCTTTGAAACCAACTTCCATTGTTGGAGTCACAACTGGTTGGAATGATGGTTCAGCTGATTTTCCACTGTTAGGACCAGGATTGTTTTGACATGCGCATAAACACATGGCCATGACAGCAGAAACTAAAAGATAACTTTTTTTCATTATAAAATCCTCTTCATTTCTAATTGTTTATAGTTTACATAAAACTATTTTTACTTTCAACAATATGCCAAATATTAACAACAATGTCGCACGCTAATCAAAAAAAGACCCATAAGGCCTTTTAGTGCGTAAATTAATTCTTATTTGTTACGATCTTGGATTATACGAATATAACGCGGTGACATTGAACGAATTAAAGGAAGCAGGATTACTACCATAGAGTTTAGTGTCCGCTTTAGCGGTTTTCATAAAAGATTCTAATGAGACAAATGTTCCATCTTCATTGACAACATATTCCGCAGAAATCATTCGATATTCTTTAAACTCTTCTGTTGGAATGAGATCTTTCTTTTCTGGATCACCAGGAACATTTTTTACGAGATATTCCGCAATTCTAGCTTCATAAAGTTTCATTGAAATGACCGACATATTACTTGTGTCAATGCTAGAAGGATAGGTTTCATACTCTAAATAATCACCTGTGTATTTTATTTCTAACTGATCACCCGCGACGATATTATTGACACCAAAATCACTAAGTTTAAAAGGAATAAGCGCTGTGCCAAATAACAAAGTGACATGATCTTGCACATGCAAGCCATAGTCAGGTGTAATCATTCTTGAAGTCACTTTCTTTTCTTCGCGTATTTCTTCTTTAGAAGTAGAGAAAGAGCACGCTGAGATTGATAAAGCGATTAATGGTAAGCCAATGTTAATTAGCAATTTATTTGCCTTCATAATTTATCCCCTACATTATACAAGACGATTTAAATAATAAAAACTGTTAAAAAATAGACAGAAATGAATACAAAAATATGCCAAAAATACGATTTTATCGTTATTTTCAATATTTATTGTTAAATATATTATTTTTTTCATAGAATAGTAAGCGAGGAAATTAGAATATGGAAACAATTAATGGTTATTCTGTTAATGATAAAAGCAGATTACAAGCTGAAATTGAACAGTTCAGAAGAAAAAGAAACACCGCTCTTGGTGTTGGTATCTCAATGAGCGTTATCGCTATCATCGCGATTATCATTGTTGCAGCGATATTAGTTAACCAAGCTTACGAATACGCTTCACAACAAAGTAGTCCAGTTACTGAAACCGAAATCATGGCCAAATTTGCTGGTACAATCGCTCTTATCTATTTGTTCGGTTTTGTGGAAACCGCTGGTAATATCATCGCTTTAGCGGGTGGTATTTCTAACCACGTTAAAATGGCTAACAGAAGAAGAACATTAGAAAGATTAAAAAACCTTGAATAATCTCGATTGATTCAAACAAAATATAAGCCACATCGCTGTGGCTTTTTTTGTTGCTTTCTATTACTGTGTTCTACCATTCTTTGCTTAAAAGAATTAAACTAGTACATGCATTAAATATGAAACGTTTAATTATTCTTTTATTTCCTTTATTACTAGCGGGATGCACAAGTGATGACTATAGCTATGTCGTTAAACCAGTTGATAATGAAATCCACTACGACGATGTCTATTTAATTATGGGACAAAGTAACGCGACTGGTGTTGCGGAATGGAGATTTTTAGAAGAAAAAGCACCTGATATTTATAGTAAATATGTTTCTAGTAATCCTAATGTCTTAATCTCTTATGATGTTGATGAACATATTAATAATCACTTTTTGCCTACAAAGTTTGGTTTTGGTAATAACGAGACCTTCTTTGGTCCAGAAATCGGTATTGCAGAAACACTATCAACATACGAAGAACAATCATATATCATTAAGGCCACCTATAGTGGCTCTTGCTTACAAAACGAATATATCGATAAAGATGGTAAAAAATATGAGTTATATAATCGCTTCGTTCCTTTTATCCTTAATCAATTAAACTATCTTAGAGAAAGCGGTAAAAACCCAAGAGTTAGAGGTTTATTTTGGATGCAAGGAGAAAGTGATTCTGTTAACTACTTAAATAAGACATATGGAAAAGCATTGAAGCAGTTCGTAAGCAATATAAGAAAAGACTTAAATGAATATGTCTATGGCTATATGAATTTCGTTGATGCAGAAATATCCACAAAATCAATGTACTGGGTTCACCCAACACAAATAAATAACGCAAAGAATCAGTTTGCAAAAACTAATGAGCATAACTACTGCATCAAAACTAATGGAGAAGATAATGACTCATTAGATTTGAATCTAAAAACCACGAGCGGTGAAGATCCTAATGATGACGCTCACTACGATAGTTTATCAATGCTGGAGTTAGGCAAAAAAGCCGGTGAATATCTAATAAAATAAAGCCACATCGCTGTGGCTTTTTTGTTGTTTTATTTTCTGCTTTTCTTATAAGCTTTCGCGCCTTTTTTCGCCGCTTTTAGCATCTTCTTTTTGGTCTTTTTACTACCATTTACGAAGATGACAATTAAGATGATAAGGACTAAGACACCAGCGCCAATTCCGATATAGATATAAAGCATTGGAATAGGTGCTTTAGCGATATTAATCTTATAAGAAGTAGAGATATCTTTATAAGTAACTGTGACTGTTTGTTCGCCTTCTTTATTCATATCAGGTTTACTGACAGTAAAGCCAGTTGTGATTTCTTCACTTGTGCCGTTTTTATAGTTAACTTTGACTTTTAATCCTTCAGTGGAGAATTCTTCCCCCACTTTGAATTCTGTCTTCATGTCGGAAACAGAAATGCTTTCGATGATTAAGTCACTAACAGTCACACTGATTGTTTTATTAATTAAGTCACCACCAGTATAAGCTGAGGCACGGATTGTGGTTGTGCCGTTTTTTAAAGCAGTAATCGTGACTTCTTCATCATTAACAGTGCTAGTTTTATCAAGGGAAACTACACTATTATCATCGACTGACCAAGCAATATCAGCGTCAGCGTTCTTACCTGACACTTTAACTGTTTCACCCACGGAGAATTTGATATCTTCAATGGATACTTCAAATGTATCACCAGCTTGACCAATGACATCAGTAGCAGGTTTAGCCGCACCTTTAGGTGTGGAGTTATAACCTGTACCATCATAATTAGCGGTGCCCCAGATATATTCCGCCCATTCTGGGAAATCAATGAATGGGTTTCTATTATTTGTGTAGTTCTTATAAAGAAGATTATTTCTATGGACTTCATATTCATCAACTGGATCAAGTTTATTCCAGGCTAATAAGTCACTTAATAAGCCCATGCCAAATGATTTTGAGGCGGTACTTGTACCGGTTGTATTATTTTGTGATAAATCATTAAGCATCACAAGATTTGGATTATTGCCATCAATGCCTTCGGTTGCACCTGCATAGTTATTGTATCTAGCAACCATATAGAAGATAGCTCTAGCGATATCACCTTTATCACTATCCTGTGGTTCGAATACTTTTTCATTACCACCGGCATTTTTAGAATAACCAGTTAAGTTGCCATAAGCTGTTTGGTACTTAGTACCAGCATCACTATAATCTTTAGTTTTATCAACAAAGGCAAAGAAATTGTTACTATGTTCATGGTTAGCCCAACCATTACCGGCCCATAAGTGCATTGGGTCACCTCTAGCACCACCGGTGCCATCGCTACCTTTGGTGTCAAAGCCATGTGATTTAGCCCAGATATGTTCTTGGTTGATGCCCCAACCATCTTGTTCGTGATTGCCCCAGGCTTTTGCTTGGTTATCTAAATCTCTATTGTTATATAGAGCGTGGACATATGGGTTATTACCACTTTGGTAAGTGGAATTAGTGCTATATTGATAGCCAGTAATTGTATTAGTGGCAGGATCATATGTTCCTTTTGTTATCGAACTAGCAGGAGACTTTTCCCAGTCACGATCAGCAATCTCATACATCTGCCAGATTTTGGTATTACTATCGTAACTATAGTACTTTTGATTGTTTGATAAGATTGGCTTTAAATTCTTAAGGAGGTTGGTGCCTTTTCTTTCAGATTCACTAAGTGAATCAAGACCAGCATAATAACTTCTGATTTCCGCATCAGTGCAATCGTTTAAGTCAATTGTGGTTGGCAAATTAGCGATAGAATAAGCGCTTACTTCTTGATAGTTCTTGTTTTGAAAAATAACAAGGGCACTAGCAAGAGATAAAACAGATACCGCTAAAGCGGGTATGATAAACTTCTTCATAGTATACGTATTATCTAATCGTACCCGGATTGTGATTAGATAAGACTCTCCTTCCCGGGTATAATCTAACTATGCTGTGTACCTGTACTTTCATAATTACAGC
>Ga0256405_10008079_pt1 | contig 15311 bp, 17 predicted proteins | sample RumenRJG_02DNA_FD_189096 | JGI IMG/M metagenome (GOLD analysis project Ga0256405, IMG submission 189096) | Bovine rumen microbial communities from Lethbridge, Alberta, Canada - RJG_02 | ecosystem: Host-associated > Mammals > Digestive system > Stomach > Rumen | place: Canada: Alberta... | reverse complement strand
CATACCTACAATTATCAAGCATTTTTTTCTTAAAGTCCACGTCGAAAAAAACTCTATCTATGATAAAGTTTTAAATATTCTGCTGATTTAAGCACTAATCAGAGACTAATTGATTATAATTTTGCCCAGTTTTTAATAAAGCCCAAACAATTCGAAGTATCTTTCTTGCTGTATGAGTTAAGGCACAAATTGGATGTTTGCCTTCATTCTTTTTCTTGGAATAAAACTCCGCTATTTCGGGACAATGGATTCTTGCTTTTTCTGCCGCTTGAAATAAAGCATATCTAAGTAAAGGCGATCCTCTTTTTCTAATTGCCCCATGCTTTTCAATAGTTCCAGATTGATAGACTCTTACATCTAGTCCTGCAAATTTAATTATCTTATCTGCACTTGGAAACTCTGACGCATCTCCTATTTCACTAATAAGTAGACCCGCTAAACGATAACCGATTCCAGGGACAGTTAATAAGTTAGGTGCTGTTTCGTCAATTAAGGGGATTAAAAGTTCATCTAATTTGTCGTTCCTTTCTTGGATGTTTCTAAGTTCTTGAACTAATTGAATTATTATTTCTTCAGTTTCTTGGAATGAAACGCCAATGGATTCTTTAGCTATTTTTCTTAGTTCGTTAAATTTAACCAAAGAAAACGCACCTTTTGACATTCTCTTTAGTTTCTCCGCTGTTTCACTTCTTGTATTAGAAAATATCTTCGCGGATGGAAAGTTCTCTATAAACCACAAAGTAGTTTTTGAATCAAAGAAATTACGACCTTGATATCGCTTAATATCTCCTCTTTTTCTTAAGAAAGGAATTAATTCAGGAAAAGATTCATCTAAATATCGATGAAGATGATTAATCGTTCTTTCTTTATCCTGATAGAGAAAATATTTGGCTCTTGATATTCGCCTAATCCTTTCAATGTTGTATGATTTAAGCATAGAAGGACTGAATGGATGCTTTGATGCATATTGGGCAATAAGAAGTGCATCAAGGTTATCAGTCTTCGCCTTGTCGAGGTATTCAGATTGTTTAAATCTCGCTATCACGACAGGGTTTTTAATTTGGACTAAATAATTATTAGCAACTAGATATCTAAATAAACATTCATGGTAATGACCAGTTGCTTCCATCACTATTTGATACAATGATTCAGATTGATCAATTGATTTAAATGTTTCTATCAATGAATCAAATCCTTCTTTTGAATTGGAGAAGTCAAAACTCTTTTTAATTATTTCTCCGTCTCCGTCAATGATACAGCAGGTGTGCTTAAACTTGCTGACATCGATACCCACAAAATAAGTAGGCATAAACAAAACCTCCTTTTGGATAGTTACTTTGGGCAATTCGCTGAGCTTCCCTAACGTAATATCTCAAATAGAAGGTCGACGCCTCATCCTACAAACAACGTTTAATAGGGAAGCCGCGTCCTCAGTATGCAAATCAGACTGTCTAGCAGTATTTATATTGTAGAGGTCCCGCGACTATCCTTATTTATTTTACCAAGGAATAAAAAGCGACCACAGGGTCAAACACTAATACATCCCTTGGATATATATATTGTTAATGAGATAGGGATATTGTAAAACAAAAAAGCCTCCGCTTTAAGCGAAGACTATTTTATTTGGGTTCAATGAAATCTAGGGTGGAGTGAAAAAAATCATATTCCACTCCAGAATTCATAGTTTCTAAACTATTTATAAAAGAAAGGACCTCTTATAATGTGATTGTTCGATCCAAAATAGGAGGTCTTTTCATATGGATTTTAACACATTCTTTTTAAGATTTGGTTTAGATAGTACAAACTTCGTTAATAAGTCAATATCTTCAATAGAAACGGATGATGGTTTTATTTATGAAGCTGACGAGGAATACAGACGCAGAATATGTCCGTTTTGCAATTATGAATATTTATTCGTTCATACTTATAAATGGATAGAAATTAATCTCAGTTCTTCTATCGGAATCAAAGAGACATTAAGAATAAAAAGAATAAGATATAAATGTCCTAACTGTCATAAAACCCACACATTTAAACTCGTTGGTTTAGAAAGAAATAAAACGATTAGCAATTTTGTTAAAACTGCGATCCAAAACGAATTCTTTTCTATTCAATCGTTTAATAACATCGCTAAGAGGTACGATGTCTCTTTAAACCAAGTGATTAATATCTTTGATGAGTATACCGAGAAGGTACCGAGGCTGCCATTGCCACAGTATTTATGTATCGACGAAAAACATTTTGAAGGTGATACGAATGGTAAATACTGTGTTGTTCTTTCTGATTTCTTTACAGGTGATGTTATCGATGTTTTACCTAATAGGCAGATGCCTTATCTAGATGAATATTTTAATGCTATTTCTCAAAGAGAAAGAGACAATGTTAAGGTATTTATTTCTGATATGTATGAAGGATATTCCACTGTTAAGGATAAATACTTTAAGAAAGCCACTTTCGTTATCGATCTATTTCACGTTATTAAACTATTAACAACTTCATTAAATAAGATAAGAATTAGAACCTATAATCAAATCGCTATTGATGACACAATTGAAAGACACTTTATGAAAACTAATTGGAGATTCTTTTTGATGGACCAGTTTAAGATTAGTAAACAAGATTACTATTCTAAGAAATTTGACATGCATCTACCATATGGAGAAATCATTCTTAGATGCATCAAATTAAATCCTGCTTTTTGGGATGGTTATAACATTCTTCAAGACTTGCTTCACTATGACAAGCATGAAAGTTGGACCGCCGCTGAAAACTTTATGAATCATATTATCGCTAGACTCAACTCTTCTGGTGATGAATTGCTTATAAAAGTTGCTGAAACTTATAAAAGATGGAAAGTAGGAATCATAAATGGTCTTGCTAAAAATCAAACAAATAGAAGATTTTCTAACGCAGTCGCTGAAAATAATAATTCACATATTCAAAGGGTGATTAACGTTGCTTATGGATATCGAAATTTCAAAAGATTTCGCGCTAGAGTGATGTTAATTTTGGCTTATAAAAAACCAAGGTGAAGCACCATGTAGGTACTCCACCTTAGATTTCATAGTTTTCGTGGTTTTATTTATTGACTCCACTCTAGTCCACCCTAGATTTCATAGAGCCTTTATTTGCCATAATGAGTCCACATTGCATGGATAACTACAGTTTGCAATTCTGGATATACTCTATAAACAATTCTGTGCTGAATATTGATGCGTCTAGAATAGTAGCCTTTCAAATCACCAATCAATTTTTCGTATGACGGAGGAGTCTGAAATGGATCTGTCGCTATGACATTTAATATTTTTTTAGCTTTAGTATCCAAACCGGCTTGTTTTAAAAGTTTTTTATCTTTTTCTGCTGCTTTTGTAAACTTGATTTGCCACATATCACCACTCCTCATTCGGATTGTAGGTGGTCATGGAATCAATGTTTTCTTTTTCTCCATCTTTAATTTTCTTTATAACTCTTGGATCGGATTGAAGAGCGATGGTCTCTAAAAGAGCGTTGTAATCTTCTTCGGAAATGATGATTGCGTTGCCTTTTTTGGTGTTGACTGTGATAATTTCGTTATATTCAATAACATTATCTATAGAATTAAATAAATCTTTCCTTAAAACAGAAACGTTTGTAGTTGGCATATATCTATCCTCCCACCATTATTATAGCAAAAGATATGTACGTATTCAAGTACATTTGTACACTTTTCAGTACACATACAAAAATATCAAAAAAGCCTCCGCTTTAAGCGAAGACTTTTGCTTTTTGGGTTTTTCTTCTTATGCAAATAAGAGGAGTAGGACACCCGCTGCAACAGCGGAGCCAATAACACCAGCAACGTTAGGACCCATTGCGTGCATTAATAAGAAGTTTGTTGGATCTTCTCTAAGACCTTCCTTATGGACAACACGCGCCGCCATAGGAACAGCAGAGACACCAGCAGCACCAATCATTGGGTTGACTTTGCCTTTAGTTAAGACACACATTAACTTACCACCTAAGACACCAGCCGCAGTCGCAACAGCGAAGGCGATAATACCTAAGCCGAAGATGAGGATTGTATCTAAGGTTAAGAATGTAGCCGCATCAGCGGTCATACCAACACAGACACCTAATAAGATGGTAACGATATACATTAAGCTATTTGCCAATGTATCTCTAATCTTTGGTACAACACCAGATTCTTTGATTAAGTTACCAAGCATTAAGCAACCGATTAATGGCGCAGCACTTGGCACTAATAAACATGTAATAACAGTAACCACGATTGGGAAGAGAATCTTTTCAGTCTTAGAAACTTCTCTTGGAGTTTCCATTCTGATAGCTCTTTCTTTCTTAGTGGTTAAGAGTCTAATGATTGGAGGTTGAATAACTGGCACTAAAGCCATGTATGAATAAGCAACAATGGCGATAGAAGATAATTTTTCTGGAGCCAATCTTGTTGTTACTAAAATTGCGGTTGGGCCATCCGCACCACCGATAATACCGATAGCGGAGGCATCTTTAGCAGTAAAGTTTGTCCAGCCTAAGCCGTTTTTACCGATGGCAATCGCACCGATAAAGGTAATGAAGATACCGATTTGAGCAGCGGCACCTAATAACATAGTTTTCTTATTAGCGATTAATGGACCAAAGTCTGTGGTCGCACCAATACATAAGAAGATTAAGCATGGGTAAATACCCCATTTAACACCATAGTAGAGGAATCCGAAGATACCACTATAGTCGTAGTTGAATAAGTGATCAATGTCTGCAACTAACTCTTTTGTAAAACCTAAAGTAGCAGGCGCATTTTTTAAGAATGCTTCATTCATCACTAAATCATGTAATTCTTTTGTTGTAACTTTTAGTCCAATTCCGACTTCATCAACAATTTCTGAAACAGGAACATGTCTTATTTCAGATATTAAATATTTGGCTTGATCTATCGATAATCCAACTTTAGAGGCTAACGAAATATAGTTATATTCAGTTGAGCCCTTGTTGAATATTTCTTGACCAACATATGGTAAGTTAACAAGTAACATACCAAAAGCAATTGGTAAGAGGAGGTATGGTTCAAAGTCTTTCTTGATGGCGAGGAACAAGAGTACACACGCCACGACAATCATGATTAAATTGAGCCAATAACCATGGAAAAAGCCTACAATACCGGATTGTTGGAAAAACGCTACAATTGTATTCCAAAATTTTTCCATATCTTATATCCGTTATTGTTCAATAGTAACGATGACTTCTTTCGCCTTAACGTTTTGGCCTTTAGTTACTAAAACTTGTGCAACCTTTCCTTCAAATGGAGAGACGACTTCGTTTTCAAGCTTCATAGCTTCGATGATCAATAAAACATCACCTTTTTGCACTTTGTCGCCTGGTTTAACTTTGATGTTAACAACTTGACCTTGGATTGGAGAAGGCACTTCTAAGGCACCAGTGGTGTTAACGATTTTCTTTGTTTCTTGTTTTTTCTTCTCTTCTAATGGAACAGTATCAACTTGTTCAATAGCTTCGAGTTCAACACGGTATGCTTTACCGTTAACTTTGATTTTATAAATCTTCATAAATTAGTCCTCAATTCTTTTAATAGAAACAATACGTACTTCTTTGCCTGTTTCGCGATAAAACTCCATAGAAGCCACCAAAGCGGCCACTACAGCGTTTGGATCTTCGCTAAGAATCTTATTTTCTTCCTTAGGTAAGATGTTTGTAGAGGCATCGATTTTTTCCATGCCTTTTTGCATTGCCCAAGTAATGAAAATAATGATTGCAAGAACAAGGAAGACGATAAAGATGGCGATAAGCGCTACTAAGAAGGCTTCACCAACATTTAAGGATTCCCAATTCTGCCAAACACCTAAAACCATAATTAAGCCTCAACGTGGATGACGGTTGGAATCGCGTCTTCGTTTCTTTGTTCGATAAATTTAATCGCAACATCACCGAATAAAGCGATGGATAAAACGTCTTCATCACTCTTAGCGATGCCTTTGTATTGTTTCTTAAGTTCTTCAAATTCTGGTTTCAAATCATCGGCTGGACGATAAGTAATGACTTTGTCATCACCAATAATCTTACGTCTGATTTCTTCATCAACTGGTGCTGGAGATCTACCATATCTACCATGTAAATAATCGTTGATTTCTTTTGGCACCATCTTGTATCTTTCACCAGAAAGAACATTTAAGACGGCTTGTGTACCGACCATTTGTGATAATGGAGTAACAAGTGGAGGATAGCCCATATCCTTACGGACATTTGGCACTTCCGCTAAAACTTCATCTAATCTATCAGAAGCATCTTGTTGCTTAAGTTGATTGATTAAGTTAGATAACATACCGCCTGGAACTTGATATTTGATAATGTTCGCATTAACGGATAAAACTTTTGGATTTAATAAACCATTAGCAAGGTATTTTGCTTTGACTGGCGCCAATTTAGCGGCAGCGGCATTTAACATTGCAACGTTTAATTTTGGATCATATTCAGTGCCTTGAAGGGCGAAGTTAAGAGATTCAGTACATGGTTGAGATGTACCACCACTTAATGGGCTTAAAGCACAGTCAACAATGTCAACGCCCGCTTCAATAGCTTTTAAATATGTCATTTCACATAAGCCACCTGTGCAGTGACTGTGTAATTCGATTGGTAATTTGGTGTTTTTCTTTAACGCACTGATTAATTCATAAGCAGCGGTTGGCATCATAACACCAGCCATATCTTTAATACAGATGCTATCAGCACCCATCTTTTCAATTTCTTTTGCTAATTCAACATAGTATTGAACAGTGTGAACTGGGGATGTTGTATAGCTTAAAGCAATTTGGCATTCACCACCATATTTCTTGGTGGCCTTAACAGCGCATTCTAAGTTACGAATATCGTTTAAAGCATCGAAGATACGGATAATATCAATACCATTCTTGATGGATTTTTCGACGAACTTTTCAACGACATCGTCAGCATAGTGTCTGTAACCGAGGATGTTTTGACCACGGAATAACATTTGTAATTTAGTTTTCTTACAAACTTTTTTCGCTAATCTAAGTCTTTCCCATGGATCTTCGTTTAAGAATCTTAAACAAGCATCAAAGGTGGCACCACCCCAAATTTCAATGGCGTGGTAACCGACTTGGTCAAGTTCTTTAAGCGCACAAAGAACTTCTTCGGTGTTCATTCTTGTGGCGAATAATGATTGATGGCCGTCTCTTAGGCATGTTTCGACAATTTTAACACCCATAATTTTTCCTTATTCAGCTTTAGGACCAGCTTTGACTAAGGCTTTGCCAGCTTCGTTACTTTCATATTTGACGAAGTTCTTAACGAATCTAGAAGCTAAGTCAGCAGCTTTCTTATCCCATTCGGCTGGGTTAGCATATGTATCTCTTGGGTCTAAGATCTTTGGATCGACACCTGGTAATTCAGTTGGGACTTCAAAATCAAAGACAGGAATTTTTTTTGTTGGAGCTTTGTTGATAGAACCATCTAAGATCGCATCGATGATACCACGTGTATCTTTGATGGAAATACGTTTGCCTGTACCGTTCCAACCAGTGTTGACTAAGTAAGCCTTAGCACCACTAACTTTCATCTTCTTCACTAATTCTTCAGCGTATTTTGTTGGATGTAATTCCAAGAAAGCTTGACCGAAGCAAGCGGAGAATGTTGGTGTTGGTTCAGTAATACCTCTTTCAGTACCAGCGAGCTTCGCTGTGAAACCACTTAAGAAGTAATATTGTGTTTGTTCTGGAGTTAAGATGCTGACTGGTGGTAAGACACCGAAGGCATCTGCGCTTAAGAAGATAACGTTCTTAGCATGTGGACCGTGGCTAATTGGTTTAACAATCTTTTCGATGTGATTGATTGGATAGCTAACACGTGTGTTTTCTGTTGTGCTCTTATCAGCAAAATCAATTTTGCCGTTAGCATCAACAGTAACGTTTTCTAATAAAGCGTCTCTACGGATAGCGTTATAGATATCTGGTTCACTTTCTTTGTCTAAGTTAATGACTTTAGCGTAGCAACCACCTTCGAGGTTGAAGACACCATTGTCATCCCAACCGTGTTCATCATCACCGATGAGTAATCTCTTTGGATCGGTTGATAATGTGGTTTTACCTGTACCGGATAAACCGAAGAAGATGGCGGTATTTTCACCATTCATATCGGTGTTCGCGGAGCAGTGCATTGAGGCAATGCCTTTAAGTGGTAAGTAGTAGTTCATCATGGAGAACATACCTTTCTTCATTTCACCACCGTACCATGTATTTAAAATGACTTGTTCTCTACTTGTGATGTTGAACGCAACACATGTTTCAGAGTTAAGTCCTAATTCTTTGTAGTTTTCAACTTTAGCTTTAGAAGCAGTATAAACGATGAAGTCTGGTTCAAAGTTCTTTAATTCTTCTTCTGTTGGCTTAATGAACATATTTCTAACGAAATGTGCTTGCCATGCGACTTCCATAATGAAGCGGACGGCCATTCTTGTATCCTTGTTAGCGCCACAATAGGCATCAACAACGAACAATCTCTTTTCAGATAATTCCTTTTGAGCAAGAGCTTTGACTTTAGCCCAAACGTCTTCACTCATTGGATGGTTATCGTTCTTATAACCTTCTGAAGTCCACCAAACTGTGTTTTCGCTGTTCTTATCGACGACAATGTATTTGTCCTTTGGGGATCTACCTGTGTAGATACCAGTCATAACGTTAACAGCGTTAAGTTCGGTAACTGTACCTTTTTCATAGCCTTCAAGGCTAGCTTTTGTTTCTTCTTCGAAAAGAAGTTCATAAGAAGGGTTATAAACCACTTCTTTTACATTTTTGATTCCATATTTACCTAAATCAATATTTGGCATATGTTTACTCCTCTTTCTAAGCGTTTAACCCAAAAACGCCCAAATCGAAATCATTGTATCACAATTATTTGTAAATAATTAACAAAAACGGTAAAAATAATTTGTGACAAACTCCAAGTATATGTATGTATATGGGAATCAAATATTATTTTGATTACATTTCTAAACCACCTTCAAGAGTTGTTTATTTTCAGAACCAAACTATAATATTTTGTGATGAGTTCTGAAATTTATTTAATCCTATTTCTCTTATTCTTCGTTCTTTTACCAGGCGCAATTGTTTTAATGTCTCTTGGTGATAAGTTTAAAAATAGAATAATGTTTGCGTGGGGCGTCGCTTTAATATGCGCCACAATAATTGGAATTATCATAGCAGGATTCTTTACTGGACTTTTATTTGTCTACGTCTTAGCGTCTCCGCTTGTTTTGGCTATAGTTATCTCTCTCACGATAGTATGGTTCGTTTATTCAATTCGTTTAATTATTGCCGGATTTAAAGAACACAAGAGTGGCACCGTGGTACTAGGCTTTTCTTTTATAGGATTCATTTTTACAGTTATCGTCGCTCCAGTTGTTTTGATATCAATTTTTGGTTTACCTATCAGTTTGATGTAGTTATTAGCGTCTAATTAATAGAGGATTTAAAAACTATGGAAATTATTGTTTGTATATTAATCGGCGCTGCACTTATTACTGCAGGCGTCATGTTAGTAATTAATGGCGGTAAGCGTCAACAAAAGCCAATGCTTATTGGTGGTTGGGTACTCACTATTACCGCGATTGTCGGCACTATTGTGGGAGTCATCCTTTTCGCTGGTCTTGGTGAACAGAGTTTAACTTCCGCTTTTATTACCTATGCTTTCCCAGCATTAATGTTTATTGGCTTTGTGGTGGCCATTGGTTTAGGTGTTGGTAATTTAGTCAAAGGTTATCAAAAGGGCCAAGACGGTAACTTAAATACCAACAAAATCATTGCTGGTTGGGCACTACTTATCTTAGCTATTGTATTAGTTTTAGCGATTGTTATTCCTTTAACAATTGTCTTTGATCAACAAAGTAGCGGAGACGCAAACGAAATCAGGTTTATGTAATATGAGCGACAAATTATTTAAATGGATTTTATCTATCATCGCTATCGTTGGAGTGGTTAGTATTGTCACTCTTTTGATAGTCACAATTGTCCTTTATCGACAAACATCAATGATTACTTTCATTGAAAAGGAGCTTTGGTAATGGATAAGAAGAAATTAGTTAAACAAATATTAGCAATATTCGGTGTTGTCTCTTTTATGGTCATCACCAATGTCTTTATTTTCTCTGTATTCACTAATAGATGTATCAACGATACATCCTCACAAATGCAGGCAAAGAGTGTGGAAGTAGATCAATACTTACCATTTGCGCAAGAAACAAAAATCGTTAAAAGAGAATATAGCGATAAATTAGAAGGTGATTTACCTGTTATCGATGGCGCTGCGGCATTAGTGCCTGTCTTTAATTCACTCGTGTATTCCATCTATCCTGAATCATCTGTGAAATATGAAAATGGTGATTTCACAAAAGATTCCGCTTTGCAATACCACAACACCCGTGGTGCATTTAAAGGTATTGTGGATGGAGACTGTGATATTGCTTTCTGTGCTAAACCAAGTGATGAACAAGTTAAATATGGTTTAGATAAAGGTGTGGAATTAGAATTGACACCAATTGGTAGAGAAGCGTTTGTCTTTATTGTTAATAAAAATAATCCAGTGGATGGTTTAACCATGGAACAATTAAAACAAATCTATTCTGGTAAGGTTACTAACTGGAAAGATGTTGGAGGCGCTAACCGCCCTATCAATGTCGTGCAAAGAAACCAAGGCAGTGGTTCTCAAACCACATTAGAAAAACTATTTGGTAAAGATATTAAACAAAACTTCTTTGGTCCTTTAGGGGCATCATTAGGCTTCTCATTTAGATTCTATGTTGAAGAATTAACTAAGCATGGGCATATTAAGATACTTAAATTAAATGATGTTTATCCAAGTAGAGAAAACGTTCAAAACGAATCCTACCCTATCGTTTCTAACTTCTATGCTGTTACAAGAAAAGGTGAAACAAATCCAAATGTCCAAAAGGTTTTAGACTTCGTTCTTTCCTCTCTTGGTCAAGAAATCATTAACGAAACAGGATATGTTTCCCTATAGGAATTAATTAATATGGGATTGATATTCTTTAACTTAATGATACTTACAGTTACTCTTACTGCACTTCTTTTATTAGTGTTCGGCATTATCTTTGCTAAAAATAAAGATAAAAGTAACCCAAAAAGAAGTAATGGAGTATGGCTTATTGTACTAGGGGCGATATTATCACCACTCTTCCTTATATTAGATATTTATTTCCTTATAAGAGAGGCTAGTGAAGGCGCTAATGTAATTGGTAATGGTACCATGCTGCTAGGTAGTTTATTCATATGGCCAATCGTCGTATTCGTGGATGCTGGTGTTCTTACGTTCTATTTAGTCACAGGCATATCCTTCATACGCTCAGGAAAAGACAGAAAGACCAAAGAAATAGTTGCTATTGATCATTATGTTTTTGGTCGCTTACTCATTATATTTGGTATTGCATATATCGTTTGTGCGATAGGTGCGACATTTATTCCACCATCATTCTTAGGCTAGTATATTTATTATATATAATAAAAAGACGACATTTGTCGATTGATAATTCAATATGAGTCGTCTTTTATTTTTTAAATTACTTAGCAAATAATTCGAATAATTCTTTATTGGTGTAGTTAGGAGCGCCATAAGTTTCTTTAGCGTATCTTAAGCCATATTCATAGTCTTCTTTAGTGAAGGAATTTGTGGCTTCGTTAGCAAAGATAACTTCGTAGTTATTTTGATATGCATCCGCAGCGGTATGTCTGCAACACATATGGGTGTGTAAACCAGCAATAACAACTGTGGTAACACCTAATTCTTTGAGTAATAAGTCTAAATCTGTTTGGAAGAAACCAGAGTATCTTCTCTTTGGAACGATGTAGTCTTTTTCACTAACTGGTAATTCTGGAATGATTTCAGCACCCCATGTACCTTTGATAGCGTGATCACCCCATAATTTTAATTCGTTATCGACACCCTTGTAGTGGCAGTCGTTACAGAAGATAACTGGGACGTCATTCTTTCTTGCGCCTTCTAATAATTCTTGTGTTGGTTTAACAATCGCTTTAGCGTTGTCACAGCCGATAACACCAGTCACAAAGTCGTTAAGCATATCAACGACGAGAATTGCGTATTTTTTGTTCATTTCTTTAAAAACCCTTCTTAAAACACATTGGCTATATTTTATATATAAATAAGGAAAAGTAAAATGTTTTTTAATATAAAAAAGGTCACGCTTTCGCATGACCTATAAAAGTTGAATATTACAAACTATTTTGTTTCAGAAGCAAATCAACCATTGATAGGCCTTTTAGTGCCCACAAAATAGGAGATTGCCGATTCGATTAAAACCGTAACTGCTTGAACGACAAATAGATATAAAAAGCTTATGCTGATATTCAATGTAATTCCATTTATGTAAGATATTCCATAGGCTGCCACAAAAGCCAACAAAACCAATGTTTGAGAAATTATTAATAAGAGCACGTCGCTCAACAAATGTATGAAAAAGTTCTTGGTTTTACTCTCATAATAGCAACGTTCTATTTTTTCAATCTGTTGCAATTTATCTTCTTTTCTTAAGAAGGCGCAGAAGAGAATTAAAAACGTTGTAACAGAAACCGCTTCAACTACAATTCTTCCTTGATCAAACAGCACTCTATAAGGCATATATTTTGCTTCAACTTTGTAATCTTTACACTCGATTTTTGTGTATGTTTTCGTAGAGGCTTCTTGCACCATTGATGAGCTTACTTTAGAACTGTAGTAATGAACATAAAATATTCTTGCGCCTATTAATGTGTTAAAAATATTTTCATCTAATCTATCATCACAAACAATGATATCACTAGTCGATTGGTTGGCCTTTGTTTCATAAAAATAATCAAATGCTATTTCTGCTGTCTTGGTGGAATCGTTGTAATTTGATAACGTGATTGGTAATCCGACATCAAAACCATTTGAGTACGCAAAAGCTTTAGGCATAGCTGCAAAATAATTGTTTTTAGGCGCTAGAATGGCATTAATATATTCTCCAATTCCTGCATATTGCTTAAAAGCATCCAAAGATGGACTGTAATAAAAGCCACACATAAAATCTCTACCACTATTAGATTTAGCAAGAAGGGAACCACTGACTATGTAGTCGGTTTTCAAATAGTCTTTCTTAGAAAGTTTTTTGATTGAATTAACACTTTCATCCAATTTGGTTTCGATATCGTTATAACTATTTAAATAAGTTCCTTCTTCGTCGAAAGCACAATTATAACTAGCTTCAGAATATTCTTTTTCAAACCCGCCTTTTACAGCGCCTTTTGCTATTTCTAAAAAGCAAAAAGGAGATAATGCAAAAAATGATAAAAGCATTATCACAATATTGGTTTTCAAAGGGAAAAACAATCTTCTTAGCATATAATTTTCTTGTTCTCTATTTTAATGATCCTATTGAAGAACTTTTCAAATTCTTTGCTATGAGAAACCATAATTATGGTTTTTCCTTTGCTATTTTCTTCCTTCAATATGTTCATTACACTTTCAGCATTATCTGAATCTAGATTACCTGTTGGTTCATCCACAACAATTATTCTTTTATTAGCAGCAATCGACCTTGCTATAGAAACGCGGATAGCCTCGCCACCACTTAATTTGTTCGGTTTTCTTTCAATAAGCTCATCAATTTTTAATCTCTTACATATTCCCATAATTTCTTCTTTATCAATATCGGCCTTCATATTTTTTAGAGGAAGGACGATATTGTCATAAACACTAAGATATGGAATTAGATATGGATCTTGGAATAAATATGAAAAATTATTAATACGTGTTTGTTCTCTATTCTTTTTTTCAATCAAAATATCGTTAAAATAATATTCACCATCGAAATCATTGATTAAGCCAATCATATTTAATAATGTGCTTTTGCCAATGCCAGATTCACCATAGATGACCACAAAATCTTTTTCGTTTATTTCTAACGCAGTGTCTTTAAAAATAGTCTTGTTTGGGAATGATTTTTCATTAATTTTTAACTTAATTAACATATTTAATATCAACTCCTTCTTTTAAAATTCGTTTAACATTAGCGTTTGTAACAGCAAACAAATATATTGAATCAATTACAAAGAAGATAACTAGTGGTACAAACAGTAATTCTAGACCAACTTGGACAAATATAAAGTAATTAATGATGGCTGAAACAATAACAAATACGCCCGACCTACCGAAATATTTCAAGAAAACTTGGAAGGTAAGTTTTTTCTTTGGCTTATAAAAAACGTAATCAATTATTATTCTTTTACTCTCTTTTTCAATTTGCATTGTGTAATAAAAGAACATAGCAAAAAGCATAATAGTTGCAGGGATGGTTGCAATTAAAATCAAAATCACACCCATATTGTTACTTGACGAAAGTAGGCTATTTTTGATTGATTTGCCTGTCGCAGAAAATGATTCACGGAGTGTCATGTCATCTCTAACAGCAGGAGCTTCATTATGTGGGCAAAACTTGTATTCGCATTCATAATGGCTATCTATAGTTTCATCAAGCAATATATAATCGATATCTAGCGCAATTTCGCCAAAGTCAGTTTTTATCTTTTGTTGTGGTAAGGCATTATTGCTTTCTACTGAAACCTTGACATTGGATTCGAAATTAATGCTTTGGTTGATATCAAATAAATAAATGCCTAAAGGGGCGTCCGCGATAAGCGGTGCGCCCATTTTTAGACCTTTTTTATTTAGAATTAGTGTTGTTCCCTCTTCCTCATATTCATAATGATATAAAGCTATATCTTTAGCGTTTTCAAAAAGAGATGATTCAACGTTAAACGAGTAAATATAATCATCACTCAACTTATTGAATACTTTTCTATAAGGAGTAAAAGTTGAAAACGGTAAGTATAATGAGAAGAAACACGCAAAGGCTACTAAAAACTCAAATGCATAGTTTTTGATTTTGTTAATAGCTCTTAATATTTTCATTTAGTCTGAATTCTCCAATAACTTTGTCACCAAAAGTGCCATCGCTATATACAATCATATCCGCTTCGCTTATGTAATATCTAGCATAAAATGGATTACGATCCACACCAAATGGAACCCAGCCCCTAAACCATTGATTTTCTTCAGACCATCTCTCTAATACTTCTACATCTAAAACTAAAGCTACTCTGCTATATCTAAAAAGGCTTTTACCATCAAGTATATTGTTCATATTCAGCGTTTCGTCGATTGTGCGAGTTGAAGTCAACGATCTGCAATAAGAAACTGAAAGTGTGTTCGTGAGCTGTTCAGTCATTGAATTTTCAATG
>Ga0256405_10008078_pt1 | contig 15312 bp, 11 predicted proteins | sample RumenRJG_02DNA_FD_189096 | JGI IMG/M metagenome (GOLD analysis project Ga0256405, IMG submission 189096) | Bovine rumen microbial communities from Lethbridge, Alberta, Canada - RJG_02 | ecosystem: Host-associated > Mammals > Digestive system > Stomach > Rumen | place: Canada: Alberta... | reverse complement strand
GCAGCGCTACGTTCACATGCGCCTGCGCCTGATCGGCATATTCCCGCGCGTCATTCGCATACCCGCGTACTACAGCTTCCGCCTGATCAGCCTGCATGACTGACGGCGCTTCAGCTGTATCGGGAACGTCAGACTTCACGTCCGGCCCGGCAGCCGTATCCGCCGCTTCTGCAGAGGGCAGCACATCAAGCGTTTCGCTCACCGGTTCTTCCTGTACGGCAGCAGGTTTGGCCCCTGGTTCAGTGATCGCATCGCCGTTTCTAGCCGCCGCAGCTACCGCCGGAGCAGACTGTAACGAAAGTAAAGCCATATCTGCAGCCGCACGTGCCGAACGGGCCGCATTCTGCGCGGCTTCAGCAAAAGTATGCGCGCCCGTCGTTCCTGCAAGGCCGGCTGCCACGGAGGCCTTACCGGCATATTCCTGAGCACGTACGGCGGCAGTCTCTGCAGCGCGCTGCGAATTAATCGCCGACCTGAGCGATGACGCGACTATCCGGGAATTCGTACGGTTATCGTATGCATAGCGCACGTTCTGAGCAACCGTTTCGGCATACAGCTGCGCCTGATCCGCGGCTGTCCGTGCATTGACCGATGCCTGCTCTGCGGCGGCCGCAGTCCGTCTTACGGCCGCATCGAGCTCATCAAGCTCTGCTTCCGGCGGAAGATTTTCATACTGTAAGTATTCAGCGGCTGCTTTCAGTGCATTCTCGGCTTCTGACACCGATTGTGCCGCCGTATCCGCAGCAGCCGCGGCAATCTGCGAAGCCTCATCAGCCTGAGCCGCCGCGGTATCCGTACGCTGCGGCTCAGGCTGTACCGGCTTACTCATCGGTTTTATATGAAAAGCAGCAGACATATCCGCTCTGCCGCCGAAATGATACAGCAGTCCGGCTCTGATCCCGTATTGTTTTATCGCATATTCATCGTTGTCTAAAGAAAACATATACTGCGGTGTAAGTTCTATCTCAAAGTTTCCGGCAGGAACCAGTCTGAGTCCGGCGGCTACGCTTACCGCCTGCTGTATATGACTGCCGTCTATATCATGATAAGCGGAGGAAGCCTTACGTGCGGCCACGCCATAGGAAGCTTCCGGCTGCAATGCAAGCGGAAGCGTGCTGAAAGGAATGCGCAGCCACAGACCGCCGCCGAGCATATAATCATCACAGGTATCAAGTATGCTGTCGCTTTTCGGAACCACATGCTGATATGAGGCACGCAGGCTCATGCCGATATTCATAGAAAACGGCAGATTTACCGGGAACGCATACTCCCAGCTTAACGCCGCACCGAACGAAGTTTCCGCATAATCAGCCCACCGCCCGGTCATATAATTATTCGTAAACGCAATTCCAATGGCGGAGCCCTTAAAACGAACTGCATTATCACCATCCGTCCATGCACGTACAGGACTTGGAATCAAAGCGAGTACACAGCTTGCAGTAATGCCGATCAGAGACTTCTTCACCATATCACCCCTTAGTATCGGCAGAAGCAAGGGAAAACTTTAGACAGGCAAATGCCGGCCAGGAATCGTCCGTATTCCCCTCTGAGCCATGCCTGCAGGGCTTAAAAGAGCATAAAAAAAAGGTCGTTCCTTGTCAGGAACGGCCTTTCTACAGCGTCTGCTGTTTATTTAGCGTAGGTTGCGATGAAAACACCGGCTGCGATTGCCGTACCGATAACGCCGGACACATTCGGGCCCATGGCGTTCATAAGCAGGAAGTTCGAAGGATCGGCCTCCATACCCACCTTGTTTGACACGCGCGCCGCCATAGGAACGGCGGAAACACCGGCAGAACCGATGAGCGGATTGATCTTCACCTTAAGGAACAGGTTCATGATCTTGGCCATCACCAGACCGCCCGCAGTAGCGATACAGAACGCACCCAGACCGAGCAGGATGATACCGAACGAACCCATATTCATGATCTTTTCGGGAGTCATCTGTGAGCCGACGCCCAGAGAAAGCAGGATGGACACAATGTTCATCAGCTCGTTCTCCATAGTCTTTGACAGACGCTCCACCACGCCGACTTCCTTTACAAAGTTGCCGAACGTAAGCATACCGATAAGCGGAGCCGCAGGCGGCAGCAGCAGGATGGTCAGCACCAGCAGCAGCATGGGGAACAGAATCTTTTCTGTCTTAGAAACCTCACGCAGCTGCGGCATGGCAATACGCCGCTCCTTTTCAGAAGTAAGCAGCTTCATGATGGGCGGCTGGATCATCGGGACCAGAGCCATATACGAATACGCCGCAACGGCTATAACAGCCATCATCTCAGGGGCAAGCTTGCCGGAAACGTAGATAGATGTGGGGCCGTCGGCACCGCCGATGATGGCGATGGCACAGGCCTGGAACATGTTATAGTCAACGCCCGGAATCAGGTTCATGAGCGCAACGCCGAACAGCGTGACGAACACTCCGAGCTGCGCGGCACCGCCAAGCAGAGCGGTCTTGGGATTGGCGATCAGCGGACCAAAATCCGTCATGGCGCCGATTCCCATAAAGATAAGCATCGGGAAGAATTCATTGCCTACGCCCGCATTATAAATAATGTGAAGCATACCATGAGGCGCATCGCCCATGCCCGCGCCGGGAATATTCACCAGAATCGTACCGAATCCGATCGGAATCAGCAGCAGCGGCTCAAAGCCTTTGGCCACCGCAAGATATACGATCAGGAATCCGATGGCGATCATCACCACGTGCTGCCAGCCTTCGGCATGAGCATCCGCAAAAGGATCAACGGACTCTTTTGCGAGCGCCTCAGCTTCAGCAGCTGCCTCGGCGGCACGCTCCTCAGGCGTCACATGATGGATGATCTTGTACAGACCGGTGTTTTTACCGATGTTCTGAATGAAGCGCGGCACGGAGATTGCAGGAACATTCTCCGAGTTCTTAATCTTAGCGGTACTGATAGTCCGCAGGGAAGCTACCTGCTCACCGGAATTATCGGCGAACACGGCGTTTCCCAGATTCAACACCATGGCGGCGCCCATGATCACGAGCATCACCGCGAATATATTGTTTATGCTTTTCTTGCTGTTCAACATACACGTCATCCTAGTTAATCTCAGCGACAGTCTGCTTGGCAGCCAGCTTGGCGCCGGGCTGTACCAGGAAGTGAACTTTACCAGCAGTACCGGCTTTGATCTCAAGCTCCATCTTCATGGACTCAAACATCATAATCGTAGTTTCCTTATCGACTGAAGCACCTTCATCAACGCAGAAACGCAGCAGCGTACCGGCCATGGGGCTGACTACAGGCTTTCCGCCGGAAGAAGACGCTGCATTGGAAACTGCAGGCGCAGCAGCAGGTGCCGCGGGAGCGGGAGCAGCGGGAGCTGCTACAACCACGCCGCCGAGCGAGGCGACTACCTGACCAAGCGTAACTTTGGCACCGGGCTGTGCAACAAAATGAATCTTGCCGCCCTCGGGAGCCTTGATTTCAAGCTCCATCTTCATGGACTCAAGCATCATTACCGTATCGCCCTTCTGTACCGTATCACCCTCTGAGGCAACATAGCGCAGCACCGTACCGGCAACCTGAGCCTTGATCTCAACACCACCGGTCACTACGGGAGCTGCAGACGCCGCAGCGGCACTGGGCTCGCCGATCGCCACGTTATAGGCAACGCCGTTCACCGTGATATTGCCGCCGTCGGATGTTACCGCATACGGCGTACCGTTTACCGTTACCGTATAGGAACCGCCGGTTACAGACTTGCTTTCAGCGGCCGCAGGCTTTGCTGCAAACGTAGCGGCGGCATCAACCGGACCGTCCTTGCGTGTCTTAAAGAATTTTTCGGCAACAGAGGGGAACATGGCATAGGTAAGCGTATCTTCAACGGAACCGTCGCCGCCCTTTTCTTTGGACTCAGCAACCATTTTATCCCATTCCGGAGGAATTTCATCAGCAGGACGGCAGGTCATCACCTCAGACATCTTGTTCAGCTCAAGCGCACGCTTGACCAGATCAGCATTCGGAGCCGTGGGCAGCTTGCCGTAGCGGCCGGTGATAAGGTCGCGGAATTCCTGCGTAAGGTTGCTGTAGCGTCCCTGCAGCACGTTGAATACAGCCTGCGTACCTACGATCTGAGAGGTAGGCGTTACAAGCGGAACATATCCCACATCTTTATGCACAAGCTGGATCTCTTTAAGCACTTCGTCCATCTTGTCGCTTGCACCCTGTGCCTTCAGCTGGCTTTCCAGATTTGAAAGCATGCCGCCGGGAACCTGAGACACCAGAATACGGGTATCAGCACCCAGGAATTTTGATTCAAGTGAAGAATAGTGCTGGCGCACCTCGCGGAAATACGCCGCAATCTCAAGCAGCGCTTTTGTATCAAGGCCGGTATCATACTCGGTACCCTTGAACAGCTCAACGATAGTCTCAGTGGGGCTGTGTGACGTACCCATGGACATGGAAGAAATGGCAGTGTCCAGAATATCGGCGCCCGCCTCGGCGGATTTTACCAGCGTAGCCACAGAAAGGCCGGTGGTTGAATGTGAGTGAATCTCCACCGGAATGTCAACCTTAGCCTTGATGGCCTTTACCAGATCATATGCTTCATACGGCTTCAAGAGGCCGGACATATCTTTGATACAGATGGAGTCAGCGCCGAAATCAGCGTAGCTTTTGGCAAGATCAGCGTAGATTTCTTTTGTATGGAACGGCGTGGTGGCATAGGAAATAGCCATCTGCACGTGCTTTCCGGTTTTCTTGGCAGCCTTGGTGGCACGCTCAAGGTTGCGCGGGTCGTTACAGGCATCAAAGATTCTGAACACATCAACGCCGTTCTTTGCGGCAGTCTCAACAAACTTGTCCACAACATCATCTGCGTAGTGGCGGTAGCCGAGCAGGTTCTGGCCGCGCAGCAGCATCATAATCTTTGTGTTGGGCATAGCGGCATGCAGGTCGCGCAGGCGCTTCCACGGATCTTCGTTCAAGAAACGGATACAGGTATCATAGGTCGCACCACCCCAGGCCTCTACAGCCCAGTAACCGATTTTATCAATCATGCCGCAGGCAGGCAGCATGTCAGCTGTAGTCATACGGGTAGCATGCAATGACTGATGTGCGTCACGCAGCACCAATTCTGATATATTAACTTTCTTAGCCATACTAAAACTCTCCTATTGTTTGTCGTGAAGTGCGGTTGCGATAGCGGCTACTATGCCGTTCATATCAGGTGCTGCGGCAGGCGCCGCGCTCTGTTTTGCTGCGGATGCGCCTTGTGCAGTCTCCTTATTGACATCAAGTTTCAGAGCATGAAGCACTGCATGCAGCAGCATCATGGCTCCGATCATGATAATCAGGAAGGAAAACACAACGCCAATACCAAGAACAGTCAGGATTGCACTCTGTCCCAGCATTTCAGTTATTGTCATAAATCCTCCGAATGACTTCCCTGCGGAAATAAAAAAATTTGGTAGATTACTTTTATTTTATACTATTGTCATGATAGTTTCAATGGATTCAGAAATCAGTTTTGTATTTACCTATGGGAAAGTACGTTTGCGTCCGGTGGCCGCGCCGCCGGGGTCTTGCAGCGCAGCCTTCGGCGGAGGCAACGCCTTCCGCGGCTGCCGGGCACAAAATCAGACCTGTTCAGAAACCTCAGTTTCCGAGCAGGTCTATTGATTTCCGTGAATGGATTTCATGATTTTCACCCGGTCAGGTGAATGTAACGCACCTGGCCGAAAGCAAGTCTTGCACCTGGCCGAAAGCAGGTCTTGCACATGGCCGAAAGCAGGTCTTGCACATGGCCGAAAGCAACGCCTGCATCCGGGCGGGTGCGGAAAATGAACCTAGAAAATGGAATCGGTCGTATACAGCTGACCGCGTTTGAACGTGCCGTCCTGCACGCCCTGCACAAGCTTTTCAAGCGAATACACCGCGCCCGCGGCAAACCCTTCGCGGGACCTCGCGCGGTGGGTCAGCTCAATGGTGTCGGCCGCGCTGTCAAAGAACACGGTATGTGTACCGGGTACGGTACCGCACCGGGTGCTTGACACATGCAGCTCATCGGCAGCAGGACGCTCATGGAACGCATCGGTCACAAGCTTGGTCTTTGCAGGATTCGACGCCATCACGCGGCGTGCGATCTCAAGCGCCGTACCTGACGGGCTGTCCGCCTTCTGGTTGTGATGCATCTCCCACACGGCGGTATCGTATTCGCTGAACGGCTGCAGAAGCTTCGCCGCTTCCTGCACGATCTTAAAGAACATGTTCACGCCGATAGAATAATTGGAAGAATGCAGCAGAACGCCGCCGCACGACGCGGCCAGCGCGGCAACTTCGTCCACCTGCGCATCCCACCCCGTGGTTCCCACCACCATGGGAATACCGAGCGGCAGCAGCGCCTTAATGTTGCCCATCACGGCGGAAGGATGACTGAACTCAATGATACCCTGCACGCCCGCCGACTTTACTGCGCGCGATACAGCCTGCGCATCACCGGGCGCCGTCTTAACGTCCGCATCAGGAGCAGCGGGATCAATCGTCACCGCAACCGTATGTCCCTTGGACTCTGCCACTGACCGCAGCAGATGTCCCATCTTACCATATCCAACCAAAGCAATTTTCATCACATTCCTCCAGAAACTACGCCGCAGAACCGCCGAAATATGCGCCGTGCAGAATTTTTACGATGGCCGGAGCCTCATCGTCATCGCATACAAAGCTCACGTTCACCTTTGAGGCGCCCTGGCTTATCATCTGTACATTGATTCCGTTATCCGCAAGCGCGCGGAATCCTTTTGCCAGCAGCTCGCTTGAGTGAGCCGCATCGCAGATAACGGTAACGATAGATTTATTCGTCTTGGCGTGCACTTCCGCCACCTGTCCGAGATCATGCAGCAGGCCGGAAAGATCAGCCTTAGTGTTCACCGTAAGAGACACGGACACTTCGCTTGTGGCGATCACATCGATGCTGATGTTCCATTTCAGGAACTGATTGAAACAGTGCGCCAGAAAGCCGCTTGCGCCGAGCATACGGCTTGACACAATATCAATAAGCGTACTGTGCTTGACCATAGTAATGGCACACACCGGATTCGGTGCGCCGGAATGCTTTGAAACGATATAGGTGCCGGGGCTGTCCAGATTATAGGAGTTCATCACGTGCACCGGGATTCCCGTACGGATACACGGCAGCATGGAGCGGGGATGCAGCACCTGTGCGCCGAAATACGCAAGCTCCTGCGCCTCCTCGTAGGTCACTTCCTCCACGCGGTGCGCGTCGGGGCAGATGCGCGGATCGGTAGTCATAATGCCGTCTACATCCTTCCATGTCTGGATTTCATCGGCACCCATGGCCGCGCCGATAAGCGTGGCGGACAGGTCGCTGCCGCCGCGTCCGAGCGTCGTGATCACATTGTTCGAATCCTTGGCAATAAAGCCGGTTACGATCGGGATTTCCGCAGTCTCGCCGTTCTTGTAGGCATTCAGATGCTCAGGAATAGTCCGCCACACATCCTCAAGCGGCTCCGCGTTCATAAAATCGCTGTTGCTGCGGATACCCGCATCCCATGCGTCATAGCTTTTGGCAGGAATGCCTTCCTTGCGCAGATAGGCGGCCATAATGCGCACCGACATACGCTCGCCGAACGACACCAGATAGTCCCTTGTCTTGGCAGTCAGCTCACGGATCATAAGAATACCCGTAAGCAGCTGCGTCAGCTCCGTCTGCAGCACGATCAGCTCGCCCGAGCTGATTGAATCACCGCCGATGCCGAGCTCCGCCTGCGTACGGTTGTGCAGGTCAATAATCTGCCGCGTATCCACATTACCCTTGAGGGCGTTCTCCGCGGCCTCAAGCAGATAGTCAGTAGTGTCTCCCATGGCGGACAGCACCACCACCGGCTTTTTGTCTTTATATGCTTTTATAATTGAAGCAACATGACGGATCCGCTCCGCATTCGCCACGGAGGAACCGCCGAATTTCATCACGATCATAGTATACCGCCTCGGTACATGTAAATTGATACGTCAATATACCAATAAATGAATATTTATGCAACGGTTATACTTTTTTGCTTGTGCTAAACATAACAAGCTGAAGATTAATTCCCGTGGCGTTTCCTCCGACGGCTTACACCGGGATAAACGTTACGCTCAGGTTCGGTATGTCGATGTTCCCGGCACGCACCGTGATCGTCTGGTTCAGCTCCACCTGATGATCGGGCGTGATGAGCGTTTCCTGACCGATGGACGGTATCAGGAACACAGCCTGCTTGCCTTTCTGCTCCACGCAGACAGCTTCGCCCGTCCAGTCCGGATTCTGCAGCAGGTACACCAGCGTCCAGTGCTGGTTGCTGTTGCGTTCTGCCTTCTTGCAGGCATAGGCAGCCTCATCACCCGCGCTGATACGCTCAAGCATGGTGTTTTTATCAAGCGGCCGCCGGCCGTCCAGAAACGCCCTCAGCTGCTCGTGCGACACCAGATCGCTGTAGCGGCGCAGCGGACTCGTAACCTGGCTGTACACCGAAAGTCCCAGGCCCGCATGAGCCTTGGGCGCAATGCCCACGCTGCGGCGGCGCATGCAGCGGCGCAGGCGGTACTGTCCCGCAAGCCCGTCCGGAATATCATCGGGTATTTCAGGAGCATCCTGCCCCACATAGGCGAATGCCAGATTCTTCAGGAAAGCAAACCGGGCGGCGCCCTCGCCTGCCAGCAGCATCATCTCGCGCACCATATCGGCCGACTCAGGATGGCTTGCAGGAACGATCGACACCTTCTTCGTCCCGGGCTCAACCGTAATATGCACTTCCGGCAGATCAATGAACACTGCACCGGCCTTGCGTCTGCGCTCTATGTTGCGCCGGGCAATGTCGAACAGCGGTTTCAGCTCAGGGCTGTCTTTCTGCGCGTCCGCCTGCTCATAGGTCAGGCGCTGCACCGTGACCAGCGTCTTAAGCACCGTACATTCCTCCACAGCGCCGTCCTCGGCAAACGTCAGCCGGAACGACAGCGCGCGGCTTTCAGGATTCAGACCGAGCGCATAGTCAGACAGCGCATCCTCACACAGCATACGGCTTGCGCCCTCGGGAATATACAGCGTTGCGCCCCGCGCGCGGGCGGTATTGTCTATGGAGCTGCCGGGCATGACCGTGCTGGCAGGATCGGCGATATGCACCCACAGATGCTCGCCGTCCCATGCAACCGCATCATCGGGATCGGACGACCAGGCGTTATCAATCGCATAGGAAACGCCGGGCACCTTGTACCGCTCCTCGTCGGGCGGAGCGGCAAGTCCTTCCGAAGCCGAGCGCATGGAAAGCCCCCAGCGTGTAGGATGCGGATTACGCGTAACCGCCCATACGCCGGTATCAAGCAGCAGCTTATGGGCTTTTTCAGGCGTCTCGGCATAGCCGGCGTCATGCATGGCTTTTGATTTATCGTTCTGTCCGAGCGCAAGAGCTTCAATTTCGCTCATAAAGCGTGAGTCGGCGGGCATATCAAGGCTGCGGTTTTTCAGCCGCCGGATGAACGCATCGCGGATTTCCGCGGCATGCTCCTTTTCATCGGCCTTCTGCTTCAGCGCCGCCACGGCCTCAGCAGAGCGCGGAACAAACAACGGCTCAGCGCCGTCGGCGGCGGGTTCCTTCGATTCAAATTCAAATCCGCCGGTCAGCGCCGCATACAGCGCCCATGCAGACTCAGGCGAAAGCTCCGCGTCTATGAGCCCGCACAGCTCGCTGAACGGCAGCGCAGAAGCGGCGGTGTCATCATCGGACAGCAGCAGCTCCCACGCCTCCGTAATCTGCGCTGAAAAACGGCCGGCATCACCGGCGGCGGCAAGCACGGCCTCAAGAGAAGAAACCGGAACTGACGTAAGCGGAGCAATATCCTTGCCGCGCACCTTCTGAGTGCCGAACACGGCCTTTTTTCCGCCGGGCGACGCGGGCGCCGTACAGAACCGGATGATATATTTGTCACCCTCGGTGTCGCTTACTACCGCGGGCTGTTTTTTATACAGGACAAGTGTGTTCTTAGAAATCATGACAGTATCATACTTGATAATACCGCGAGTGGCAACAAAAGCGGCGGAAAAAACGTCCGCAGGCGGCAGCAGCCGCACGCAACTGCCGTCCGCGCGCTGCTATGAGGATTTCAGCAGCTGCTCAAGGCTGTCCAGCAGCTGCGCGTCGGCTGGAAGCCACTTCACGGAGCGCAGCGTCTCAGCGGTCAGCCAGACCGCATTCTCATGCTCCAGCAGCTCAAGCGTACCGGAGACCACGGAGCATAAAAAACATTCCATGGTCAGATGAAAGTCAGGATAATCATATTCAATAACCGCAAGCGCCTGCCCCGCAGAGATTTCTGCGGCAAGCTCCTCCCGTATCTCGCGGCACAAAGCGTCGCGCGGCAGTTCGCCCGGCTCAATCTTACCGCCGGGAAACTCCCACCAGTCCTTCCAGTCACCATACCCGCGCTGTGTGGCGAATACCTGCCGCATGCCGTCAGGGCCGGTACGCATAATAAGCGCGGCCGCTACATGCACCGTCTTCATACGCGCGCTCATTGCAGCTGCGCCTCAAGCTCGCGCTGCGCGTCGGCAAGCCCCTGCACCACGGTCTTTTCGCCGTTGATGATCAGGCGCATCTCTTTGCCGAGTATCGTATAGAACGTACTCCAGTCCTCCATGACCGGGCGGTAGATACCGCCCTCAAGCGCACTGCACACCACCGCATACTGCGGAAACTTACGCAGTACATCAGGATCCCGCAGGCTGGAATACCGGCAGGGCACGCCGCCCGCCTCTATGGTCGATTTCTGCACATCACGGTCCATCAGATAGGCCAGCAGCTTAACCGCAAGCTGCTTATGAGGACTTGCGGAAGGAATTCCTATAGTCCAAATACCGTATACATTCGCATTATAGGCCACACTGCCGTCCTGGAATCTTCCGGACAGTGCCAGATAATCCATGGAAGAATTGCGCGTGGGCGTATACCAGCCCGGCCAGCCGATTCCCAGCGCAGCCGATTTATTCGCAATAGCCGCTATCAGATCATCTTTTTTGGCCGCACGGCCTGTTTTAAGCAGCGCAATATAATAGTTCATGGCGGCGGCAAACTGCATGGTGTCAACCGTGGGCCGGTTGTGTTCGTCCACTACCCATGCGCCGTCATACGAGCGCAGGATCGGCAGAAAATCAACCACCAGATTGTTTTCGGTGTCGCCGCGGTACATAAAGCCCAGATTATGCCGCTTCTTCTGGAACTGGCAGATCGCCATCAGATCCTCGAGCGTGTCCACCGTCTCAGGCGTATAGCCCGCTTCCTTGAGCATAAGCTTATTGTACAGCAGAACGGTCACATTGCCGTAGAACGGAGCCAGATACAGCCCGTCGTCGGCATAGCAGATAGTACGGGTGGCCGGAATAATATCATCGTCAAGCTCATAGCCGAGCTTACCGAGCTCAGCAAGCACGCCGTTCGCCGTATACTCCGCCATCCAGGAGCCGTCGACCATGCACAGATCATAGGCGGTGCCCGTCGTCGCGGCGGCATAGTCAGCGGCAGGAACCGCCGCAGCGGCTGAGGCTGCCGCCACCTTACGGTGCAGCTCGTCCTCTCCAAGCTCATAGACAAGACAGGTCACATTATTGCGCCGCTCAAACTCCGGCAGGCACAGCTTGATCACATCTGCATAGGTACCGGAACGAAGCGCAAGCGTAAGCACGGTCTGAGAGTACGCGGCATCACGCCGCACGGCCTGCCGGCCGGCACCCGGCTTCCCGCAGGCGCAGAGAGACAGCGTCATACAACAAAGCAACAGCAGTGCCGCACCGCGTGCACGTCGCGCGGCAGGAATTCTCCGAACAGTATGTATTCTTTGCATGGCGCTACCTGAAAACGCCGCACTGATACCGCTCCATACGGCGGTGCACGTCGGCCATGCATAATTCCACACGGTACATAGGAATAGAACAGAACAGCTCCACCAGATCCGGATCAAGCTGCGAACCGGCCACAAGACGCAGCTCGCTCACCGCCTCCTCATACGTCCGCGACGCCTTGTACGAACGGCTCATGGTCAGCGCGGAATACGTGTCCGCCACGGCCAGAATACGGGCCGGCAGCGGAATATCATTTCCCTGCAGCCGGTAGTAGCCGCCTCCATCAACACGCTCATGATGATACTGTATCCACGGCAGGATAAGCTTGAACGACGGTATGCTCTCAAGAATCTTCATGCCGATCTCCGGATGACGCCGCATCAGGTCCCATTCATCAGGAGTAAGCTTGCCGCTCTTTTTAATAATCTGCCGCGGTATTCCGAGCTTGCCGATATCCAGCAGGAGCGCGGCGTACTGCAGATTCTCAGGGTTGATCACAAAACGGTCCTTGAGCGGAAGCACGCTGTATATGAGCATAGCCAGATTCCGCACATGCAGCGAATGACCGTCCAGATTCGGATCGCCGGACTCTATCACGCCCACGAGCGCGTCAACCAGCTCCATGCCGCGGGCCTGCAGCCCCGTAGTCTGAAGGCTGTTCCACACTGAGGCAAGAAACGACGTAAAAGAAAAGGCAAACAGCGGCAGCACCCAGCCGGACGTAAGCAAATTATTACCGTATACAAAGCAGCATGCGCATGCCACAACAACAAACAGCACCAGAAGCATCGAGGCAAACATGCGGTGCACGAATCCGGTGGGAAGCATCACGCTGCGACGGATGAACAGGCGGTACACAAAAAGCAGGGCCGCCGCTCCATTCAGCAGTATGCTTACAATAATCAAATACCGGTAAAACACAAGCTCGTACAGAGCGTTTATCATCATACAACCTCCGTACAATCAAGCTCGCACAAATGAATCTGATTCTTGCCCGCCCGCTTGGACTTATACAGGGCATCGTCAGCACGCTTATAAGCGCCGTCAATATCCGCATCGTCAGGACGCAGCACCGTAATGCCCACGGAAGCACGGATTCCCTCAAGACCGTCAAAACTGACGGCATTCAGGGCGGCCAGGATTCTTTCCATCCGGTCAATAACTTCCTGCCGGGTGCTGCAGCCGCGAAGCAGCACGATGAATTCATCACCGCCGAGCCTGCCCGCAATGCTTCCGCCTTCGACCAGATCCCATCGCTCCGGATCAAACGCATCAGAAGCCTGCAGACCGAGCGTATTAAGCATGGTACGTCCCGTCATCTGAATGGCCTTGTCACCCATCTGGTGCCCCAGACCGTCATTAATCGCCTTAAAGCCGTCAAGGTCAATCAGACACAGCGCCATACAATCCTCCTGCGCCTGCCTCAGCACCTTTGCCGCTATAGAAAAGAACCGGCCGCGGTTCAAAAGCCCCGTCAGGGAATCAAAGCTTGACTGAATCTCAAGCTCGTGCTGCATCTGCTTGTCGTGACGGTACAGCACAAACTGGCTTATCTTGGTATGCTGGAACGAATAGTGCAGTCCCATGGACAGAATGAATACAATAATAATGTTGTACGTGTCATGGTATGCAATAGAGAATGTCTTGAACAGATATGACGTAAGGATAAACGCCGAGCAGGTGATCGCGGACAAAAAGAGCATATGCCCCATAGTACCGATATAGCTTACGGAAATAAGCGCGAACAGCACCAGAAACAGAGACGCCGGCATATAAGGGCTCGCCACTGACGCAAGCACGCCGTGAGAAAGCATGAGCAGCACGCTCAGATAGATGCATGCCGTAGTATACCGTTCCGCCGTACGCGGAAAAAACAGCAGCACAGCTTCAAACAGTACGCTTATTCCCAGATACGATGCATACAACGGGATACGCTCCTGCGTCACGCCGAACAGGTTCATTGCAGAAAACACCAGATAAAAAAAACACACGAACAAAAACCAGGTGTTGAGCAGAAATATATGCTTGCGGTTTGTACTGCGGATAAGCGGAATACAGTCAACAAAAACAGACTTATCGTATCCGTAGTAATTAAAGCTCGTACCGATCATTAAAACTCCTCAGCGCGCACATATCCACGGTACTACAGGCGCACTACAGTCTCCGACAGCGGCTTACGGTCCGAATGGCGCGCGGACGGCTCTGAATCCGGCGCAGGATACCCCACATCAAGCAGACACACCAGCTCAAGTCCCGCAATCTCGGGGAACGCGTTGAAAATATCTGTAGAATTAAAGCCGCGCGCCCACAGCGTGCCCAGTCCCAGCTCCGTTGCCTCCATCATCATGGCGGTGGTCACAATCGCCGCATCGAGCTCTCCGCCGTCATAGCCGACGTACTTTGTGTCAGCGGAATTCTTATAGCTCACGGCTTTGTCATAGCAGACCATAAGCACCACGGGCGCGTCGTACGCCATTTTAGTGGCCTGCCGGATACGCTCCAGCGCATCGTGCCCCTGAAGGACAAAAATCTTATGGCTTTGGGAATTTTTTGCAGTAGGCGCAAGCCGTCCCGCCTCCAGAATCTTCTGCAATTTTTCTTCCTCCACCGGAGCAGGTGAAAACTTACGTACTGAATACCGTGTCTTAGAAAGTCCCAAAAAATCCATAACATTCTCCCGAGGTTTCATACAGATTCCCCTGAAAACAGCATAAACGCTTTTCAGAGGCATATATAATTCAAGTATACCCCGCTTTTACAAATTCCGCCACACAAATTCTGCGGCCGGTTTTTATTTTCTGCGCATCATGCTATAGTAAGCTCATGTGCACTACCCTTGCCCGGACAATTTCCAGTACCACACTTCGGCGCATGATTCTGTCAGCAGCGCTGCTGCTGACGGCACCGCTCTTTCAGTCCTGCCGCACCATCAAAGTGCCGGAATACATGGTAACCGCATCCGAAGACGCAGAGACAGCTGACGACTCCGGCGCAGTTATCAGAATTGCCCAGATATCAGACTTTCACAGCAATGACTTCGGAAAAAACGAACAGGAGCTTCTCAACAAGCTCACGCAGGCCGGCCCCGACCTGGTCATGCTCACGGGCGATATCTTTGACTTTGAGATGAACGGCGAAAAGCCCATAGAAAACGTACGGCTGCTGGTCACGGGCATACCATGCCCGTTCTTCTATGTTTCCGGCAACCACGAATTCTTCAAATACCACAGGGATGAATGGTCGCATGTTATCAGCGAAAACGGCGGCGTGATTCTGGACAATGACGCAGTGCTTGTAGAAACTGAAAAAGCCGCCGTCATTATTGCAGGCGTATCGGATCCCTACCGCTATGCCACCGCCGTACAAAAAAAGAAGGACAAGCCGGACACCGCAGCATACTTCGCGCAGCTTGCAGAAGTATCCCGGAAAGTCCGAACGCTCAGACAGGCATGGCTCACAGCA
>Ga0256405_10008077_pt1 | contig 15317 bp, 11 predicted proteins | sample RumenRJG_02DNA_FD_189096 | JGI IMG/M metagenome (GOLD analysis project Ga0256405, IMG submission 189096) | Bovine rumen microbial communities from Lethbridge, Alberta, Canada - RJG_02 | ecosystem: Host-associated > Mammals > Digestive system > Stomach > Rumen | place: Canada: Alberta... | reverse complement strand
CGGAATCATTTATGAGCGAACTTGCCAAGGATCCGGAGCACGTTCAATCATACTTCGATCACCCGACATTAGCCGCATACGAAGAGATTAAGCAGTCAGGAAAACTTTAATTGCCGGAGTAATAATCGGGATAAAGGCGAGGCCGGCGGCCCAGCCGCCGGATTCGATGCACGTCCCCACGACGGCCTGCAGGATTTTCTCCTCCCGCAGCAGGTACATCACCAGGATGAACGCGAAGCCGCCGAGCCCGTAGTCCGCGTTCAGGTTCATCGCCGCCAGTACCAGAGCGACGAGCGAAATCAGCTGCTCCCACGGTTTGTTTTTCAGTTCCTCGATACAGCACAGCCCTGCATAGCCCAGGAACAGGGTAAAGAAGACGTTCTGAACCGGATACTGCAGGTTTCCGGTATGTTCCAGGTCCCATGGGATCTCCGAAATCAGCGCAAAAACCAGCAGATTCAGCCCGTACTTTTTCCGGTCACGGGTATGGAGGAAACCCTCCACCAGAAGAAAGCAATAGATCGGAAACGCCATCCTGCCCACCTTCCGCATAAGGCTGAACAGCGTCAGGGTTCCCAGGCCCGTATGCAGCAGCACAATCCCGCTGTTTCGCAGCAGGTGCAGGCCCACATGGTCAACGATCATGGTAAAAAGCGCAATGCATTTGAGCGTACTGCCGCTCAGGATTTTGAATTTCTCCGGGATAATGACAGATTCCGCCTTCATGAAGCACTCCTTGCTCACAGGATGGTTTATTTTATCACGTCGGCAGCCGGCGCACAAGCGGCAATCTCCGCCCTCCGCGGAAGGAAAAGATCCCCTGTTTCCTGTCTTTTTTGCTTTTCTGTATATTGCCGCGGCGCTTTTGCATATGGTATAATTTGAGGGAATCCGGCGGCAGACCGGTTCCTTTTTTCTGCGCTGCGGTTTTTCAGGCCGGTTCGTCATGAAAGGAGACTGCTATGAACCATCCCGTCTCTCCGCTCTCCGGGCAGGGGCCTCTGGAGATTGAGCGGAAGTTTCTGATCGAATACCCGGATCCCGTCTGGCTGGCTCAGCAGCCCGGCAGCCGCCGTGTGGAGATTGTCCAGACCTATCTTCTGTCCGACGGCAGCAGCACCCGGCGGGTCCGCTCCTGGACGGAGGCCGGCCGTACGGTTTATATCCGCACCTGTAAGCGAAGGCTTTCCGACCGCACCCGCGTCGAGGTCGAGGATGAGCTCACGGAAGCGGACTATCTTGCCCTTCTCAGTCAAGCCGATCCTGCACGGCACCCGCTGGAAAAGACCCGCTGGTGCATTCCCTTTGACTCCCATGTTCTGGAGATTGATCTCTATCCATTCTGGAACGATCAGGCGGTGCTGGAGGTTGAGCTGAAGAGCGAGGACGAGGCATTTCTCCTGCCGCCGGAGATCCGCGTGATCCGCGAGGTCACGGAAGATCCCCGCTATCTCAATTCTTCCCTCGCACGGGAGCTTCCCTGAATTTCTCCGGCAGAAGTTAACATAGAAGGAGATTTCTTTTCATGCTTCAGATTTTTGAGCAGGACCGGGCGCTGATTCCGTTCAGAAGAGATATCGAACTGCGCATGGACAATTACCGGCGCATGCGTTATGCGCTGGTTCAGAGCGGAAATCTGTGTGATTTCGCCAACGCTCACAAATACTATGGCTTCCACCACACGCTGGAAGGCTGGATCTACCGCGAGTGGGCCCCGGCCGCCGACGCGCTCTATCTGATGGGCGACTTCAACGGTTGGAATCAGACGTCTCATCCCCTGACCCGCCTGGAAAACGGCAACTGGGAACTGCAGCTGCCGGAAGAAGCTCTGCATGACGGCAGCCGGGTCCGGACGGTGGTACGAAATGGAGACGCCCTTACCAATCACATCCCGCTCTATGCCAGACGCGTGGTCCAGGACCCGGTCAGCTATGACTGGCTCTGCGAGGTATGGGACCCTACCGAAGCCTACCCCTGGACCGACGTGGACTTTCACCCGGATTCGATTCCGCTGATCTATGAGTCCCATGTCGGCATGGCGACCGAAGAATACCGCGTGGGCACCTATCGCGAGTTTGCGGACCATGTTCTGCCTCGTGTGAAGGACCTCGGCTACAACACCGTTCAGCTCATGGCGGTCATGGAGCATCCCTATTATGGTTCCTTCGGCTATCAGGTTTCCAGCTTTTTCGCCGCTTCCAGCCGGTTCGGCTATCCCGAAGATCTCAAGTACCTGGTAAACCGCGCTCATGAGCTCGGCATTTCCGTTCTGCTGGATCTGGTTCATTCTCACGCGGTCAAGAACACGGTTGAGGGCATCAACATGTTTGACGGCACGGAGTATCAGTTCTTCCACGCCGGGCCGGAGGGGGAGCACCCCGCCTGGGGGACCAAATGCTTCGATTACGGAAAGCCCCAGGTGCTTCATTTTCTGCTCTCGAACCTGAAGTTCTGGCTGGAGGAGTACCATTTTGACGGCTTCCGTTTTGACGGCGTCACCAGCATGCTTTACCACAACCATGGTCTAGGAGCCGCCTTTACCAATCTCCGGATGTACTTTTCCATGAACACCGATACCGAGGCCATCACCTATCTCCAGCTGGCAAACGCCCTGATCCGCGAGGTTCAGCCCCATGCCGTCACCATTGCCGAAGACATGTCCGGCATGCCCGGCATGTGCGTCCCCATCGAAGGCGGCGGTATCGGCTTTGACTACCGCCTTGCCATGGGGCTTCCGGACATGTGGATCCGTCTGATCAAGGAACAGAAGGATGAAGCCTGGAACCTCAATGCCATCTGGCACGAGCTCACGGTCCGCATGGCGCCGACCGTCGCCTATGTGGAGAGTCACGACCAGGCCCTGGTGGGCGATCAGACCGTGATGTTCCGTCTGGCCGGTGCCAGCATGTATACCGACATGGACAGGATCTGTCACACCCAGGTCATCGACCGCGCCATGGCCCTGCACAAGATGCTGCGTCTGCTCACCGCCTCCGCCGGCGGCACTGCCTACCTCAACTTCATGGGCAACGAGTTCGGCCATCCGGAGTGGATCGATTTCCCCCGCGAGGGCAACGGCTGGAGTTACCAGTACTGCCGCCGCCAGTGGAGTCTGGTGGAAAACGGCTATCTCAAGTACGGCCAGCTGGATGCCTTCGACCGGCGCATGATCCACACCATCCGGGACTACGGCATTCTCCGGGAATGGGCTCCGGAGCTGAAGCTGCTCCGCCAGAACGATCACATGCTGGCCTACGAACGCGGCGGTCTGGTCTTTGTCTTCAACTTTGACCCGCAGAACACGCACATGGACTATATCATCCCCGTGAGCACAGGCCGCGATCACGAGGTGCTCTTCACCACGGATGATGAGGAATTCGGCGGTTTCGGAAACATCGGACATGAACTGTGTTCCGCCTTTGTCCCCGGATACAGCGGCCCGGCGCTCCGGCTCTGTCTTCCGCCCCGCACCGCCATGGTGCTCAGGCCCGTCGAGGAAGTCCCGGTATCATGATCTGGCGAATCCATTCGCCTCGGTCTGTCTCCGCGCCCAGCGTCTGTCACAGCCGGTGATATAATAAAAAATAATCCCATCAGCTCCCTACCTGACTGATCATGATAATCTCAGGTGCGGGGTTGATGGGTTTGTTTTCTGAATGGATCGGCTTACGGCAGCATGGTATGAAAGCGTTCCTGGCACTCCTGCAGGATCGGGATCAGATCGAAGGGCGCAGTGTCGGGGTGTTCCCCGATGATTTCGCTGAACCGGTCCAGCATCTCGCTCACCGGTCTTGCCAGCTGTGCAGCGTCATCGGAATAATTCTCCAGCCGCCCGCCGGTATAACGGTCTCCTGTGATGCCAAGGCAGCGCTTTTCAAGCTCCGCGTCATAGCGGCCCAGAGCAGCGTAAACGCCGACGGCATCCGCCACCAGCTCATCCCACACCGCATCGATGCGCTCGGGATACAGTCTGCGGCAGATCACATGGGTCAGTTCGTGGTATTTCCGGATCCCATAGGAGGTCTCCGGCCAGCTTGCTTCGGCCTGTCCCGCTTCCGACGCGGATACATTGCTGTACGGTCCCCAGGACAGCACCACCAGCAGGTCCTGATAGTTTGCCGGGACGGAGATGAAGCGGCTGAATTCCGCGGACCAGTCCGGGTCTTCAACACCCGCCGCACGCTGTTCTTCCATGAACTGTTTCTTATGCGCGAAGATCCGCGGCCAGTTGAACGCGACCAGCGTCGATGCGCCCTGGCTTGCCGGAATCGGTGCCTTCGGGCCTTCCTTCGCTGCCATCATGCAGCGGACAAAGACCTCATAATCCGCCCGATTTCTGAGAGAAACCACCACGACCGCACCCGCGGGTGTCTCCACCGTCTCCATCCGGTCCTGCGGATCCTGCAGGAAGTGGGAAAGGTCTCTGCTCTCGGGTGTCTCCCCCTGCAGCACGACTTTTCTGTAAGCGTCCTTCTCTTCCCGGTCGGGGTTGAGATAAAGCTGCGGGTACACCTCCGCCAGGGTTTCAATCACCGTGACTTCGTTCATTTTGTTCTCTTATTCCTTTTCGCCGTTCATTTTCTTCCGATGCCGGAAATTTCGGCCTGCATGCCGGCAGTTTCAAAGATCATGCAGTATTCTTCCACCAGCGCTTCCGGTGGTGCCTCAAATTTCTCCTGCTTGCTGCCAATGTGTTTTGCTTTGGTTACACCGAGGCTGTGATACGGCAGCAGCGTCACTCTCCGGATCCGATGCAAGCGGTAGAACGCTGCTGTCCGTTCCATCAGACCGCGATCATCGTTGAGGCCGTGGATCAGCGGCATGCGCATGTGGATCTTCGCTCCGGTGACCTCGTTTTCCGCCAGCATCACAAGGTTCCTGAGAATCCGGTCATTGTCCTGGCCTGTGAGATCCCGATGGCGCTGACGGTCGAGGCACTTCATGTCGTAGAGAATCTCCGTCACGTTTTCCTCTGAGGCCAGCTGTATCAGCGCCTCCCCGTCTCCGCAGCCGGAGGTGTCCAGGCACACCCGGATTCCTTCCTCCGCCGCAAGGCGGATCAGCTCCGCAGCGAATTCCCGGTGGCTCAGCAGCTCACCGCCGCTGATGGTCAGGCCTCCGCCGGTATTCTCATAAAATTGCTTATCCTTCACGACCTCGGCCATGACCTCGGCCGGGGTCATCTCTTTGCCCACCGCACGCAGAGCTTCGGCAAAACAGTTCTTCACACAGATCATACAGCCGTCGCAGCGGGACCGGTCGATGTCGATCTCCTTTTCTGCGTTCACAAAAATCGCCTTCTGCGGGCAGTGCTCCAGGCAGTAGCCGCAGCGGATGCAGCTGTTGGGCATGCGGATAATCTGCTGCTCCGGAGAAATCAGTTCCGGATTGTGGCACCAGCGGCAGCGCAGCGGGCAGCCCTTCAGGAAAACCGTCGTCCGGATTCCGGGGCCGTCGTCGGTGGAGAACTTCTGGATTCCCCCAACCAGCGCACGCATCGCCTTCTGTTCGCTCATGACGGCTCAGCCGACCTCACGGAAGTGGGTGGTGCGATAGATGATGGAGTTCTGCGCATCCCGGTCCAGCTCGGTGAAGTAGGCCATATAGCCCGCAACCCGGACCATGAGCCCGCGGTAGTTTTCCGGATGCTCCTGCGCCGCCCGCAGGGTCTCGTCGTCCACGACGTTGATCTGGATATGCTCTCCGCCGTACTGGAAGAAGGTCCGGATGATGCCTTCGATGCTCTGCAAGCCCTTTTCCCCGCTGACCCCCTGGGGATCAAAACGGATGTTGAACAGTGCGCCGTCGTGGAAGTTCTCCATGCCGGTGGAGGCAACGGACTTGACCGTCGCGGTCGGGCCCTTGAGGTCGCGGCCCATCATGGGCGAGGCGTTGTCGCAGAAGGCCTCGCCGGCAAGTCTGCCGTCCGGGGTTGCACCGCAGACCGCGCCGTGAGAGACGTTCACCGTCTGGGACAGGTTGGAGAAGGAGTAGTACCCGCCGCGGGAGTCATGCCAGGACTGGACATTTTTCGCGATGAACTGGAGCATCTCCTTATAGACGGCGTCCACATGCTCGTCGTCATTGCCGAACTTGGCCGGCTTGTTGATGAGCATCTGACGGATTCTCTCCGCTCCCTCGAAGTTCCGGTCCAGCACGCGGACGAGCTCCTCCATGCTGAGATCGTGATCCTTGAAAACGCACTTCTCGATAGCGACGAGAGAGTCGGCAAGGTTCGCCGCGCCGGTCACAAACATGCCTGCCGTGGAGTATTTGGCTCCGCCCTGCTGGACCGAGCGCCCGCTCTCCACGCAGCCCTTTGTCAGCATGGAGGCAAAGATCACCGGGTAGCGCATCGCGTGATAGGGCTGCATCATGTTATAGCCGATGCGGATCTTGTCATAGAAGAACAGAAGCTGCTTCTTGACCGCGTCCTTCAGCTCTTCAATGTTGCTGAATTCCCACGGGTCCCCGGTCTGCAGTCCCATCAGGTCGCCCGTCGCGGGATCCACGCCGTTGTGCAGCACCAGTTCCAGTACCTTCGGGGCATTGACATAGCCCGCGTCCGGGGATCCGTCGGTGGTTCCGCCGCCGGGGCCCGGCTGGATGCAGCCGACGATGGTCCAGTCTCTGGCCTCTTCTTCGGAGCAGCCTTTCCCGAGGGACATCTTCATGGCCGCTTCGTCATTGAAGAAGCCCGGGTTCGCCATACCGGCCTGCACCATCTCGCAGCCCTTCCGAACCAGGGCTTCCGGCGTGTTCTTCCATACACGCAGCGCGAGCACCGGCTGTGTGGTCTGCATCTCGGCCGCGGCGTCCAGGCATAGATAGCTCAGGTCGTTGGAGGCATCCCGTCCGTCCGGCGTCTGACCGCCGACCACCAGAATCTGCCACATCGGGTATCCGGCAAAGGAAGAGGCATACCAGCGGTCCCGGACTTCATAGACTTCGCAGGACTTTAGGTACAGGCATTCCAGCAGTTCCAGCGCCCGGTCGGCGGTGATATTCTTTTCGACGATGACATCCTTCTTATAAAATGGCCACATATACTGGTCGAAGCGGCCGAAGCCGCAGGCGGTCGTGCAGACCTCGATGTGGAAATACACATGGGCAAACCACACTATCTGCAGCGCCTGCCAGAAGGTCTGAGGCGGGTTTTCAGGGACGACACGGCAGTTTTCCGCAATCTGGAGCAGCTCTGCCCGACGTTCAGGATCGCCGCACAGCTCAGCCTGGCGCTCTGCCTCCTCCGCCATGCGGTGGGCATAGGTGATGAGCCCCCGGCACTGGATGATGCAGGCGTTCCAGAAATCGATCTTTGCCTGGTCTTCGGTGCTCTGGCTCCGGGTTTCGGCGATCTTCGCCCGGCACTCTTCCATATAGCCTTTCAGGCCGACCCGCAGGAGCTTTTCATGGTCGCAGGTGGTCTCTCCGGAGACACCGTTGCGCAGGCCGACGGAGATCAGATCTTCGCGTCTGGCCTTCTCGATATCCGGCGGCAGCACGCGGCTGGCCTCGTCTTCCATGGAGCGCCCGATCCAATAGTCCTTCAGGGTGCTCACGATGAGTTCGCGGTCCTCAGGCGCCACGTCATAGGGGTCGCACTTCCTCACGGGGAAGTCGTCGATGTCCTGGAGATAAAACTTTTCCGCAGACTGGAATTCAGGATGGAGGTTGGCACCGCGGTACTTGTTGGTCGGCGTGCCGACGATCAGTTCATCTTCCATGATCAGGGTCGTCATATTCTCCATGATGTAGTTGACGACCTCCGCGCGGAAGACCGGCGCCGCGTCCCCTGCAAAGCGTTTATAGGCCTCTGTCTGAAGAACAAGGCGCTCTGCCGTGATGCAGGGTCTGGAACGGAAGTACTTTTCTCTCATGCGCTGAATTCTGTCTGTCATATGGTATTCTCCTTTCCGGAATCCGCTCCGGCTCAAACGTACAGGGGCACTCAGTATTTTTCCATCGGGATCTTCCCGGTCGGTGCGGGGAAGGAACGCGAAAGCTGCTCGATGTCCTCCTCCGTCAGCGAAATCCCCTTTACGGCATAGTTTTCATCAATGTGATCAAAGCCGACTGCCTTCGGCATGGCGGCAAAGTCCTCCAGCCGCAGGACGAAAGCCAGCAGGATCTGTACGACGGAGGCGCCGTGCCGCGCTGCAACCGCCTTGACATTCTCATCCCGGACCATCAGCTCCTTTGAAACGCGGTCCTGGGTCACAAGGGCGCCCGCCTGTCCCACCGGACAGTAGGCCATGAAAGGAACGCCGCGTTCCCGCTGCCACGGTACCAGATCATATTCTACGCCCCGGCTTCCGAGATTGTAGAGGATCTGATTGACACAGCAGTTCCGACCGTCCGGAACCCGCCAGAGATCTTCCATGTCCTGTACGTCAAAGTTGGATACACCCCAGCGGCGGATCTTTCCCTTCTGTTTCAGATCCTCCATACAGGCTGCGACCTCGCCGAGATCCGAATCCCCCCGCCAGTGCAGCAGGTAGAGATCGGCATAGTCCGTCCCCATCAGGGTGAGCGAACGGTCGAGGCTGGAATAAATGCGTTTCCGGTTGGCATTTTCCGGCAGAACCTTTGTGACGATGAAGAAGTCTTCCCTTTGATAGCCCTTCAGGGCCTTTCCCACCAGCAGTTCGGACTTGCCGTCGGCGTACATTTCCGCCGAGTCGATCAGGCGGAAGCCGAGCTCAAAGCCGTGCCGCAGCCCGGCAATCTCGCGTTCCGCTCTCGTGTCATCTTCCGCCATCTGCCAGGTTCCCTGCCCCAGGCGGGGCATGAGGGAACCGTCCGGCAGAAGGACTGTTTCTTTGAACATGTTTGGCTCAGGCCTCGGCGGGCTCGACGTAATGCTTTTCCGCCATGCGGTGCAGCAGGAAGACCACCGCAATCAGCAGAACCGCGGAAACAGCCAGACCAATCGTTCCGCTTCCGGTGATGCCGATGAGAACATAGCCAATCAGGCTGCAGCCGGCAATCGTCAGGGCATAGGGCATCTGGGAGTTCACGTGATCCAGGTGATTGCAGCTGGCGCCGGTGCTGGAGAGGATCGTGGTGTCGGAGATGGGCGAGCAGTGGTCGCCGAAAATGCTGCCGGCCAGCGTGGCGGCGAGGGAGGCGACGATCAGCTCAGGAGCGATGGTCTGGGCCACAGGTGCAACAATGGGCAGCAGGATGCCGAAGGTGCCCCAGGAGGTGCCGGTGGAGAAGCTCAGGAAGGCCGCGAAAATAAAGACCATCACCGGAAGAACGGCCCCCGGAACGCCCAGGGTCTGGAACAGGTTGCTGACATACTCGGGAGTGCCCAGGAGCTCACGGCAGACGCCGCCGATGGCCCAGGCCAGAAGCAGGATGACGCCGGCGGTGATCATGGGCTCCATGCCCTTCACCATGCCGTCAAAGAATTCGTGGAAACTCATGATCTTGCGGGGCACATAGAGCAGCAGCGTAAAGAGCAGGGCGGCGAAAGAGCCCCAGGTCAGGGCCTGGCCGGAGACGCTGTTGCCGAGGGAGGGGCCGAACTGACCGGCAACGGCGGGATCGTCACTCCAGAAACCGCCGATGTACATCATCGCAAGGATCGAGACAACCACCAGCACCAGAATCGGCAGAACCATGTCCCAGAGCGTCGCGTTGCTGGCGGTCTCCATCTTCTCATAGTCCTGATCCGCCGTGGCGGAGAGGTTGCCGCGCGCCGCCTTCTTCTCAAAGCGGTGCATCAGGCCGAAGTCCCAGGAGAAGACGCAGATCAGAACGACCATCAGCAGGCAGAGGATCGCATAGAGGTTATAGGGAACCATGGCCATAAAGCCGGAGATGCCGGACTTAAACACACCGGTGTCAACCATATAGCCGCCGACGGCCGCGCCCCAGGTGGAAATCGGAACCAGGATGCAGATTGGGGCGGAGGTGGAGTCGATCAGATAGGCCAGCTTCGGGCGGCTCACCTGATAGCGGTCGGTGACCGGCTTCATGACGGAGCCGACGGTAAGCGCGTTAAAATAGTCGTCGATGAAGATCAGGCAGCCCAGAAACGCCGTGAGCAGGGTGGACTGGCGCTTGGAGCGGATCACGCCGGAAGCCCAGCGCCCGTAGGCCTTGGCGCCGCCGGAGGCGTTGATCAGATAGACCAGCGAACCCAGCAGGAAGCAGAACAGCATGATATACATGTCTGCGCGGTTGATGATCAGCTCGAACATCACATTCACAGGGGCTACCAGCGGGTTCATCCCGCCGGCAAAGGCATAGATCAGCGTCCCGGACAGCACGCCGGCCACCAGGGAGAACACAACCTCCTTGGTAATCAGCGCCAGTACGATCGCCACAACGGGCGGGACAAGCGACCATGCACCAACATAAACGGATTCCATACTTTTTACTCCTTTACCGAATAAAGTGAAAAGCAGTTGGTGTCATGTCACACCAACTGCTTTGTGGATAATCACACATAATCATGGAAACCGCCCGTCCGCCGTCCTGCTCCGGCACGCCGATTCCGATGTTCTGTAATAATTAGCTCTCCGCAATGATGCGACAGTCATATGCATCTTCTGCATATGCCCAGGCTGGACTCAGGCTGCGTCCCCCTTCGGCGTACGCCCCTTTCTCACAGTTCAGAGATTGCCGGTCTCCGTCGCGAACTGCGATACTCTTGACAATACGCGCCTCTACTTTTATTACGTCCCGTATTATAACAAATGTCTTTTTTATTTACAAGATCTTAACTTACACAAATTTATGGGCAGAACTGCAGTTTTTTCTTGTGCGCTTTCAATTAAATTTACGCTTTCTGCTCATCGCCCTGCCCGTTCCGGACAGGTTTCATTTTTCCGCCGCATCCCCGGTCCGCTGCGTCGCTGCAGCCGGCTTTGGAATGTCAGAGGCTTGAAATGCCGTAGCTGTTCACCAGTGCATCCAGCTTCACGCCGGCCTTGCAGAGCGGGCAGTCCGTCGCCGGCGCGCACATAAAGTCACCCAGAAGCTCGGAGCTGAAGATGCTTGTGATCGGGAGCCCCGCACACTTCTGCCCGGCAGAGAAGATGGCACAGATGCCCTCCGGCATACCGCCGTAGTACTTCACCGCATTAACCGCGTCCAGCACCATGGCGCCGGTGGCGACACTCGCCGCAAGGATCAGCACGTGACGGTTGCGGATCAGATGTGCGGTGTTGCTGCGGAAGATGATCTGGTTCGAGCTGGTCAGTTCCGGCGTCACGACATAAATCGTCCCATGCTCGTTCGTGATGCGGATGCCGGCCTGGATCAGCTCCTCGGCGATGCAGGTTCCCAGAACCTCCGTCCCTTCCAGGCACAGAATGCTGTCAATCGGAGAGCTTTTGTCCAGCTTCTGCACCAGTTCCTTTGCCGCTTCATGCGCCTCTGCCAGACGGTGTTTGGTATAGGTCATGTCAACATAGTAGTTTACATGGCATTTGTTGGTGGCGAAATGCCCCTTGGCAATCCGCAGCGGTATACTATGTGTTTTTTCCCGCAGATGTGAGGTTGAAATACCCATGGCTGAAGCTCCTTCCTTTTGTCATTTCCGTGTTTGTTCTCCGGATCGCGTCCGGACCCTTCCATGTTTTGATTCTACCACACCGTTTGCCCGGTGTAAAACAAAAAGTGACGGATTTGACAAAAACAGGTGTCAGCGATTTTTCAGTCCCGTATATCCACCGCGACGCCGTTAAGCTCGACGCCTGCATCCGCGGAGACGAGGATGTATTTTTTCCCGTCGATCACCCGGGCTTCCACCAGATAGCTGAACTTCGGATTCACGCTGATCTTCACCTCGGGTGTGGCAATCTCCATTCGGCTGGTGCTGGTGAGGTTCCCCGGACGCAGCACCGCGTCCTCTCCCATTGCTTCGGTGCAGCCTGCGCAGAACGCCTCGACTTCTTCCGGCGTGGCGCCGCTGTTTTCCAGGATCTCCCCCATCTCTTCCAGAGATACGGTCATGGGCTCGGGGTCCTTGGTCTCCTTGTAGACCGCGATGCGCTCGTTGAGCTGCTCATGCATGGCCTGCACCACATCGAAGCTGCAGTCCTTGTCCAGCGCCTGGGTCAGCGCCTCGTTAAAGCTCTCCTTCTGCCGTCCGGCCGACATGGGCACCGGCGTGCGGAAAACCGCATCCACGAAGTCCTGGTGGCTGGCGTTGATGTTCCTGGAATAGAACAGCGCGTTATAGATGTTCGTTGCACGCCCGTCGAAGGCCGGGAACAGGAAGCCCAGCTCCGGCGCAGCCACAACCTGGCCGATGATGGAGCTGCGGAAGCGCTTTTCGTCCGCCACATAGCCCAGCTCCGGCTTTCCCGGTTTCACCGGGCACACACAGCAGAGCATGTATTTGTACACGTCACCGCTGTCATCCTCCTGCCCGTCCTTTCCGTAGTGCGGCACGTCGTAGACATCATAGGCCATCAGGATCAGATAGTTCTGGTCCTCCATGTCGACGTGGTCGATGATGCAGCGGTAGAACGCTTCCCGCAGGGCGGCATCCGCCAGTTCGCTCTTGCGCAGCGCGGTAAGCAGCCGGTGTTCCTCACTATCCATGACCTGCTTCGTGGCAAAGGAAATATCCAGCAGGTTCTTCCCCAGCGCGCCGGACAGCGTCTTTTTCAGCAGACTGAAATACTTCTCCGTCTCTTCCTGGGTCAGCAGACCGAGGGACTCGTCGAGGGAGGAAACAATCTCCTTGTTTGTATTGACATAGCATCCGTAAATATGGTGGATGGCGTTGTGCTCCGGACGGATGCGGCGGCGGATCTCGCCGAGCTCTTTCTGATTCATGGGCTTTCGTGCTTCTCCTTGTTCAAAGATATGCTCCGGCAGACACGGTCTTTTCGCATCCGGACAAAAGCCCTATGATTCTAATCGCCGGGGACGCGAATGTCAACCGGATTCTGCTGTGCACTTTGGCAGTATTCCTTCTTATATCCATGGTTAATCCCGTCAAACCGCACAAAAATATGTCAAAAGAGTCTGTTTTGTATAATGACTTTTCCCTCTTCTTATGATAAACTTATGACGTATGTGCTAAATTACATATTCAATACCATGATTAACACATAGAGAGGGGAAAACCATGGCAAGAGAAATTCTGTTCGATCTCGGTAAAATGATCACCGACCGCCTTCCCTATAAATTCGGCATTAAGAGGCTGACAGAGGAAGACCCGGAATACATCATTCTTGACCGCGCATGTTCCAACGACGAAATCGCGGAAGTCATGCTGAAGATGGGCCTGCGCAAGCCGAAGACCACGGCCGAAATCGCAAAGCTCACCGGCAAGTCCGAAGAGCGTATTGTAGAGCTGCTTACCGACGCCGCCATGCACGGCATCGTGGAGTACAACTGGGAGAATCCCCAGCACGAGAAACAGTGGTATGTCCAGCTCTTCGTCCCCGGCATTGCCGAGATGACGAACATGGTCCTGGATCAGGTTGAGAAGTATCCCGAGCTCGCCGAGAGCTTCAACAAGATGACTTTCCTCCCGCTGGAGGGCAAGACCCACCTCATGCCTCCCGGCGGCAACGGCATCGGGATGCATGTCATCCCGGTGGAAAAGGCCATCAACGCCACCAATACTTCCATCTCCATCGAGCACATCTCCCACTGGCTGGACAAGTATGAGGGCAGCCTCTCCGTCGGCTACTGTTCCTGCCGCAACGCCCGCCGTCTCTCCGGCGAAGGCTCCGGCGAAATTCAGGACGACTGCTGCATCGGTCTGGGCGATTTCGCCACCTATCTGGTTGAGACCGGAAAGGGCCGTCCCATTACCAAGCAGGAGGCACTGGAGATCTGCCAGAGAGCGGAAGACAACGGCTATGTCCACCAGGTCACCAACATCGACGGCAAGGAAAAGATCTTCGGTCTGTGCAACTGCGATCTGGGCGTCTGCTTCGCGCTGCGCACCAGCCAGTATTTTAACACCCCGAACCTGTCCGCCTCCTCCTTCCGCGCCCATGTCAACAAAGAAAACTGCGTCGCCTGCGGCAAGTGCGTCGAGGTCTGCCCGGCGGGCGCCGTGAAGCTCGGTCAGAAGCTCTGCACTAAAAACGGTGAGGTTCAGTATCCGCAGCAGGAGCTGCCCGGCCTCAAATGGGGCAAGGACAAGTGGGACCCGAACTACGTGGTCGACAACCGCAAGAACTGCCACGAGTCCGGCACGGCCCCCTGCAAGACCGCTTGCCCCGCCCACATCGCCATCCAGGGCTACATCAAGCTCGCCAAGGAAGGGCGCTATCTTGACGCCCTCAAGCTCATCAAGCAGGACAACCCCTTCCCCTCCGTCTGCGGCTATGTCTGCAACCGCCGCTGTGAGGACGCCTGCACCCGCGGCGCGCTGGACAAGGCGCTCGCCATCGACGAGATCAAGAAGTTCATCGCCGAGCAGGATCTCAAGAGCGAAGAGCGCTATATCCCCGAGCGTCTGTACCGCCGGCCCATCGACAAGCCCTATGAGCAGAAGGTCGCCATCATCGGCGCCGGCCCTGCGGGCCTGAGCTGCGCCTACTATCTGGCCCGCATGGGATATGAAAATGTCACCGTCTTCGACCGCAACCCGCAGCCGGGCGGCATGCTTGTCATGGGCATCCCCAGCTACCGTCTGGACCGTGCCGCTCTGAAGGGCGAGATCGAGGTTCTCGAGAAGATGGGCGTCCACTTCCAAATGAACACCGAAGTCGGCAAGGACGTCACCATCGAAGAGCTCCGCGCGCAGGGCTACAAGGGCTTCTATGTGGCCATCGGCGCCCAGAAGAGCTCCAAGCTGAACATTCCGGGCGAAGAGCTTCAGGGCGTGTTCGGCGGTGTGGACTTCCTGCGTGAGGTCAATCTGGGCAGCAAGCCCGAAGTCGGCAAGAAGTGCGCCGTCATCGGCGGCGGCAACGTGGCCATGGATGTCTGCCGTACGGCTGTCCGTCTCGGTGCTGAGACCTATGTGGTTTACCGCCGCGGCGAGGATGAGATGCCCGCCGACAAGGAAGAAGTCGCCGAGGCAAAAGAAGAGGGCGTGAAGTTCTGCTTCCTCAACGCACCGGTCGAGGTTCTTGGTGAGGACGGCAAGGTCTGCGGCCTCAAGGTCGAGCTTATGGAGCTCGGCGAGCCGGATGAAAAAGGCCGCCGCAAGCCCGTTGGCACCGGAAAGTTTGAAACCATCGAGTTCGATTCGGTCATTGCCGCTGTCGGCCAGGCCATCGACTGGGGTACGCTCGATGTCGGCGCGCTCGCGACCGGCAAGAAGGGCAATGCCGTTGCCGATGCCGTCACCTATCAGACCGCGCAGAGCGACATCTTCGTCGGCG
>Ga0256405_10008076_pt1 | contig 15320 bp, 13 predicted proteins | sample RumenRJG_02DNA_FD_189096 | JGI IMG/M metagenome (GOLD analysis project Ga0256405, IMG submission 189096) | Bovine rumen microbial communities from Lethbridge, Alberta, Canada - RJG_02 | ecosystem: Host-associated > Mammals > Digestive system > Stomach > Rumen | place: Canada: Alberta... | reverse complement strand
CCATTTCATATCTATTCGGAGGAAGGCATACGAAAAACGGCCCGTGAACTTCAGGCCGCTTTTGCCTGGAACAAGGGATATAAAGAGTTTTTTGCCGTAAAGGCAACGCCCAACCCGTTTATCCTGAAAATCCTGCAGGAAGAGGGGTGCGGGGTGGACTGTTCATCCGAGACGGAACTGATTCTGAGCAAGGCGTGCGGCTTCAGGGGAAAGGAGATCATGTTTTCCTCCAATGAGACGCGGGAGCGGGAATTTGCCCTGGCCAATTCTCTCGGGGGAACGATTAACCTGGATGATATTACCCTGATTGAGACCATGGAAAATGCCTGCGGGATTCCGGAAACAGTCTCCTGCCGATACAATCCGGGCGGAGAGTTTGTGCTGGACAACGCCATCATGGACCATCCCAAGGATGCCAAATATGGAATGACCCGGGAACAGCTGTTTGAGGCGTTCCGCATCCTGCACGCCAAAGGCGCCAGGCATCTGGGCATCCATTCGTTCCTGGCCAGCAATACGCTGTCCAATCACTACTATCCGCGTCTGGCGGAGATTCTGTTTAAGCTGGCCGTGGACATTTTCCATGAGACCGGGATCCGGGTCAGCTTCATCAATCTCTCCGGCGGCGTCGGGGTGGATTACCGGCCGGAGGACCCGAAAAATGACATCCATGTAATCGGCGAGGGTGTACGTCAGGCATTTGAATCCGTTCTGGTTCCGGCCGGGCTGGGAAATGTGGCCATCTTTACCGAGCTGGGCCGCTATATGCTGGCCAGTAATGGCGCTCTTGTGACCAGAGCGGTTCACGAAAAGCATATCTATAAGGAATATATCGGTGTGGATGCCTGCGCCTGCAACCTGATGCGGCCGGCTATGTACGGAGCGTATCATCATATTACGGTTCTCGGAAAGGAAAATGCCCCGTGTGATCACAAGTATGATGTGGTGGGCAGCCTCTGCGAGAACAATGACAAGTTTGCCATCGACCGGATGCTGCCCCGGATTGACCGCGGGGATTACCTGTACATCCATGATACGGGTGCGCACGGCTTTTCCATGGGATACAATTACAACGGCAAACTGAGAAGCGCGGAGGTGCTTCTGTGCTCAGATGGATCCTTTAAGATGATCCGGAGGGCAGAAACCAGTGCGGATTATTTCCGGACGTTTGACTTCACGGACTTCCGCTTTGAGTGACCAGACTACAGCGGCTGGTTCTGCTTTGACCGGCCCCTGGCGGAGCAGAAAAGTTTTTCTCCCTGCTGCCAGCGCCGCAGCCTGTTCGTATAAACAGTCGATGGACGACGGACAATGAACCGTTCACATCCGCGAGGAGGAAACAAAAAAAGTTCAGCTTGCTGCTGACATCACCGATTTTCAATCGTATAAACAGATGTAAATGAAATTACAGGAGGTTCACCATGAACGAGGAACTCAAAAACGTACAGGCTCTTGATGACAACGAGATGAACGAGGCCACCGGCGGTGCCGGCCAGGCTCGCTGGGTCACGTACACCATCAAGCGCGGCGACACCATGATCAAGATCGCCAACCGCTTCGGCGTCTCCGTCGCCAACCTGTGCCAGTGGAACGGCATTTCCGATCCGGACTACATCGTTGCCGGACATCGCCTTTCCATCTACACCAACCGGTAAAAAAATCGGGCAGAAAGTTTTAAACTTCACTGCCAGCCGCACTTTCCGCTCGTATAAACAGATGTACAACAAATTACAGGAGGTTCACCATGAACGAGGAACTCAAAAACGTACAGGCTCTTAATGATAATGAGATGAATGAGGCCGCCGGCGGTGCCGGCCAGGCTCGCTGGATCACGTACACCATCAAGCGCGGCGACACCCTGATCAAGATTGCCAACCGCTTCGGCGTTTCCGTCAGCAACCTGTGCCAGTGGAACGGCATTTCCGATCCGGACTACATCGTTGCCGGACATCGTCTCTCCATCTACACCAACCGGTAATAAATCGGGCAGAAAGTGTTAAGCTTCACTGCCAGTCGGCCTTTCCTTTCAGTTAAACAGACGTACAATTAACAGGAGGTTCACCATGAACGAGGAACTCAAAAACGTACAGGCTCTTGATGATAATGAGATGAACGAGGCCACCGGCGGCGCCGGCCAGGCTCGCTGGATTCAGTACACCATCAAGCGCGGCGACACCCTGATCAAGATTGCCAACCGCTTCGGCGTCTCCGTTGCCAATCTCTGCCAGTGGAACGGCATTTCCGATCCGGACTACATCGTTGCCGGACATCGTCTCTCCATCTACACCAGACGTTAAGTTCCGAAAGGAACAGAAAGCAGCACCTGCCAGGCAGGTGCTGCTTTGTATTTTCCCGGAAGGGCATAAAACGTATGTCCATGTTCCCGCCGGACAGGGCCGTTTCCGTATTGGAACAAGATCTTTTCATTATACCGGATTTTTCGTATAATCCCATGGATGTCCTGAGGAAAAAACTTAAACAACGGACATATGAGAACGAAGGAGTGGCGAATGAATACCCCTACTAAGGAACTTGAGAAGACGGCGATTCTTTCAGGAAATGAAACAGGACGCAAAAAGACCAGACGGAACAATCCAAAACTGTTTGTCTGCTGCGGAACCGATATTTTTATGTATGATCTGGATGGGGAACAGATGATTGGACGGCCGACAGGCCAGTCGACACCTGATCTCCCCATCATTAACGAATATGTTTCAAAAGAGCACGGAAGATTTTTCACGGAGGATGGCCGCGTGCGGTTTGTGGCCAATAAGACGACAAACGGCACACTCTATGCGGACCGCTTTCTGCGGCCGGGGGAGGAGGTCAGCCTTCGGGACGGGGATGAACTGAGGATTCCCACGTTCAGTGACAACCGGCATTCCCATATTCATCTGATTGCGGCGCTTTCGGACAACCGGATTGGCTTCTGGAAGGAAATGAGCTATTCCAGCCATGATGCGCTGACCGATCTTCCGAAGCGTGGTGCACTGACAGCCTGGCTGATCAACGGAAAGCATTTTCTGAAGAGCGGTGAAGAACTGGTCATCGGGTTTATGGATGTGGATGATTTCAAGCAGGTCAATGACCGGTATGGTCATCTTGCGGGAGACAAGGCGCTGCGGCTGATTGGCGAGGTTTTGGGCACCTGCATGAGCGAGAACGGCATTGCCTGCCGCTGGGGCGGCGATGAGTTTGTGTTCGCCTTTATCGGAAACGGCAGAAGAAGAGAAAACCGGATCGAACTGATCCGGGAGATGATTGCGGAATCTGCCCGGAAACAGGGCGTGCTCCTTTCGGTGAGCATTGGCTTTACCCGGATTCAGAAAGACAATCCGGAACGGGTGGATGACTGGATCCGGCAAGCAGACCGAATGCTGTACCTGGCCAAGGAAAAAGGAAAGAACCGTGTGTGTGAATATGGAATAGACAGACTTGAATGAGGCATCATGGCGGGCGGAACCGCGGCTGTGATGAAAAGGGGGAGAACGTTGTCAAAAGATTATCTCCTCCGGTCTAGCCGGGGAAGCGGATCTGGACGGTATGATGTTGTCATGGAGCCGAAAGATCCGCTCAGAATGGCCGTCATTCTGGAATTCAAGGTTTTTGACAGACTGGATGATGAAAAAAGCCTCCATGACACAGCCGGAAATGCCCTGAAACAGATTGAAGAGAAGCACTATGATACGGATTTGCTGAGCCGTGGCATCCCGGCTGAACGTATTCTGAAATACGGACTTGCTTTCAGAGGAAAGGAATGTCTGATTCGAAAAGAATGATCCACATGGAGACCATAAGAAAAGAGGCCGGGAAACCGGCCTCTTTTACGTATTGCACTGTTCAGGAACGGTGCCGGCCGTCACAGCCAGCCGAGGGTGCGCATCCGCTCTCCGATGGGATCACCGAGGCACTGGTCTTTAAAATAGACGAAGCGGACAGAGGAGGGAACAGGGAGCGGATTGTCGGTGCGGATGAAGCCGGTTCCGTCCGGCGCCAGACCGGCGGTGGCAAAGGAATCCTCCTGAAGAGGCAGAATCCGGGTCAGACGGTGGTGTACCCGGTTGCCCAGATAGAGAATGAAGGTGCCTGTATCCGGATCAATGGCCATATGATTTCCGGTGAAACCGGAAAGGCCGACGGTGTGATGACTCATCCAGGCGGGGAGCTCGGAGAGGCGCTGATTGGGATGTTTGCTGAAACACAGACAGCCGAGGAACTGCCGGAACTGACCATCCGGGTAGGCGATGCCGGTACGGTTCGTTCCCATCTGCCGGAGTTCATCCGGCGTGAGCAGCTCACCGCCCAGCATGGCCTGGGCAAAGCGCAGCATGTCCTGCTGTGTGCTGAACAGTCCGGCATGACCGCAGCAGTCAAGGCAGGCGGACTGCAGAAGGGCTGCCTTTGGATCGTGGACGATGCCCGGCTGTCCATCTGAGACGCGGAGCTGTCCCTCCACCAGCCGGTGCTCAAACCGATAGTCCACACAGCGGGCGGGATCCGGGAGATTGGTCGTTTCATGCATCCCCAGCGGTTTCAGAATCCGTTCACGGAGAAGAGACATATAGGACATGCCGGAAACAGATTCGAGAATTCTTGCGATGATCATGGCGTGCATGTCGGAGTAGAGCCGGATGCGGGGCAGCGGGGCAGGGGCGATCTGGAACAGACGGCAGAGCCCTTCTTCGGGATTCGGGGCCTCATCGATTCGTCCGGGGGTCGCAAGACCGGTATTGAACGTCAGAATGTCCCGGATGGGGATGCCGGAGAGATGGACAAACCGGGGTTCATACCGGACGGGTGAGGCCTCCGGATCCAGCCGGCGCTCCCGGAGCAGCAGCATGGCAAGGACTGACGTGAAGCATTTGGTCAGCGAAGCCAGATCGAAAATGCTGGACTGCGTAAGGGGAACGGGGGATTCGGCCGGATCATCCGGGTGGAGAATTTCGCGGGCATTTCCGGTAAAGCGGGTCTCAAAATGATCGGCGGTCCCGTAGGTAACCGAGAGACCGGACAGCATTCTGGATTCGTGAACCAGAAAATGCATTCCTTCCTCAAGCGTCATGAGATCCTCCTCATTCTTGTCAGCTGCCGATTGGGCCGGCAGCGGGTGATATTGTCCGGCGGGAAATTATTCGGTCAGATAGGTATAGCGGACCGTCAGACGCGGCATGGAGCCGTAGAGACCATAGGCCTCCCCGTAGACCCGGTACTTCTGACCGACGACCCAGGTGGTTTTAGAACTGTTCTCAAGGAGAACCTCTTTTTCAAAGCCGGTGGTGCCGATATCCATGATGGCAAGCTGCGGGGCGGAGGAGATGATTCGCTTGATCGTCCCGATGCCGACATAGATGGTGCCAATCCGCATGTTGATGTAATTGACGAGGTCGCTGTACTGGGCATCCAGATCCCAGGCTTTCCTGGTATAGACATCGGCGGTCGGCATGAAATAAACGGTATGGGTAATCACGGAATCGTTTCGTCCTTCATAGGAGGCACGGATCACGACCTGATTGTCACCCAGTTTATCAAACAGGGGTTTGAACTTGAAGTCGCCCGTGGCGGGATTCATTTCAAGATTTTCATGCGGGGATTCGACGGTGATGGTTGCGCCCGGCAGGGTGGTGCCGGAAATGCTGGCCTGATACTGTTCGTTGTCCGGTTCGTAGTTCCATTCGACAATGACCGTCGGGTTAAGCTCCAGCGGAATGTCCTGCGGGGCCCGGTACAATTTAATCTCCGTGACATGTTCGCGGCAGTATTTGCTCTTGACGGAAATCGAGATGGTATTCTCGCCGATGGGGAGCACCTGTACGTTTTTGGAGACGTTTCCGGTATCACGGATCAGGGTGGAGACGTTGGTTCCGTCAATCAGGACCCGGGACCCTTTCTGCACGTTGATCCGGACTTCATACACGGATACGCCGACCTCGGCATAGGCGGTGGGCGGATTGATCAGGTAGATCGGGGAAAGGGGACATTCAATGGTAAATTCGATGGGATCCAGATGGTACTGCGTTCCTTCCGCCTGATAGCGCACGGTAGGCGTTATATGGACATTCATGGTATCTGAATCGGCCTCGTGTGCATAGGTGGAGGATTCCGTATCGTACCACATGTAATCCGGAATCGTGATGGCGATCTTTCCATCCGCAATGACATAGGAGGTCTGTGTTTCCTGCAGGTAGATGCTGGCGTTCTCCCGTCCGTAGAACGTGATGCAGTGGGCCGGGAATCCGTCCTGCTCCGTTGCTTCCACTGTATAGGTGGTGTCATTATCCTGCCGGATCTGGATGCCGCGGCGTGTCACGTAGTACCTGGCGACGAGAACGCCGCCCACGGCAACACCCGCGCAAAGGACGATGGTCAGGATGACGCTCAATACCCGGCGGAAAACATGCTTTCGCGTGCTTTCTTCCTTTTTATAGATCTGCGCATCCGACTTTGGATTCTGCGGCAGATCCGGGTGGACGTCGTAGATGATATCCTCATCCTGGTTGGACTCATATCCGTCGTAATAGTACGGGACATCCGTCTGATCATCTTTGACAAAGGTGATGAGCCGGCCGGAACTGTCGCAGCGGAAATTGTCCTGATGTTCGGAATCGCCGGTGTAATCCCGGGTCCGGTTTTCCTGCCGGATCCGGATGGATTCCGGATCTGCCGAATAGGTACTGTCACCGGCCTCAGGAACAGGGCGGATGACCTCGGCTGTCTCGATCTGCCGCTGGATGTTTTCCGCGCGCCTGCGCATCTGTTCAATCCGCTGTTTGCCGCGCTCCCGCCGGCGTTTCAGCTCTTCCATTTCATCCGTCAGCGTCGCATTATCCAGGTATTCAGGATCATACGGCTTGTCATCCTGTGCCGGATGAGGCGGTTCCGTAACGGCCTCCATGGTATCTTTCTGGTCATAACTGGTGATTTTGAGGGAAGGTTTCTTTTTGTGCATGTCCGCTTCCCAGTCAGCGGTCTGTGGGACATTGGATGTCAGATCCGCACCGCAGCGTGTACACTTTGGCAGAAAAGCCTGATTCCAAGCGCCACATTCAGGACACTTCATTCAATTCCTCCATGATCTTTTGCATTCTTAACGGACACCGGTCAATGACCGGGGCCGATGGCATTATACCATGAAAGAACGGTCAATGAAAGAAGGTCCTGGTCCGAACCGGCAAGACCCGTTTTGGCCGCCATAAATCGTTCTTCTCATCACTTTGCCTGTGTGATAAAATGGAATCAGAAATTTCGTCATTTTCACCAACTACCTGCACATAAACGAGAGGAACGTTCCATGGAGATGCGACAGCCCAATGAGGCTCAGATGTCCGTGATCAATGAACTGGATCACAATCTGATTCTTTTTGCCAGTGCCGGAACCGGCAAGACATTCACGGTGGCACATCGGGTCAGAAAGGTCATTGAAACGGGGAGAGCCAGGCCCGAGGAAATTCTATGCCTGACGTTTACCATCAAGGCAGCCAATGAAATGAAAGAGGACATCCTGCAGGTCGTCGGGGATGCCGGAAATTCGGTTGAGACCCGCACCATTCACAGCTTTGCCTTTCACGTGCTGAAAGAGGAGAGCGTCCTTGATTCGGAGTTTTATGGTTCTCCACGGGTCTGCGACGAAGTGGAGACATCAGAGCTCCTTCGCAAAATGGCAGTGGAGACGGGCCTTTCTGAAACTGCCCCGATCCTGAAAAGCACGCATGCCCTGACCGCTTTCCTCAGTGCGCTCAAGCACGAAAGAGAGGTCCTTGATCTGTATGGAACAGATGAGGCGGCGGATTTTGAACAGGTTTACCGGCAGATCAGAGCAAAAGATCCGAAGCGGCTTGACCGGATGCTGATGTTCTATGATTACGAACAGAAAAGAGAAATTCAGGATGCTGAATTCAACCGGCTGATGGAATCCTCTGTCGGAGCGTTTGTGCATCGGTATAATCAGGCACTCCGGGAGAGTGACCTGTTGGATTTTGATGACCTGATCTGCCTGACGCACCGGCTCTTCCGAAATCCGGAGGCACTTGCCCGGTGGCAGGGACGCTACCGCTATATCACCATCGATGAAATGCAGGATACCAGCGTGCTGGAGTTTGATACACTCCGGAACCTCTTCCTGAATGTCAACGTGATGATGTGCGGAGACTTCTTTCAGACCATCTACCAGTGGCGGGGGTCCAACCCCGAGCAGGTGCTGAATACCTTCATCCGCGATTATCAGGCCAGAACGTTTATGTTTGCGGAAAACTATCGTTCCACACGGATCCTGACGGCCGCCAGCTTCGGCTATCTGCAGCGGATGTATCCGGCCCTGATGGGCAGGTACTGTCCGCCGGATATCATTCCCAAAAGTCCGCTGGAAGGAACGCCGATCCTGAATGTCCGTCTCCCTTCACTGGAGGAGGAAGCGCGCTTTATCTACCGTTATTTTGAACAGCACCGACCGGAGGAGGTGACCAGGGTCTGCATCATGGCCCGGTCCAATCCGTACATTGCCAGGCTTTATGATCAGCTGGCGAAGATCAGCTCGGACAGGGCGGATGGCCATGAACTTCGCTTCTTCTCGGTCGATAAGGATGCCAAATTCTTCCGCCGGGAAGTGATCCGGGATATCCTTTCCTTTTTCCGCATCCTGGTCAACCCGACGGATTCCATCGGGTTTGAGCGAGTGGTCAGGAAATACGTCTCCGGCGTCGGCGAAAAAAGCATTCAGCAGATCCGGGAAATGAGCATGCTGGGGCTTTCACTGGCGTCCTTTGCGGATGAAAAGCTGTACCGTGACGGAGACCCGTACAGGGCCTTGATCGACGCCTTCCGGGCTGGCCGCGTGGTCATTTATGATACGGAAACTACCGGACTGGATCTCCATCGGGACCAGATTATCCAGATTTCCGCCATCCGTCTGGGACCGGATGGCCGGATCACGGACACTCTTGATCAGATGGTCATCCCCACCGTTGCCATCAGTGCCGGGGCCAGGGCGACTCACCACCAGACGCTGGAGGAGATCATTCGGCGGGGCGGAACCGATATCAAATCGGCCCTCAGGCGTTTCCTTGCCTTCTGTGAGGGCGCCGTTCTGGTGGGGCACAACAGCCTCCGCTTTGACGCTCCGCTGATTCGCCGCCAGCTCCGTGAAAACGGCCTTCCCATGCCGGGAATCACAGCGGAGTATGATACGCTGCCCATTGCCCAGCAGCTCCTGCCCAAATCGGTCAACTATAAACTGGGCACGCTCTGCGACATGTTCGGCATTGTCAACGAGGCGGCGCATGATGCGCTGGGGGATATCACGGCGACGGGCAAAGTGCTGACCTGTCTCCTTGAACGGTACCTTATCCCAAAGGCAGCGGAGCGTGTTTGTCTCATTCAGGAATGGGGACCCAAATTCCGGAAGATTTACGGCTTTCTGGCCGAGCTTCGGCGGGACTATGTGGAGAAGAACGACGTGTACGGCCTGGCAGAAAAGATCATTCATACGCTGGACCTGCGTTCGCGGTATAAGGGAACCATGCCCCAGCGTACGCTGGATGACTTCCTTTTCTCCCTCCGGCAGGTGAAGACAGAGGACGCCGAATCCTTCCTCTCCGATCTGCTGGTGGATGCGGCACTTTCCGGCAGTCAGATGGATCTGCTGATCCGAAAGCTGGGAAAGATCCCGATCATCACCGTTCACCAGTCCAAGGGATGCGAGTTTGACACGGTGATTCTGGCAGGCGCGGACGATGACAATTTTCCCACCTTCCAGGCAAAGATCCATCATACCGAGGAGGAGGAAAAGCGCCTCTTCTATGTGGCCATATCCAGGGCAAAGCGTACGCTGATCCTGACCTCTGTCACGCAGAAAGCGAACAGGGGAGGTACATGGGCGCTCAGTCAGAGCCGCTATATCAGCGGGATTCCGCAGGAACTGATTAGGACGCAGTTTGGGTCTCAGATACGGACCGGGTCAGAAAAATAGACTTGTTATCCGGATAGACTCTGTGCTAAAATGTGCGGGATTAAAAGAGGAGGAATGATTCAGATGGAAAAGTTTGGAAACGGATTCGGCGATCATTTTAAAGAGGATATTGTCACCCCTCGTTCTGCTATTTTTCAGAATGTTTTATATATACTCTGCTGGGTGGTTATCATTGTCTTTGGCGTCTATGCGTTCCTGATGCTCCAGGTGGTGACGGTGCAGTTCTCCTTTCCGGCCCTGATGATTTTCCTCGTAACGGCTGCCGTGGCGGTCCTGGTCTTTATCTATAAGGATCGCGTCAAGGTGGAATATGAGTATACCTTTACCAACGGAACGCTGGATTTTGCCCGGGTATACAGGGCGGTAAAGCGGCAGGAACTGGGCAGCATGAATGTCCGGAATGTCACGGCCTGCGGACATGTGGCGCATGAAAGCTTTCAGCGTTATCTGTCCATGAAGGACGTGGAAAAGAAAAACTGGTTCCTGAACCGGGACGGCAATCTGTTCTATTTCTATTATGTAAAGGACAATAAAAAGCATATGATCATTATCGAGCCCAGCGAGGAAATGGTCGAGATGATCCGTAAGTGTGTCGAACCGGGAGTTTTCCAGGGCTGAGCTGTCAATATGGCACGTTTGAGAGCGTGCCTTTTTTCGTATGATGGAGGGCGGAAGGACAAAGAATGATCTATTTGGACAACAGTGCAACCACGCGGCCTTTTGAGTCGGTGATTGAGGAGATGGACCGGTGTATGCGGGAGACCTATTATAATGTCTCCGCCGCCTATGCGCCGGCCATGCTGGCAGAGAAAGAGATTACCCGGGTGAGGAACCGGTTTCTCAGATCGGTTGGTCTGCCGGGCGGCAGGGCCGTGATGACCGGCGGCGGATCGGAGAGCGATAATCTGGCCATCATGGGTTTTGCCGAAACGCTGCATGCACCGGGGACTTTTCTGGTCAGCCCGATGGAGCATCCGGCCGTGCTTGAGACACTGAACCGGGTGCGGCGGATGGGGCACACGGTCCGGTTTCTCCCGGTTGGTCCGGATGGCCGGGTCAATGCGCAGGAAGCACTGAAAATGGTTGACCAGGAAACGGTGATGATGCTGTGCATGCACGTCAATAATGAAACCGGCGCCATTCAGCCGCTTCGGGAGCTGTTCCGCGGGGCAAAAGCGATTAATCCCCGGATTGTGACCCTGAGCGACGGGGTTCAGGGGTATCTGCGCGTGCCGATGAACATGCAGGACACCGGCACGGACATGTATGCGGTCAGCGCACACAAGATTCATGGACCCAAAGGCGTGGGAGCACTGGCCGTCAGGTCTGAAATCCGTCTGGTTCCGCAGGTGACAGGGGGAGGACAGGAAGCGGGACTGCGTTCCGGAACGCTGAATTCCCCCGGCATCCGCGGGTTTGGCAAGGCCATTGAGGAATGCGAACAGTGTCACGCGGCGGAGCAGCTCATGGGGCTCAAAGCCCGTCTGGTTAAGTGCCTCTCCGGACAGGAGGGAATCTTCTTTAACGGACCGGATCCCCTGTGTGCGGAAATGAGTGCCCCGCATATTCTCAGTGTCCGCTTTGAAGGGGTCCGGGGAGAGGTGATGCGCAATGCGCTTGAGGCCAGAAATGTTCTGGTATCCACCGGTTCTGCCTGCGGGTCCCATAAGCAGAAAGTCAGTTCTGCCCTTCGCGCCATGGGTCTGAGCACCGAGCAGGCGGATGGAACCATCCGGGTCAGCATTGGCCTGATGAATACGCCGGAGGAGATGGAACAGGCGGCGGAAAGTATGATTGAACAGGCGAAACTGCTGAGGCAGTTCAGGAGGCGTTAAGGATGAGAGATGTTCTGCTGGTCCGGTACGGAGAGGTATTCCTGAAAGGAACGAACCGGCCTTACTTTATGAAAAAGCTTCTGGATCATGTGAAGGAAGCGGTGGCTCCGGTACAGGGAAAGGTCTGGCTGGGCGAGGGCCGCATTTACGTGGCTGATTTTACGGACATGGAGGAATGCATCCGGCGGGTGACGAAAGTGTTCGGCATTCATTCCGTCAGTCCGTCGGTGGAAGTGGAGAAAGAGAATTTCACCCTGATCTGCCAGAAGGCGGCCGAGATGATGTCCGGCCTGACGGGGACGTTTAAGGTCCTGGCCAGAAGGTCTGACAAGCATTATCCGCTGACCTCTCCGGAAATCACGAAGCAGGCAGGCGGATACATTCTGACTCATACCAAAGGGCTGACGGTGGATGTGCATCATCCGGAACATGAGATGATGATTGAAATCCGGGAAAAGGCCTATCTGAGCGTCCTGCGTTACCCGGGACAGGGCGGCATGCCCATGGGAACCAACGGCCGGGCCTGCCTGCTCCTTTCCGGCGGCATTGACAGTCCGGTGGCAGGATATATGATTGCCAAGCGCGGGGTGGAGATCTGCTGCGTGCATTATCATTCTTTCCCGTATACCAGTGAGCGCGCCAGGGAAAAGGTGCTGGAACTGGCCCGTGAACTCAGTGACTACTGCGGTCCCATCCGGGTCTATGTGGTTCCCTTTACCGAGATTCAGATGGAAATTCATGCCAAATGCCCGGATAACAACACGACGCTGATCATGCGGCGTTACATGATGCGCATCGCGGAGGCGATCGCCAAACAGGAAGGTGCAACGGCACTGGTGACCGGGGAATCCATCGGGCAGGTGGCCAGCCAGACCATGGATGCGCTGGTCTGTACGGACCAGGTGGTCAGCATGCCGGTTTTCAGGCCGCTGATCGGCATGGATAAGAGCGAGATCATTGAACGGGCGGAGAAGATCGGCACCTTTGCCACCTCCTCGCTGCCTTATGAGGACTGCTGCACCATCTTTACGCCGAAACATCCGACGACCCATCCGATTCCCAGGCAGATCGAGGAAAGCGAAAGCGTGCTGGACCGGGAGGCACTGATTAAGCGGGCCATTACCGGAACCGAATGTGTCCGGATCAACCCGGGCGAATCCCAGATCTGATCACCGGAACAGCCAAAATGCCGCAAGGCCAGGCTGCGCCTGCCGCGGTACAGGAAACCGCACGGGGAATGTTGAACTTTCATTCCCATTGTGTTATTATCTGTTCAGCTGATTTTCAGGTTTCAGAGTCAGTGCATTATCTGTATCAGAAAATCAGCCCGGGGGACAGCGTGCTGTCCGGATGGAAATAGGAATCACCAATTGAGAAAGTAAACAAAATCTGATATACTGTCTCATCACGGTTAGGAGGGTTCTTCAGATGAGTGAATATCTGGATAATATGAATACAGAAAATCCGCAGGACGAGGGAAAGATTAACTATGCCAACTCAGTAATCTCAACCATCGTCTCTGTTGCGACAACTGAGGTTGAGGGAATCTCAGGGATATACGGTTCCAACGGGGCCATGACCGGCATTATCGGCCGGAACAAAGTGCCGCGGGGCGTGAAAGTCGTGGTGAACGGCGAAGCGGTCCGGGTGGATATCAGCGTAACGGTTGATTATGGGATGCCGATTCAGAAAGTCGGCCGGAACTGTCAGGAAAATGTCCGCAAATCCATTGAATCCATGACCGGCCTTCATGTGGAAAAAGTCGATATCCATGTCATTGGCGTCAGTTTCGAAAAAGAAAACAAGGAAATGCAGAAGAGCCAGAAACTGGCGATGTCCCTTGAGACGGAAGAGGAACAGCAGGCCGCACATCAGGATGAACAGGACGAACAGGTGAAAGTGGAATACAGCGAGGAGTCCTCGACGGATCCGGATATGTATGCGGATGAACCGGTCAATGACGAATCCCGTGATCCGGAGAGCGGAAACAGCGAAGTGCCGGCAGAGGAGTAAGCATGTCTGAACCGGCATTGGCCTGTCAGGAACTGAACAAATGAGCAGAGGCTCATTAAGGAGCGGGCCCGACGCCACAGCGTCGGTTTATCTAAGAAGGAGCATCGGAAAGTAACGGTGCCATAAGACCAAACGATGGCTCATTAAGGAGCGGGCCCGACGCCACAGCGTCGGTTTATCTAAGAAGGAGCACCGGAAAGTAACGGTGCCATAAGACCAAACGATGGCTCATTAAGGAGGAAGAGTAATGAAGCATCCCGTATTGGATCGTATACTGATTCTGCTTTGTGCAGCGGCAGCCTTTGCCGGTGCGGCAGGCATTGTTCTTCTGCTTTTTGGGTATCTTTCCATGGACAGGGTCATCGCTTTCCTGGGACGGGTGGATGTGAATTCCTGGCTGCAGCGGTGCGGACTTATTATATGCGCACTTCTTCTGTTTATCCTGGGGATTCTGCTGGTAGGCATTACGCTGCCGGGGAAACGCAAACGCTCCAGCAATTATGCCATTCAGCATAATGAGAACGGGATGGTCCGCATTTCTGTCAAGGCGCTTGAGGCACTGGTTCAGAAAGTCCTGGACGAGCATGCGGAGCTGAAAGTCGTCACCTCTTCCACGTACAGCGATGAGGAAAGTGTCAAGGTTGATCTGCATGTCACCATGCAGTCCGATATCAGCATGCCGCTGGCGATTTCAGCCCTGCAGAAACAGATTAAGAAATACATCGAATCCTGCTCCGGCGTCATGGTTCAGGAGGTTCGGGTGTATGTGGATAATACGACACCTGCAACAAGTGAGGCAGCGAATTCACCATATGCCATCCCTGCCGTGCTGCTGGGCAAGGATCAGCTTCCGCAGCCCGGACAGACGCAGCGGGAGACAGAGCAGCTGACGGAGCGCAGCGAGTCGGTTCCGGCAGCAGGCAATGCCGGGGAGAGCGAAACTGTCCCGACGGAGGAAGTACCGGCCGGGGAGGAGGCTGCTCCGGCAGAGACTTCAGATGAACAGCGCGGGACTGAGCAGATGACCGAAAACGAATCCGGCGACGGAACGATGGAGGATGCACCGCTTTTCTCCGATGTCGTTGTGGATGCGGATGAGCAGGCGGACAGACAGGACTAAGTCAGAAAGTCAGTGAGAAACATGATGGATTTTAAGACATTTACGAGTCAGATGTTTACCCCTGGAACGGTGCCGTGTACGATTTTTGGCATCGCGGTTGGTCTGGTTCTCGCGATCCTGTGTCTGACGATCGGGGTAGGGCGGGCCCTTCTGATCGGGGCGTTCTGTCTGATCGGCGGCTTCGTGGGCGGCGTCAGGAACAAGCCTGAGTTTATCCGGCGCCTGATCCTGCATTTCCACAGGGATGAGGATCAGTACTGAGGTCAGAGCCGGTCCTGACAGGTTTGATCCTGAGCAGGAATACCTCCTTATGGGGCCTCAACTTTGGTCATTTGCCCTGATGGCATGAGGCCTGGACTTGACACACTGTCGCTGTGCGGCAGGGCCACTT
>Ga0256405_10008075_pt1 | contig 15322 bp, 19 predicted proteins | sample RumenRJG_02DNA_FD_189096 | JGI IMG/M metagenome (GOLD analysis project Ga0256405, IMG submission 189096) | Bovine rumen microbial communities from Lethbridge, Alberta, Canada - RJG_02 | ecosystem: Host-associated > Mammals > Digestive system > Stomach > Rumen | place: Canada: Alberta... | reverse complement strand
TCCTAGTGCTATACGAGAGCCAAAGTGTTTACCACCAAGAGCTACAAGTGCGTCTCCTTTAATTCAAGACTCCGTAAGATATTTATTACTACCTGCTTCTTCGTATATTAAACGATCTAGACGATCACCACGAATTTTATCTGAAGTGTCTGCTACAACTGATGTAATTTCACTTCCTCAACCATATTCAATTCCATCCGGAGTTTTAATCGATGCTCTTTTAGTATCATTATTATTTACAACTAAACGCACGTGTCTGAAACCACCATTAGTATTCATGTTTAGCCAGTCTAATTGTTTTCAACATTTATTTTTTAATGGAGTTAATTTTGTTTCTGCAGCGCATGTTAACATTACATGATAACCACGATTAGTTGTATACGGTCTTACTGCAAGTGACGCTACAATTTCAGAAAGACCTATACCACGAGCTTTTAATATACAGATATCTTTACCTAACTTTTCGGCCATTTCAACATAATGAAAAAACTCATATTGCTTAGAAAGAAAAGAAGGAAAATTCTCTAAACGCCCAGAACCTGCAGTACTATCTTCAAGAACGGTAAACATTCTGTAGTAATTTAGAAAGAAATAATGATCGCCTGTAAGTCTATATTTACCTATAGTTAATCCTTCTTGGCATCTTTTATATTCTTCATTTCAAAAATCACTATAAGGTTTTGTACCTGCTGGATATTCAGTATAATTATGTTTTCTTTCGTATGTTATAGCTCTTTCTCTAAATAAATCTGGTTCAAAATCCAATCCTTTTTCCATAGTAATAGGACGATACCCAGTTAATTCGTATGAAAGCTCTGGATCAAAGTATTTAATTTCTTCAGTAATAGGAACATCTCATTCTTGATCGGGATGAGGATTATGCCATTCGTAAGGTTCTTGGATTACTGTATGAATTTCTTGCTCATTAGATTTATCAAGATTAAATAACTTTTCTTTTAACTCTTCTTCTCAACGTTCACTAAAAGATATTAATTTATTTTCACGTTGCTCTTTTTCAAGAGGAGTTTCTCATTTTTCTTTCTTAGACATAATTAACTATCTTTAAATCCAATTTGGACATCACCTCTAACTGAATTTCCAGAAGATGATAAATTCTTCTTATGTTTAGTTTCAAGAGCTATTAATTGATCTCTCATTTTATCAATACTTGCTATACTATCAAAAATCTCTTTTGGTTTGTACAACAATCTACCTTCATCGTCAATATCATCTTCAAAATCAATATTATTTAATCAAATTTGCATTTTAAATAATGTATTTAAAGATGTTTTTATTAGTGAGAGAATTGGATCAGAATCTTGGATTTCTTTATACTTTCTAAACGCAGCAAGAAAAGTTTCATCTTTTAACATATCTTCCGTCATACCAGAATCGTAAACAGCAGCATCATGTTTTTCTTTCTCTTTATATTGGAAATATGGTGATTTAAAGTCAAGAACTAAATATATATAAGTTAGTTCTTTAAACGCTCTTAATCTTAATTTTCCAGTCTTATCTTCCTTGCATTTATTACGCCCTTGATCTCACAAATCCTTAAATTCTTTCACTAATAAGATACTATACTCATCTATTTCTAATGAGTTAGTTTCATTATTAAATAAAAAGAATTGCATATTATTTTATCTTTTTTAATTCAGCTTTATGTTTAGTTTTTAAATCAGACATCTTTTTAGATGCTTCCTGTCCAGCTTTTTCTGAAGCTTTAATATATTTCTTATTTGCTTCGTTTTCTTTGGAGAGTTTACCGCCTTCATTAAATCTAAAACCTTCATTATAAGATTTTAAAGCATTAAAAATGCCGGTTTTCCTTAGTCTATCCATGATCGTATCATACTCTGGCATACCAGTAGTATAAGTTCTTTCTATAACACCACTGTTAGTAGGAAAAGTTTGATTTAAAATCGTATCTCTCTGAGGAGTAATAGTGGCATAGGTTTCTGTTGTAGTACCAAAACCAGGACTTCCAACTAAAGCTTTTTCATAAACATATTGATTTCCTGTATCTGATACACTTGCCCCAACTTGTCTATTAGTAGCTCTTCCAGAATCAGGAACTGGTCTAGTATTACGTCTTGCTGAACGTCTAGCTTTTTTATCAGTACTTCTATTTTCAACTTTAAAAGAAGCCTCTGGAGAAGTTCCGCCACCTTGTAGCTTTTTTAAATAATCAAATTTACCACCTTCACGGAACATAGATGTATTCTGTTGCATATACTGTAAAATAGCGTCTTTATTTTGTTTGTAAATATTAATAACAGCAGATTTTAAGTTTTTATTAGATTCTAATAAAGATACTGCTTGATTAGGATCTTTCTTAATTTCGCCAACAAGTTCATCTGGAAAATCAGCTCCAGCTTCTCTAAAAGCTTGTTGATATATTTCAGGAACAGTCGCAAAAGTTTGTATAGCCTGCTGTTCTAATTCTTTATCCATTTTTATATATGTATTAAATCTTTGGTTGAAAATACAGCTTCTTGAAGTCTGTTTTCATTATCAAACCATCTACATTTCATACCTAAAAATATAGTCTCAGTTTCACCGTATTTTTGACCAATAGTTTTAGATACCTTTTCTATAATATACATAACTGGAGAATTATCAAAGTGTTTAACTTTAACTAAATCTCCAGCATTGAAAAATATCTTATCAGATTCATTAATCATTTTTTACCATTCTACATATAATATTCTGTTCTGTAACAGCTCTATAATTTTTATTACGAAATGGAATAGGTACTGAAGTAAAAGTAGATACATAAACATCTTCTCCGGCTTTTACATTCTTACAAGCAGGCCCCACTGCTATAACTTTTGCACATACTATTCCAGGTTGATTTTCTTCAGTTTCTCCAGTATCACTAGACTTGTGAGTCTTAGATTCTATACCTAAAATTAAACCAGACTCAGTTGTCTCTATATAGCGATATGGATTTTCATCATAAAATTTTAAAATTACATTAGTATTACAAGGAACTATCTCTACATTATCATTATTTATATTTTTTAAATTATTATTTAAAATATTTTCACCTATATTCATATTACCATTTATTTAAGGGACAAACTTCGTCTTTTGCTCTAACTTTTGCTTTTATAAAACATCCACAATGTGAACATACATAACCATTTACAACTTTTGTTTTATCGTTGCAAGCTTCACAAATTTGAAGTCTTCTTTTCTCATGTTCATCAAGTGGTTTAAACAACCTTCTATACCACCCTTCTATTATATTTTTAATTTTCATATATATATTATCATTTACCCGCTATGCAATGATTGTCTTTATTAGCAGCTTTTCTTGTAAGTATACATGCACAACCTTTAATATATCCATCTTTTGGAAAGTATGAGAATTTACCATTCTGGGGGTTTATCCATTTGTTAGGATTACATATAGGACCATTTATAGTTTCTTTCCAAAGTGGACATTGTTTACATATATTTAGTCTATCTTCTAGCATATAACGGGTTTTAATTTATCTAATTCAATTTGTTTTTTGAGTTCACGTTTATAGTGTTTTAACATTCTCTCAACATCATCTTTTAAATATTCAACATCATATTCATGTTGCTTGTTATCATGATCTATATGAACAAGCTTTAAACCTTTAATATTATAATTAGGGTTAATTTGCTGTAACATGTAAGCATATAAAGAAAGCTGCAACTGATAATGCTCAAAATTACAATCCTGTCTATTATTTAAAGGAAATTTCATCATCTGATGTTGCTTTGTAGAACGATTATAGTAACTTGTCTTATCTATAGAACCATTACTTTTTCAATCTATAATATATACATCATTTCCTTGGATTATCAAGCAGTCGATTTGTCCAGATAAACGTAGAATACCATCTCTAGATACTACAGATATTAAAAATTCAGGATAAACACCATTACCAGGAGCTAATGTATTTCTATTCTCAATACAGGTAAATTCTCCAGCTAAATCTTTATATCCATATTTTGAAAAATCAAATTTAGTACGATTATAAAAAGAATTCTCAAATGCTGCATGGATATTAACACCACGTTCGCAGGATTCATCTCTTTTTCGTTTATACTCTAATTTGATTTCTTCTTGTTTAGCTAAAACTTGTTGTGGATCTAATCCAAGTTTTTTAATTAATCGTTTATCTACTTTTTTACGAGCGAGTAAAGTTTTCTTTATTGGATAAAAAATATCTTCGTCTACAAATGATTCTAATGCTTTATAAAAACTTCAAAATTCTTCATCAAATTCTTGACAATACTTTGATATAATCTGAGTTACAGAAATATAAGGCTGCATTGTTTTCTTATCAAAGTATAAATGTTTTTCATCATTAAAAGCACAAGTTTCATTTTCTTTGTCTACTCGTATTCCATTTATATACTTTTCTTCAATGTGTTGAGCTTTAGGCATATTATCATATTATACATTCACATAAAAATTAAATATTAAATATTTAACAATCTATATTAATTTTCATTTAAATTCTTTATATAAGAATCAATTGCTTTATCGGAAGTTACTATAGAAGAAGCAAAAGGTGGACGGCGATCAGCACATTGTATATCAGTGCATTTCATTAATTCTGAAACCGCGCAATAAGTATTACGATCATCTAATTTTGATTTAAGATCAGATATAAGATTATCTTTTTCTAATAATCTTTCATCTTTCTTTGCACTGTCAGTTTTTAATTCTTCACATCTTCTACGACGTTCTTCAGCGATTTCCTTTCAGTCTTTGATAATTTCGTCTTTTTTGTGTTCTTCTATTTCTTGTTCTTTAGCTTTATTTTCTAATTGCTTTTGTTTTTTATCTTCTTTGGCAGTAATAATTCAACCTACACCACCAGCAGATAATAAAGCTACAATAGCATTAATTAAAATTGTTAATCATGTAATTTCCATCTAAAAATATTTAATAAAAATTTGTATATCTCTTAGTAAATTTGCAAATGCAAATTTACTGAAAATAATCGATTAATGCAAATCAATTTTGCAAAAGTAAATATTAATTGTTAAATTTGCAAAAATTTTAAAAATAAATGTACTATGGATAATATTATACAATCGATTAACAATGCTATTATGCTATTAAAGAAAGGTGGAAGTATCCACATAAAACCAGAGAATAGAGGTAAATTTACAGCTCTTAAAAAAAGAACAGGACATTCCGCATCTTGATTTAAAAAGAATGGAACGCCTGCACAAAAGAAAATGGCTACATTTGAACTCAACGCAAGACATTGAAACAGAGGTAAAAAGAAATAATGGATAGAATTAAGAGAAAGAAAAATGATGCTGAAATCGCAGGAGATAGACATCAATATATTTATTCTGCATTATTAAATAATGGATTTTCTGAAAAAGATGCTTTAAGATTAGCCCCATTTTTAACAGCGCAGTCAATACAGGAGACTGGATGAACTGAACCAAAAGATAATAATTTTGGAGGATATTTAACTAAACATGGAGGTACTAGATTATCTTATGAATCTCCAGAAGCATTTTTTGATGCACATGTTAAAAATTTAATGCAAAAATGGCCTAGTTTTAGTAAATCTCAAAACATAAAAGAATACTTAAACGCAATACATTCTGGAAAATATAATTACGCACCAAGAAATCTTGAAGGTAATGAAGATTATGATAGTAAAATTACTAGTGTATATCGTAATTTACCAAGAAGATTTTCTATTTATAAAAATCAAACTGTACAGCAAACTCCTTTTGTAGATCCAGTTTATGAAAAGGCATTTCAAAATTGATATAAAGATTTAGCTATTCAAAAAGGATTTGATTTAAATCCAGATAGTCCTGAGCATGGTTATGATTGGCGAAGCTATTTTGAAAATAAAACACCAGTTCAAGAATTTGAAAGTTATATGCCAGATGGCCATTTTCCAGATACTTATAAATTACCAAATCATGAAACATTTAGTAATGAAAGTATTTATGCAAACTCTTTAAGACCTGGTGGAAATTGAGAATATCCAAAAATTCCAAGTGCTGATTTGACTCCAAAACTTAAAAGAAAATAATGATAAATTTAAATAAACTAGTAATACTACTCGATAATGGGCATTCGCGTCTTACGCTCGGAAAATGCAGTCCAGATAAATCATTCTATGAATATGAATTTAATCGTGATATTGTTGATAGAGTAAGTATGGCTCTAAAATTAAATAATATACCATATCATATTATAACACCAGAAGTGGATCCAGATATTAGTTTAACAGAAAGAGCAAATAGAATAAATAGATATTGTGCACAATATGGCCCTGAAAATTGTTTAATGATTTCAGTTCATGCAAATGCTGCAGGGAATGGTAATTGAATGAATGCTAGAGGTTGAAGTGTTTATACTACTAAAGGTTTAACCAATAGTGATAAATATGCTGATATATTTTTTGAGGAAGCAAAACTTTTACTTCCAAAATATAATATGACGGTAAGAGATTCACATTTACCTTATACTCACTCGTGGGAAGAGAACTTTACTATTATATATAAAAGCAGATGTCCTGCTATACTAACTGAAAATCTATTTTATGATAATAAACAAGATTTAGAATTTTTAAAGTCTAATCAAGGACGTGCAATAATTTCACAAATACACATAAATGCAATAAAAAAAGCCAGCTCTATTTAGAGTTGGCTTTTTGTTTACATTCTATTTGCAACTTGATTTGCTATTACATTAATTAGAAAATCAATTGTTTTATTATCACTATTTTTTAAATATCAAATGATTTCTTTTAACATTTGATTATTCTCTCTGAGTAATCTTAATTCTTCTGTTATCCTTTATTTCATCCTTCAACACGACGTTTTGCTCTATCTCTTAAACCTTTTGCAATCGAAGTATCACCATATTTAGCTTTAGTAGCATATCTTGCCAATAAAGTAGGTATTTTACTTGTATCTCCATTAGCTTCACGTAATAAACTACTAACCAATCCTGCACCACCGTGATATCCTAAATCTATAAGAACATTTAATTGATTATCTGATATTTTCATATTATAATTAGCAACAGCAGAAGAAATATTCTTACGAAGTCTATCTATAGCAATATCTAATTGTCTATCTGCTTCGTCTTCCGTTAATGTCATATTATCAGTTATCTTACGGCCGTCAGGTAAAACATTAAAGAATCCATAACCTACCGTTGGATTTGGTTCTTTAAAAGATCTTTTTGCACGAGATGTAAAACCTTCATGTTTCTTTATCATAGATTTTATATCAGATCATTCTGATTGAACAGGTGTTTCTACTTGAATCGGAGTTTCTTGGATAGGCTCTTCTTGCACAGGTACACTTTCTTCTTTTTTAGTTTCATCCCCCCCGTATCAAAAATTGGAAAATTGTGGTTTATAACCTTCAATTTCTGGAATTTCAATTTGAGAATTTGTTGGTGTATATTTTATACCATTTTGAGCTTTCAGAATTCCGCCTTGCTTGAATTGAGGATTTATTATATTATTATGCTCATCTAAATCATATTTCAGTTTTGGATGCCGTTCTCATCAATTTTTTATAATAGCATCTTCTCTTTCTTTTGATAAAGGAACTCGTCTATCTTGACGTATTTTTTTTAACAAGCTGTTTAAAATAGATTCATAATGTAAATCTTTAGCTTTACGATAATCATACCATGGTACAACGAAAGATTGCTCTCTTGGCTCAAATAACCCACCTTCAGATTCAGTATATTCTGGTTGTTTTCCAAAAATTTTACGTACTCTACGACTTACACCAATTGGTGTTGTTATACCAGACGTAAAATCTTGATTTGTTAAAAACTGTAAGCATTTTCCTGTAGCATCAGAACAATTAGCTTTAAATAAGTCATAAGTAGGATCATCAGACCCTTTCGAGATAAAAAATCCAAGATCTGTTTTGCTAACTGGATCAACTTTCATAGAAGAATGAGTTATAGGAGTATTCCTAGTTATAGGATCAGTTCTTAATATAAAACGTACTGGTTCTGGTTTTATTATAGCAGGATTTAATTCTCCACCATAGATTTCTGGAATTTCGTTTTGGGATTTTATAATTCCGCCTTGTTGATATTTTTTTATTTTCATAATTCTTGTATATTAATATTAATTTTGCAAAGATAGTAAAACTATTAGATATACGCAAATAAAAACAAAACCCACTAACTTGAATTTCTTCAGAGGTTAGTGGGAATAAAAATTAGTCTATTTTAGTGCCACAATAAGGACAGTATTTATATTTAGTCTTTAACTTATGTCCACACTGTGTACAATATATTTTATTTAAATCTTTAGAATCTAATGGACGAGATGATTCTGGAAGTATTTTAATCGTTTCTATCCTAAATGGAAAATATTCAAGATCAATTGAAGTACTAGTTAATTCTTGGTTTGATTTACTACCTGCCGTGGTTCTTCCAGTTTCTTTATTATCCAGACTTAATGTTTCTCCATTTAAACTAGCTGATGTACAACTAGTACCATCTGCATAATTTGTTTCACTATAAGAGTAAGTACTAGTAATAGGAGAGGTACTTGTAGCAGAAGTGTTTGTCCAAGTAATAGAAGGTGAAATAGTAGATATACTATTATAGTAACAGTAAGACTCTATCTTTTTACTATAAAATTCAATTTTAATTTCTCCATTATGTTCTATAGCTTTTTGAGTCTCTATAGTATTATCTACATTATAAGTAACAAATTTAAATTTGTTTTTCTTATCTGTATACCTTTCTAACCAAATTCTTTGTCCAGGATAAATAATAATTTTATTAGATAAAGGTGTATTATCTATATAAATTTTAGCACCAATCTCTTGCTGTGTTGGATTAAATAATTCAATTTGATATTCATCTCCATCTTTTAAATAGACTGTACGTATATCATTGTTCACGTACTCTTTTAATAATGATTTGTTCTTTGCAATTTTTGCGTAATTCATAAATAATTCCTCCATAAGTTGTATTCGATTCTGCAGAAATCTCAAAAGTAAATACTCTACAACCTATTTTATTTAATAAAAAATCCTGAACTATTGCTCAGGATTATCTTTATTTTCAGAAGATTTTGATATTTGCTCTAAATTAGGATTTCCAAAACCAAAATTAAATAGTAAACCAAAAAGTAATCCTATAAGCATACTACTGTTTCAAGATGGTTCGAAAACTGTTTTCTCTAATTTCTTTAAATCTTCTTCTGTTTCAGGTCTGGGGAATAGTTTTATTTGTTCTTCTGTAAAATTACACCTATCCCATGCTTCTTGTGCTTGTTTTAAATCCATAATATTAAGATGCAGACCTTATGTATTTGGTGTTACAAATATAGTTAATTTATTTTAAATAACAAAATTTTTTATATATGTTGAGCGAGGAAGGAGACACTTATAATCACTCCCCCTACCCATTCGTATGGGAAAATCGATTTCAATTTGGGATAATTTTCAAAATTGTAGTACCTAAAAATAGTATGACCACTATCATTTACCACAGAGTGGACTGGGATGGTTACACATCCGCAGCTGTGGCGCTCAAAGCGTTTCCACAAGCCGAGCTCATCGGATGGTCCTATGGAGACAATGAGCCGGATGTCTCCAAATTCGATCGCGTTGTTATGGTCGATCTTTCTTTAAGCAAGGAGTGGATGCTCGCAAACGCTTCCAAACTTGTCTGGATTGATCACCATAAGAACGTGATTGATACTCTTCAGGCCGATCCTAATCTTTTCGCAATTCCTGGCATTCGAAAAGATGGAATTGGTGCATGCTATCTTGCATGGACCTATTTCTTTCCTGACGAATGCCGGAAAAGGAACGACGTTCCAGTACACGTCCGTCTCGTAGCTACAGCCGACGTGATGGATTACACCAACAAGCTCGCTCCCATCAAGCTGGCATTAGATTACATGCTGGCTATGGACGAGTATGGTCCTGGATGGGCATCTGTTGCTCAAGAAGATGTGAGCAAGTCTCATGTCAAGAGAGCAGGATTGCTCATCGAGTTCAATGAAGATGCACTTGAAGAGCTTGAACATGGTAAAGAGCTTGAAATGGCTCGTAATTACCATGAGCAAGAGCTCTTCAAAGATGCATCTGTAATAGTAATCGGAGACCATCTTGGCCAGTTGCTGAAGATTGACGGGCGTCCGAATGCATGCATTCAAACTCACTTGCTGGATGGATTCTCTGATTTCTTCGTGTGTATCGGGGATTTCTTGCCTGACAAAAATAAGTACAAGATCTCTATCCGTGTTCCTCGTGAGAGCTCTTTCGATGCTGCCGCATTCTGTCGGCAATATGGAGGCAATGGTCACATCAAGGCAGCGGGCTGTCTGATGAATGAGAAAGAAATCCAGTCATTGCTCTAGCTTTACTCTGATAAAGATCTTCCATTGATCCTAATGTCATACCTTTAAATAAAAATGAACTACACTATTGCAGTTCGCTCCAACATGTGCGATAGCTATGTTGAAGTGGTGGAGACAACAAGTCTCCAAGATGCCATTGATGTATTCTGTGAGAATCATCCGGAATACAAAGTAATCTCAGAGGCTGTTTGTGAGGCAGATGGCCTAAACTATTATGGCGTTCCTGCTCTTTACGCCATCGATCGTGATGGTGAATCTTGGTGGGAGTACACCATGATTCTTTGGTCTGAGTAAATTTCTTTCCATTCCATGAACACCATCAAGAGTTCACAGCTTTGCTCGATGGTGAATACAAGCATTATTTTATTCATCTCATAAAAATACTGTCATGAGATTAGAAAAAGAAACCTACAATAAGAGGATTCTCCTTATTGTTGGACAGTACATGAGAATCACCGACATGCGCGGTATACCGCATGAACGGATTTCTGTTCGTAGGATTGCTGTCCTGAATGGCTTCACATACGCCTATGATATAACAAGTCTCTCTATTGCTCTTCCGCTTGTTCATAAGTGGATTTGGGAGAAGAGAGAAGAATCAAGGATTTCTTGTGGAAAGCCATACACGCCTTCTCCACAAGATATTCTTGAATTCACCCTTAATGTTATGCACAAATGAGGGTGAATGTTTATCTCGGATCTAAGCTTCTGGAGGAAAATAAATTCCAAACATGGAAGGATTTCCTGATTTAAATAGAAATGAAGAATAAACTAAAATAGGAGGACATACTATGAACTTTAATGAAATTTACCTTAATTACGCCGTGTACACATCTAGTACGTGCAAAGAATATCTTGTAAAAGTCTTTGACCACTCTTTTGCATCAAACGCATGGCTGAAAGGTGATAAAGAATTTAAAGAAATTTCTGGTACAAAATTCTGTGGCCTTTTCGGAGATACAGGAAAAGAAGAAACCTGCAACAAATGTAACATTAGACGAATCGCTTCTGTAGAAGAATTCAATAAACTTTATAATGAATCTAGCTTGATGTTTAAATTAGTACATGAAACACTTAATGCTTTATACAAGATTCACGAAAAGCATTGTCAAGAAGTTCAAGATGAAATTCAATTGATACATGAATATTACAAAATAAAAGACTTCGGCACATTAGGATCATTTTATTTCGAAGATCAGAAAATAACAGAAATGCCTGATTCTGTTTGGTTTATCGAACTTGCAGAAATGATCCTTACTGATTAATAACTTTAAATCATAAGTACTATGAAAAAGATTCAGATCAACGGAGTTGAGTTCAACGATTTTGGAATCAACAACTATTCTAACGGAATGCATCTTATTAGTTGCTATCCTATGCCGAAAAATATGGTGCAAGATGTTTTGGCAGGTAAATACTGTGGTATATATCTCAATCCATCTGCTCCGTGCTATAATGAATTCTTTGGAGTATTCGGAACAGAAGAACAATACAAAGAATTCAAGAAACGGCAAGAAGAAGCTCAAATCGCATCTAGTATAATAGACAAAGCCGGAGGTTTTGATACATTTCAAAAATTATCTCCAGAAAAATATCATGATATAGAAACAGAAATACGATCAACTTACAAAAACTGGTGGGAATAAATAGAAACATTAACTATAAACAAATAGATATTATGAAAGCAAATGATGTTGTTACCCTTCGGGTGCTCAGTTGGAAGTCCAAACTTGGTTTTGGGAAGTATCATGATGTCACAATTGAAGACATCCTCAAGGTAGATCCTACCTATGTGGCATGGATGTACTGCAACAATCCTTCTATATCCTTTCATAAAGATATTTTAAAGAAGCTTCAGCTAAAAGATATCCCAAAACCAGGTATAGACAAAGAATACTTCTATAACTGGAGAAATGCTTATGTGATTCGCACTTACTCTAAAGAAGAGCGAATGCATTTCGTAGTAAAGAAACGAGCTATGGAAAAACGTAAAGCTCATGCTTCTTTAGCTGCAGCTGTACGAGCTGAATATAAAACAAAAGGCCAGCTGCAGGCTATGAACCTTAATAGGATGCACAAATAATAATAAATATCACGACAAAGTATATCAACAAGAATATAGTCTGGAGCCTGAAGACTCAGAATCTGGTATTATTTCTGAACTTGATATTTTAAATCACGAACAACTTATAAAATCACTCAGTTATAACATTTAAATTATAAGCTATGACAGTAAAAATCTACAACAAAGAAACACATCAAAATGATGTAGAATATGCTCCTTCCATCATCATAAACAATAATATCTTTATTGGATATGATGGTGATGATGTATTGTTCTCATACCAGCTCGATAGTAATATCAGAGTTGATATTGAGGATTAAAACGAACAATTCTAACGTGGAAAGATAGTAAAAGAACTGGGAGTAGTTCTTTCCATCAGAGCGTTACACGATGGTTAATTAAGTACTGTTAGAAAAGTTCAACCTAGACTCACGTTGAGTCAAAGCTGGCGAGCTTTAGTAAACGCAACACGTTATGAAGAATAACATCAACTTCAACAACGCTAATCTTAACAACGGTAATGGTGAGGTTTTCAGCCTTGCTGATCTCCAGAAACCTGAAAACTCAGCTAGACTGGAGGAGATCCGTAAGATTGGAGACAAAGGTGTCTCTATCTATTTTAAGGAAGGAGACCTTATTACCTTCCCTATCTTTGAGGAAGCAAAGCTCAGGGTCATGGGCTTTGAAACTGTTAACGGTAAGGTCGTACCGTTGCTGGATATTATGGCATACTGTGATCGCTGGGGATATTTCTGGTGTCCAATGAGTATCTTTAGGAGAATTCCTATTGACTTCAAACTCGAAGGACAGGAGATCGATGACTTCTCCGCACTTCAGGACCAGGATAAGAATGCCTTGGGTATTCTGTTGCTCCCTAAGCAGCCTGATTATGAGAGAATTCTCAAGGTTGTGGGCAAAACTGCCAAAGTAACAGCAAAGTGCAAAATGCACAAACCTACATATAATAATGTTAACGGAACTATTGTTAGGAATGACAAAGTTCTTGAAGGATTAACATGTTATATGTTCAAAGAAGATGATAAATAACATCATCTCAATCATATATAATATAGGCCGGGTTTTCCCGGCCTTATTTTTTTCTTATTAGGACTAAGACACCTTCCCTCTTTTAGCAGACAAAAAAGAAAACCAAATTTAGATTTTTATGAAGAATATTGAAAAGATTACTGAAGAGTTCTGTGCTCCCCTCTTCGGTGAAAAGGATCGCCCTGCTACGACTATTAAGGGTGAGGAGCTGAAGACCCTGAAGGACGAAGGTATCAACTTTGAGACGTATACCATCAAGGTAGGCGACGTCCTGAAGTTCCCGGCACACAAGGACATGATTGTGAAGAGGCAGCCCGTGACCGTTGGATCGAAGTCTATGGTTTACTATGTTGCGTGCAAACGTGTACGTAACGGCAAGGAAACCAATTACTGGTTCAATGTGAACTCTCTGACTCGTCGTGATGCCGACAACAATCCGGTATTTCCTGAATGGTACGAGCTCGGAAACCTGGATGCTCGTCTTGAGAAGCTTGCCGAAGTAGGTGCAATCACTGCCAAAGAGGAAGTGAAGGTTATGTCGCCTGTCTTTGAGGGCAACAAGAGAGTTTACAACGATGTTGTGCAGGAAGATGGAACAGTCATCAAAGTTGCAGCAGCCACTCCTAAGCCGGTTGCAATGATTATTCCTGCAGAATAGTTTAAAAAGAGTCACTGTTCTAGGTAAACTAGACGGTGACTCTTTAATAACTAACGTTGGAAAACTCAGTATCCGTAACGCAAAGTATTGGAAACAAGACTTTGGATACTGAGTTCTTTCTAAGAATAACTCTAACTGGGAAATCATTATGTTTATAGAGAAGGAAAACTCTTAAAACCTATCCTCAATAAGATAAGTGGAGTTCCAGATATACAGTGCAACCACATTTAAAATGCACGCGAGAGTTGGAATGTAGTAACTGAGAGGATAATTTTACGGAGTGGCTATTCCCGGTGAGGCATATTTTATATAACCTGGGTTAGTATCGTGAGTGTTTCATATGCCGAACAGATCATTCTCCCTTTTAGCAAAATCTTACTATGCCTTGCGCTTTTGGAGGCATGTGAAGTAAGTCATGGTCAATAGGTGTCGCGAAACCTATACAACATGTTATCCTTGGCTTGACAACCTGGGCTCCTGCTAAGCATGATGCAGGCTAACATGATTTAGTAATATTGCAGTAACATTATTCTGACTTAAAGTATTGTTAGCTCCGGAATAATGGCTAGGCTTGGGTAACCGATTAACAACCCATTTTTTTATTTTTTTAGCGTATTTGAAAATTTTGCCGAAGTTGGAATATTATCAATAAATATAGTATAAATATAGCTATATATGGGTAGTAAAGACTATACTTGAAAAATATTTAAAATTTTTATATCCAAAATTAAACTTTTTATATATTTTTTGAGTCTAAGTATATATTACTACTTTTACTATATATATTATATATATTCTAATTTGCGCAAAAATTTTCATATACCCCCATCCATATATGATTATCAGATACTTACGTGATTGTGTTACCATATCGCGCTTGAGTATCAGTCAGTTATGGATGATTTATTAACGTATCAGCCTCAGATACACAGTATTAACCATTTAATTTGATAATACACTTGACATAATGAGGCAACTAACACTTTCCTTCCCAGTGTAAAAATTTTAATATATGTTTAACTTTTTAACGTTTTTCTTATTTCGTGCGTTTAGGGAAGGTAAATAAATCCATAGATGTAGTTTTATGTCTATGGATTTATTTTAAATTTGCGTAAAAGGGGATGTATGAGGATAGACAATCTTCCTCTCTCGTATATCCACACTTTACTTCTA
>Ga0256405_10008073_pt1 | contig 15322 bp, 14 predicted proteins | sample RumenRJG_02DNA_FD_189096 | JGI IMG/M metagenome (GOLD analysis project Ga0256405, IMG submission 189096) | Bovine rumen microbial communities from Lethbridge, Alberta, Canada - RJG_02 | ecosystem: Host-associated > Mammals > Digestive system > Stomach > Rumen | place: Canada: Alberta... | reverse complement strand
TTACTCAATTTAAGTCAAAATATCGAACGATTTAACTTTTTTCTGATTTAGTCTCATCTTTTGAATCACTTTGGCTTGTTTATCAAGTATTAAAACTTAAAATATTCAGTGATGCGTAACTTCTAATTTTACGTTTTTGTGAGCTAAGAAGAATTTAGGCAGAGATTTCTCTGCCTAAACACAACTACATGCGCTTGACTTCAGATACCTTTGGCATGTCATTTAATTTAGCTAAGGTTCTGTTTAAAACAGGGATACTTACCACGAGTAAATCGATATCGATAATGGATAAGTCCTTAGTTCTATCGACATGAGAGCGCACGCCTAAGACATTCATCTTCTCATTAGCAATTACTGTCGTTACATCACGTAAAAAACCTGGGTAATCAGGACCTACTACGCGCACAGTTACTGTATAACCACGCTCAGAATTTAAGACATTATCACCCCAGGTAGCATCGACAACGCGCTCAGGGAATAATGACATCATACGTTTTAGCTTTTCACAGTCTTTTCTGTGAACAGAGATACCACGACCTTGAGTTACAAAGCCTATGATCTCATCGCCAGGAATTGGCTGACAGCACTTAGCCATATGTGTCATCAAATCGCCTACGCCTTCAACTACAATACCTGAGTTGTGCTTAGTCTTCTTTAAAATTTCCTCATTTGGCTTTTTATTTACTAAATCATCAATGAGCTCTTGAGTATCAGGGATCACCTCTGGGGTGTTCTTTTCGACAGCATCATTTAAAATGCCCATGATGATGTTAACGCCGATATCGCCTGCGCCAACATTAGCTAGTAAATCATCAACCGTCTTTAAGTTAAAACGAGCAATTTTTGCTTTTAAGGCATTGAAAACTTGATCTTTGTTTAAAGGTAAATCAAGACGCGCAATTTCCTTGAAGATACTATCTTCACCTTGTTGCTTGTTCTTTTCAAAATCAACCTTTCTAAACCAAGACTGAACCTTGTTACGAGCCTTAGTAGTATGTAAGAAACCATTTTCAGCTTTTAACCAATCACGGCTTGGATTTGGATTTTTTGATGTAATGATTTCAACTTGTTCACCGGTTTTAAGCTTATAAGTATATGGCACAATACGTCCATCTACCTTAGCACCAATACAACGGTGACCTACCATGGTATGAACTTGATAAGCAAAGTCTAGTGGGGTCGCGCCATTTGGAAGATCTAAAACTTCACCTGTTGGGGTAAAGACATAAACTCTATCTTCAAAAACTTGTTGCTTGAACTCTTCTTGCAAAGAGCCAGATTCGACCATATCATCACGCCAAGATAAAAGCTTACGTAACCAGTTAATACGGTTTTCTACACCTTGGCTTTGACCATTGCCTTCTTTGTATTTCCAATGAGCTGCCACACCAAGCTCTGCAAGCTGATGCATTTGTTCAGTTCTAATTTGGATTTCTACAACCTTATGGCCTTCACCATAGACTACAGTATGAATTGACTGATAGCCATTAGGCTTAGGGTTAGCAATGTAATCATCAAACTCTTTTTGAATATGCTCATAGTTAGTATGGATAATACCTAAAGTTGCATAGCACTCTTCAATGGTATTTACGACTACACGTACTGCACGAATATCAAAAAGCTGATTGAACTTAAGATGCTTTTTCTGCATCTTACGGTAAATACTGTAAATGTGCTTAGGTCTTCCATAAACCTTAGCACCGATGCCTTCATCTTTTAAAAGATCTGCTAAATTTTGGACAAACTCATCAATATAAGACTCGCGCTCAAGTCTTTTTTCACCTAAATCATGAGCAATTTCCATGTAGGAGTCATGATGTAAGAATTTAAAGGCTAGATCTTCAAGCTCCCACTTAAGCTGACCAATACCTAAGCGGTTAGCAAGAGGCGCATAGATATTTGAAATCTCTTTAGCGATATTAAAGCGAGTTTCTTCATCCTCACTTTTAGCATTACGAATTACAGCAATACGCTCAGCAAGTTTGATAACTACAGCTCTTACGTCTTTGACCATCGCTAAGATCATGCGACGGACACGGTCAACTTTATCCTCAGTTACATCGACAGCGTTTAATGACTGCAATGAACGGATTGCTTCCATGTCTTTAACAGCTAGTAATAATTCAGCAATCTTAGGTCCAAAGACGTCATTTACCGACTCAATCGAGATAAAGCTACCTTCATAGGCTGGATATAAAATGGAGACTTGCAAAGATGGTAAATCCATATTCAAAGTCATCAAGATACCTACAATCTCTGATGAGATATGATTAAATCTTGCAACTAAATCTTCAGGATTTACAAAGTCTTCAGCTACCTCGCTATTGCGAATACAGCGAAGTACAAACTCATTGGTTTTATGAATTGCATCTTTTTGCTCATCTTGTAAGTTGAGCTCGTCTACCCATTTTGCAAAATCAAAGGTAGAGCTATGAGTTTGTCTTATTGCTACCATTTCTAACCTTCAAACTATCTATTATCTTTTTCGTACAGAGCTTTCTGCTCTGCCCAATATTTTGCATCATCATCTGTGATCTCACGGATCACTTTACAAGCGTTACCTGCTGCAATGACATTTGATGGAATGTCTTTTGTCACAACTGATCCTGAGCCAATTACAGTGTTATCTCCGATATGAACTCCAGGGTTGATGACCACATTACCACCTATCCATACATTATTGCCAATTACTACTTCTTTGGCAAATTCTAGACCGCTATTTCTCGCCATTGCATCAATTGGGTGACAGGCTGTATAGATACTGCACCTAGGTCCTATGACTACATTATCACCAAACACCACCTTTGTCTCATCTAAAATTAAAAGATCGGTGTCTGAGTAGAAATGTTCACCTAAAAAGATCTGATCGCCATGATCAAAGTAGAATGGAGGAGTAATGTAGGCATTATTTGGCATACTTCCTAAGATGTCTTTTAAAAGCTCCATCTTGGGCTCCATGTTCGAGTAAAACTCTTTTAAAGCAACTCTACTTTTCTGCCATGTGCCATCATCGATTTTGAAAGGATCATAGAGCTTACCTTGAGCTCTTCTTTGAAGATCATTCATGTTTTATTTAAAAGTAAGTCTCATTTGATACCACTCAACATTGCCATGAGTAGATTTTGAGAGGCCTTCATTTACAAAGCCAAATTTTGAGTAATAGTGAATTAGCTTCTCTTTGCAGGTTAAAACAAGACCAAGTCTTCCTTGTGCTTTAGCATCAAAAATTGCTCTTTTGATAAGCTCTCCTGCTAGGCCTTGTTTTCTATATGTTGGAATGGTGTTGACACCAAAGATCATCTGCCATTTACCTTGTTCATTATGCAAAGAAGCATTTGCATACATTTCATCAGATAAGTCTTTGGAGTTGGTACAAAAGCCATCTACAAAAGAGACAAGTTTCTTATCATCAAACATTAACCAAAAGTGATTAGCGTAGTACTTAAGGCGTGTTGAGAATTCTTCTTTAGTGGCAGCTTCTGCAAGAGGAAAACACTCTGCCTCAACCTTTGCAATGGCATCTAAATCTGAGATTGTGGCAGTGCGTATTTCCATATGTCGACCTTATTTCTTGTAGTCTTTATTTTTTACAGTCTTTAAGAGAAATTTCAATGATCATCTCAACATGAGTAGTGCGTGGGAACATATCGCATACGCCCCATGAGGAGATCTCGTAGCCAGCTTTGATTAGCTCTTGTACATCACGACTTGCAGCAAGTGGATTACATGAGATAAGTACAATCTTAGGAACCTTTTTCTTTGCTAAAAATAAAGTAGCTCTTTTTGCACCTTGACGACCAGGATCTAATACTACCGAATCATATTGAGCCTTAGCCCAAGATTGATTTTCAAATAACTCTTCCAAGTCAGCTACTTCAAATTGTGCCTTATCCAAGCCTTGCTCTTTAGCGTTATTTCTAGCATCTTCAATCATCTTTGAGACGATATCCACGCCTACAACATGAGCGCCAGTTTTAGCTATTGGCATAGTGAAGTTACCAATACCACAGAATAAATCCATGATGTTTTGATTATCTTGAGCGCCAAGCATTGTAAGTACAGTATTAAGCATCTTTTCATTGATATTCTTGTTAATCTGTACAAATGATGATGGCTTACACTTAATCTTCACACCATGAGAGATGACAAATAAATCCTCAACACTGCCACAAATAAAGCGCTCGCGAGTAACTTCAACTTTAGAGATAACTAAAGGATCACGATAAGGCTCAACCACTGAGATCACAGCACCGATTTCTTTACCAAAAGTCTCTAAAGCCATGCAGTCTTCATCGCACATAGTCTTAGTGATTCTGACTAAAATACCAAGAGCCCCATCTGAGTCTAAAAACTCAATATGACCTAAGTGCTCTTTTTGCTTTAAGGTGTTGATAACTTTAGTTAAAGGAGTAATTGCCTCATTGATTCTGTCAGTTAGACATAGGCACTTACTTACCTTAACTAGGTTGTGAGATTTTTCCTCACGGAAGCCTAAATACAACTTGCCATGATCACCGCGAATTGCAAAACGACAAGCACGGCGATAGTTATGAGAGTCTTCTCGATGGATAAAAGATACAGGTGGAAGAGATTGGTTTAAGGCTTTGAAGAATAGTTTTTCAATACCTTTTACTTTAGACTCAATTAGCATCTCATCAGGAACATGTTGCATAGAGCAACCACCACAGCGAGATTGAACTTCACAATCTGCTTTTTGTCTTTTCTCTGATGGCTTGATGATCTTGGTAATTTTGGCTGTGACAATTTTACCTTTAACGTTATCTTGCAAAACGTTAGCAACGTCGCCTGGCATTAGACCATCGACAAAGTACACATACTTATCATCACGGGCTACACCACGACCTTGCAGATCTAAATCAGTACAAGTAACTTTGCAAGCTTTCTTTTCAACTACTTTTTTAACAGGTGGTTTATAGAAGGTAACCATTATTTCACCGCCATAAATTGTTGGTACAAAAGACGACTTTTAAGCTCTCTGCCTTGTAAAAGTTCGTCGATAACACTTTTGTTAATTTTCTTTAACGCAAGTTGCGTGTTCTTATCTTTTAAATTGTGCTGATGGATGTTTAATAAATCTTGACCACTAAAGGTATTAGACTCTTCTTTTAGAGCTTTAATAAAACCATTGTTTACTGAAAAGTAATAGTGCTCATCTGATTTAATATCGCCTACATCACTTACAGAATAATCTATAGCGTAACCTAAGGTCTCAATTAAAGTGCTTTCAAAATCTCTTAAACACACCACCTCTTGCATGCCTTTTTCTAAGCTCTCTAAGGTCTTAATGTAGGCTGCAAAAAGCCTAGGCTCACTATCATGAGTTTTAATTAAATAGTATAAAAGCTCATTTAAATAGGTAGCACTAAAGCTTCTTGGAGGTTCAATTTTAAAAGCTACCCTTTGCATGTAGGCATCAGTTAAATTCCAAAGGGCAGAACTGCCCTGCCTTAAGGATAGCTTTAATAAAATAAAAGGTTGGTAAATACCAATAGAGTGAGAACTGCTTTTCTTAGATACTCTAGCTACTGCACTGACACGGCCATAATTTAAGGTATAAAGCTCTACTAATAGACTATGCTCTTTATAAGGCCTAGTATGTAGAATCACCCCTGGCTCACTGTCAATGAGATTAGGCATTATTTTGCCTCAAAGTCGTCGTATCCTAAGCTCTTTAGAGCACGAGCATCATCAGACCAACCAGCTTTAACTTTGACAAATAGCTTTAAGAAGATCTTAGACTCAAAAAGCTTTTCCATGTCTTTACGAGCTTCGGTGCCAATCATCTTAATTCTCTGACCACCTGCGCCTACGACCATCTTCTTTTGGCCATCACGCTCAACTAAAATGGCTGCAGAAATTCTTAAAAGACCATTGTCTTCTTTAAACTCTTCAACCTCAACGGTTGAACTATAAGGAAGCTCATCACCCATTTGACGCATTAACTTTTCACGGACAATTTCAGCTGCTAAAAAGCGTGATGATCTATCAGTAATTGAATCATCTGGGAATAGGTGATCGCCCTCAGGTAGTGAGTCTTTGATGATCTTCTTTAGAATATGAAGATTAGTACCACGCAGAGCTGATACTGGTACGATATCTTTGAAGGCAATTGACTTAGAGAGCTTATCAATTAAAGGTAATAAGGTCTCTTTATCAGCTACAGTATCGACTTTATTGATAACTAAAACTACAGGTACGCCAGCTTGTTTTACACGGTGGAATGCCATCTCATCGTCATCAGTCCAGTGAGCAGGATCAATTACCATTAAGATTAACTCAACATCACCTAAAGCACTTTCAGCAGCTCGGTTCATTAAGTGGTTGATAGCTCTTTTTTCCTCACGGTGTAAACCTGGGGTATCCACGTATACAACCTGATAATCACCTTCAGTATCAATACCCATCACGCGGTTACGGGTAGTTTGAGGCTTTCTTGAGGTAATAGAGATCTTTTGACCGATAAGATGGTTCATCAAAGTTGATTTACCCACATTAGGTCTACCGATAATGGCAACAAAACCAAAATATGACATATATTTTCCTCAAGAAAAAATTATTTCTTAGCTTTAGACTGAAGAATTTCTAAAACCTTACCTGCAGCCTCTTGTTCAGCACGTCGTCTTGAAGAGCCTTGTCCTGATTGAACAGGTACGCCTTCACAAGTAGCTGAGACTACAAAGATCTGATCATTATCTGAGCCTTTAATCTCTTCTACTTTATAGATAGGCAAAGCTTTGTGTTGAGACTGTAATAACTCTTGTAGAGTTGATTTGTGATCTTTTTGATTAGCATCTGGCTTAATAGTTTCAAGTCTTGTTTTAAACCAAGATAAAACTACCTGACGCACACGAGGAAAATCCTCATTAGTGTCAATGAACATCGCACCGATGATAGACTCTACAGCATCAGCAATTAAAGAGTCACGACGAAAACCACCGGTTTTTAGCTCGCCAGGACCTAGACGTAAATTATTGCCAATACCAAATTCGCGTGCAATTTGAGCTAGCATAGTCTCGCGAACTAGGGTTGAACGCATACGAGTTAAATCACCTTCTGGGCACTTTGGGAATCTATCGTAAAGATCTTTTGCGATGATCATGCCTAAAATTGAGTCACCTAAATACTCAAGTCTTTCATTATGGATAGCACCATAACTTCTATGAGTTAAAGCTTGATCTAAAAGCTTTAAATTTTGAAAAGAATAACCTAGCTTTAATTCTAAATTCTGTAACTCAATTACGTTTAGCTTATCTGCCATTTGTTAATGTACGCCACCGATTCTGTCAAAGCGAAATGCTGATGGGATCCATTTAGGGATCGAACTATTTGCATCGCGATTAAATTCAAATGATAACCAAATTGCTCTAGTTTTACCGACGATATTTTCAAAAGGAACAAAACCCCAGAAACGACTGTCTTTACTATTGTCGCGATTATCGCCCATAGCAAAATAGCAATTATCAGGAACTGTCCACATGCCATCAGGCTTACCAGTTTGATGGTAGAAGTACTCTTGAAATGATCTTACGTTAGGGTTAACTCTAATTTGATGAGTTTCACCATCGCCAAAGGTTTCTTCATAAACATTGAAGGTCTCAGTAAAGCCCATTACCTCTTCTTCAACATTACCTACTAAGCGAGTTGAAATAAGCTCAGGGGATGCATCATCACCAGCTCCAGCCTTAATTAAATATAGGTGCTTATCTTGATAAATTACGGTATCGCCTGGAAGTGCTACCACACGCTTAATAAAATCAATACTCTTATCTTCTGGGTATTTAAAGACAATGATGTCTCCTCGTTTTGGCTTTGATACATCAATCATCACATTATTAGTTAGAGGATTTCTAATACCAAAGCTCCACTTATCAACTGCGATAAAATCACCGTCAACTAAAGTAGGCATCATTGAGCCAGATGGGATTCTAAAAGGCTCAAAGACAAAGCTTCTAAATAAGAAGACAAATAAAATTACAAAGAAAAGAGAGCCTAATTGAGCAATAAAACCTTTTGGCTCTAATAAAGCTTTAAGCTCTTTTTTGCTAAGCTTACTTTGAATTTTTTGCTCTTGCTCGTACTTTTGTTTTCTAATTGGTCTGTCAACTTTAAAGTCGTAGAACCAAGCTATACCTGTCACAATTGAGCCAAAGAACAGGATATAAGCAAATAAATTCTCGGTAATAGCGCTCATTTTTATTATTCCTTACCAACCTTTAATATAGCTAGGAAAGCGTCCTGTGGAACCTCAACACGACCTAACTGTTTCATTCTCTTCTTACCAGCTTTTTGCTTCTCTAAAAGTTTGCGCTTACGGGTAATATCACCACCGTAGCACTTAGCTAGCACATCCTTACGTAATGCTTTTACAGTACATCTTGCAATGATCTGTGATCCAATTGCAGCCTGAATTGCAATATCAAACATCTGACGAGGAATTACTTCCTTCATCTTCTCAACAACCGCACGGCCTCGTGACTGTGCAACTGATCTGTGAAGAATAATTGCTAGAGCATCCACGCGCTCTGAGGCAATGAGAATATCCATACGCACTAAATCATCACAGTTAAAACGCTTAAAGCCATAGTCTAAAGAAGCATAACCACGAGATGCTGACTTTAATCTATCAAAGAAGTCTAGAACCACCTCTGACATTGGAATTTCATAGGTTAAAGCAACTTGAGCACCATGGTAGACAAGACCTGTTTGAATGCCGCGTTTTTCTTGGCAGATCTTCATGATAGCGCCCACGTATTCTGAAGGCATCAACATACGGCACTCAGCAATTGGCTCACGAATTTCGGCAATATTTGAAATTGGAGGCAAAGCAGCTGGTGAGTCAATATGTAAGATCTCACCGTCGGTTTGTAAAATCTCATACACTACAGTAGGAGCTGTAGTAATTAGGTTTAGGTTATACTCACGCTCTAGACGCTCTTGAATGATCTCCATATGGAGCATACCTAAGAAACCGCATCTAAAGCCAAAGCCTAAAGCCTTTGAATTTTCTGGCTCAAAGAATAATGAAGCATCGTTTAAGCTTAATTTTTCTAGAGCATCACGGAAAGCGTTGTAGTCTTCAGTATCAACTGGGAACATACCTGCGTAGACTTGAGGCTTAACCTTTTTAAAACCAGGTAGAGCTTCCTGCGCTGCTGGCTTTACGTGAGTAATGGTGTCACCTACAGGGGCAGCGTGTACTGATTTAATATCACATACTACCCAGCCTACTTCACCACAGTGCAGAATATCAACTTTAACGCGCTTTGGAGTTGAAATACCTAAGCCTGTTACTTCCCAAGCTACGCCTTGTGACATTACTTTAATCTTATCGCCACGACGTAAGGTACCGTTTTTAATACGAACTAAAGCTACTACGCCTAAGTAATCATCAAAGTATGAGTCAATAATTAAAGCTTGAAGAGGGGCATCAGGATCACCACCTGGTGATGGAATTGAAGTTACAATGCGCTCTAAAACATCAGCAACACCAACACCAGTTTTAGCAGAGCAAGTGCAAGCATCATGAGCTTCAATACCGATTAGATCTTCAATTTCATCGATTACGCGCTCAGGCTCTGCTGATGGTAAGTCGATTTTATTTAAAACAGGTAATACTTCTAAATCTAGATTTACTGCTTGATAGCAGTTAGCAAGAGTTTGAGCTTCTACACCTTGAGAGGCATCAACTACAAGTAAAGCGCCTTCACAGGCAAATAATGATCTTGATACCTCATAAGAGAAGTCTACGTGACCTGGGGTATCAATGAAATTTAATTCGTAGGTTTTACCGTCTTTTGCTTTGTACTTTAGGGTAACAGCCTGGGCCTTGATGGTAATACCGCGCTCACGCTCGATATCCATGTTATCTAGAACCTGTGCTGTCATTTCGCGATCGCTAAGACCTCCGCACATTTGAATAAATCTATCTGACAATGTAGATTTACCATGATCAATGTGGGCAATAACTGAGAAATTTCTAACTAAACTACGATCGTAAACGTCTGCCATTATCTTATCCAAAGGTTATCAAAAGGCCTATTAAGCCTAAACATACTTATTATTCAAATTATGATATTTTAACAGTTTGAAAACGTTTTATAAATGATTTTAATTTGCCTAAGAAGTAAGAACTTAGGCAAAATTGTCAAATTTTAAGGAAGGCTAGTAAGAACTAGAAATTTTAGACAAGACTAAAGCGCTAAGCTCTAAAGGGATCTCGCCTACAACTGCATACTCATGCTTATCAGAGTTTTTTCTAAGTACAGTTAAAGTACCATCAGTTGCTGTTTGGATATTAGTTGTCGCTTTTGAGTTTTTATAAACTTTAAACTCAACAATGCCATCGGTAAAGCTTTGAAAATCTAAAAAAGTACCATCTGCTTGTTCTTGTCTGCCAGATGCTACCAACTTAAAGTTACTTGGAACATTAAGCTCATTCCAAACTGCAGTATTAGCACTTAAGTTTTTTGGATTTTGCGCATTGATTTTCTCAATTCTGTCAAAAGTCTCATCAGGAAAATCTAGGTTTTGCGCAGAAGCTGCGTGCATAGCAGAAACTGTTAAGCGAGTAGTTACCATCTTAGATGGAGTCATCACAACAAGCTCAACTGGCATAAAAGTATCATCATCTTTTGAGACGATAAAAGCATAGCGCACATCATCAACAGGTGCTAAGCGCAACACGGTTACCTTGCGACCTGCTAATCTTGTTCTACCTGCTATTGTGCAGTCATAACCTTTAAGCTCATTTTTACTATTGAAAACCTTATCCCAAATTAAAGTTTGATGCCAAGATAAAGGACCTACGTATGAGCGATTGTGGTTATAGTCAAAACCTAGTGCTTGACGGAGGGCGTAACCTGCGTCCTCATTATTTAAAGACTTCCAAGTGGTATATGGAATTGAGCCTTTAGAGAAATGAGCTAAGGCATACATCTGCATACCATTTTGCGCAGTATTGATAATGGTAGCTTCAAAGTTCCCATTAGTGTAAGTTTCTTGGACTTTACTAAAGAGATCTTTACACTGATTTTGTTCATCAGCTAATGCTTGTGAATTTAATAAAAAAACCGCCATAACAGACGCTACAGCGGTTTTAAAAAAGGATTTAATCATAAAACACTACTAATTTGAGGCTGTATCGAAAACATATCCTCTAATGTAATTGTTAATACGCTCAACTTCAAGTGTTTGCTGTTTCTTTAATTCAGCATTGTTAACCTTATTGTTGTTTTGATTGTTGCCTTGTAATTTTTCTTCAAACTTTAAGGTCTTATCGCTACGAGTAGTTTGGTAGCTTGCTAAATTAACACCTTCTACAGAACCTAAAGCTGTAGTGGCAACACTAGGAGTAGTTGACTTTTCAGCGTTAATGGTTTGGTAACCAATGATAGTTACTGCAGCAACTGATGCTGCAATAGCTACTTGACCTAAACCGAAAGCAAATTTCTTAAATGCCATCTTGAAGTTAGAAATTGGCATTTCTTTAATCTCTGGAGCAGCATCAGGTACAATCTGCTCTTTCTCAATCTTAGACATAATGCTGTTTGCAAAGTCTAGATTTACTTGTGCTGAAACTTCTTGACGTAGGGTTGCGCCAATTAGTGACCAATTCTGCATATGAGCTAAACTTTCTTCATTTAACTCAACTTTATCTAAATTCTCGCCATCAAAAAGAGCTGATTCATTGATTGCTCTATCTTGCTGCTTTGAATTCATATGCACTCCTGATAAAAATCGTTTACCTACCAGCAAACTTGGACATTCTAGCTTCGATGAACTCACGTGCTCTGAAAATTCTTGAACGTACGGTTCCTACTGGAACTTTAAGTACGACTGCAATATCTTCATAAGACATGCCTTCAACTTCTCTTAAGGTAATTGCCTGTCGCAATTCTTCTGGAAGTTCGTTCATCGCCTTCAAAATCACTTGCTGTAATTCTTGCGATTCAATTATTCTATCTGGTGTATCTTTACTTGCTAACACGCCTTGTTCATCAATGCTTTGAAACTCTTCAGAATCAACATCCACATTGTATTTGTGTTTTGAGTTTGACTCTAAAAAGGTCTTAGCTGCGTTTACCACAATGCGGTAGAGCCAAGTATAAAAGGAACTTTCGCCTCTAAAGCTGTTAATTGCTTTGTAAGCCTTGATGAAAGCTTCTTGAGCTACATCATTAACATCTGCACTGTTACCTAAGAATTTTGAAACAACCTGGATAACTTTGTGTTGGTATTTAATTACCAAGATGTTATAGGCATTTACATCGCCATCTTGCACCCGTTTTACGATGGCTTCATCACTTGAAGCTTGTAAATTTTCGTTCACGGATGACATTCCTTTTTACACCTTTTGAAATATTAGACGAAGTCTTTTTAGAAAAGTTCAAAAAAATTTTGATAAAAGATTAATACTCAAGATATTTTGAGCTAAAACATTATATACAAAGAAGTTAATAAAACTCAAATTAGAGCAAATTCTTTGAAGTTAAAGGGGTAATTTTTAAGATTAATCTTAAAAAAGATACTACTGATTGTCTAAAAAAATTAAACTTAGTAGTACCAATCCCCTTTTTGATCTTTAAAGATCATGCCGGCTTTTTCTTTTAGGTTATTTAAATTGACTTCCTCACCGCCCTAAAAGGGCGATGATTCCTACTGCTAACCTGCACAAGCGCAGATTAGCTTCGGTGGGTTCGCGTTGCCGACAGCTTGTGATGTGTTACCATCAGTACTGTTCGCTTCACGCGCTATGCTGGCAAGTCCTGCCAGAAGAATATTTTGGGCAGCGTTCGAATCGGCGTTAGCCGTGTGCCCACAATGTACGCACTTAAATTCAGCTTGTGTTTTACGGTTATCTTTACTTACATGACCGCAGATTGGACAAGTCTGACTTGTATACTGTGGTGATACTCTTTCAAGTATGCCACCTTTAAGTGCTAGTTTATATTCAAGACAGAATAAGAACTCACCCCAACCTTGATTAAGAATGGCACGGTTTAAGCCTGATTTTTGTCTTACGTTTCTACCAGGCTTTGATACAGTTCCCTTAGCTGATTTAGTCATGTTCTTAATACATAAGTCTTCTACACAGATTACATCGTGGTTTTTGACCAACTGAGTAGATGCTTTTTGTATGAAATCATTTCTAATATTAGCTTTTTTCTTATGCAAGCGGGCTAGCTTCTTATAAGCTTTAGCAAGTCTTTTTGAGCCTTGAACTTTGTTTTTAATTCTCTTTTGTGATCTTACTATTTGCTCATCAATAGGTTTTAGTAAGATTTGTAAGTCTTCAGCAAATTCACCTTCACTTGTGGTATAGAATCTTTTAACTCCCATATCAATACCAATGGCGGTACTCATATCAGCATTATCTGTTTTAGGGGCTTTACCCATATTACATAGTACTGACATATACCAACCATCAGCTTCTTTGATGATGGTGATACTACTAGCTTTGGTAGGTAAGTCTCTAGATTTACGATATCTTACCCAACCCACTTTAGGTAATTTTACTCGAGAGTTCTTCTCATCGAATTCAAAATGCTGTGGGATTCTAAAAGTATCATGAACCCCTTTCTTTTTTGGCACTGGATATTCTGTTATATGGTCAAAATGCCTTTGAAAAGCGATGAATAAGTCTTGAGACTTTTGCTGTAATGCCTGACTTGGTGCTTCTTTTAAGAAAGGATATTTTTCCTTTACATAATCTAAAGCATAATTGTAGGTATACTTATTGAGGAATTGGTTGTAAGTAAGTTTCCTTGCTTCTTCTTCATTTGAAGCTTCCATCCAGATTAGTCTAGATTCAACCTCTTCTACATATTCATCATAGTCTTCTCTTTTAGTGAAGATGAAGTTGTTATATACAAAGCGAGCATGGCCAACAAACTTTGTAAAAGCTTGCTCTTGTTTCCTAGTAGGTCTGAGCTTAAATTTAAAAGAAAGATATAAGTCTTTTTCCTCATCTTTCTTTTTAATAATGCTCTTTTTCTTCTTTGCCTTGGCCATGTTTACTTATTGAAGACTATGTTTAAATCAGATGTTTTCACTTACGTCACTGTACGTATAATTTACACGTTCACCTTGTATTTGTCACTAAATATCGTAGAAAGTTTTTACTGCACAAATTCTAAATGAGCTTAACTCTATATTTACCAATGTTTGCAATAATCTTGATTGCAAACTTATTGAATTTGATGGGGAGCAAGATCATGTTAATCTGCTAATTATCTATCCACCAAAGCTTGCTATAACAATATTAGTTAATAGATTGAAAGGTACTTCTTCGTACCTTATTAGAAAAATCAAGTACCCGACAATTGCTACTAAACTTTGGGGAGATGCTCAATGGACTCCATCTTACTTTGCAGCTTCTTGTGGTGGTGCTCCTATATCGATTATTAAACAGTATATTGAAAATCAAAATACTCCTGAGTAACAGATAGCTTTCGCGCCTTTATCACCGGCCTAAAGGCCGATGTTTTAGGCGCGGTTATGGATAAAGACTTTGTAAAAACTGTCTTCAAGTAAATCTAAGATCATCTCTTGAGTAACTTTAGGCGCGATGTTAACTAAGCGCTTAGTAAACTAAAACTCATAGCTACCATCCAAAGATGTATTAGTATTTTCAATTTTGCTAATGTCAGTGATCTTATCTACTTCATAATTAGCAATATTAAATTCATAATTAGCAATATTAAAAAAGCCTGTAGCACCAGATAATGGACCTTGCTCGGCAATTGGCTCACCACCTCGTAATCTTTCTAAGCCTAATTTAGTTAAAGTAACTTTATAACCTGCGTAATAACCTTCATGACAAGTAGTACAGAAAAACTCACCACTTTCAATTTTTACAAGATTACCTTTTTGCAAAGCTTCATAGAAGCTTAAAGTTGCTTTAAATTTCTTTACCGCAATTGCGTTTTGCTGTGCATCAGTTTTACTAAAACCAAAGTCAGAATTAAAAATCTTGTGCACTGAATTTACAGCAAGAGGATCATCTAAAGGAACAGCAATAGCGATAGTTGGTACACCATTGATGACATTTACAAAGCCAGGAACTTTAATTTTAAAGACATCTTTGACTATCTTTTGATTAACTAAAGCGGTGATTTCTTCAATTGAAGGTTCGCCTTTGCAGGCATTTAGTGAAAGCAAACTTGTAGTAAATAACTCAACTTTCCCAGTTTAGGATCATACCTAAAATGGGATAAACAAGCGGTTTAACACCGTATTTGCTCTTTAAAAATATAATTATGTTTTTACTTTGAAAATGTCGTAGGGATTTTTGCTAAAAATA
>Ga0256405_10008071_pt1 | contig 15326 bp, 12 predicted proteins | sample RumenRJG_02DNA_FD_189096 | JGI IMG/M metagenome (GOLD analysis project Ga0256405, IMG submission 189096) | Bovine rumen microbial communities from Lethbridge, Alberta, Canada - RJG_02 | ecosystem: Host-associated > Mammals > Digestive system > Stomach > Rumen | place: Canada: Alberta... | reverse complement strand
AGCATTATTGACATAACCGAGGAAACAACGATAAGCTCCGAGATAATTTCAGAAACGACTGTTCCGGTTACCGAACTTGTGACCGGTGACGAGATCAGCACCGGCTCTCTGATAGTGGAAACCGATACCGACGATGTAACGGACATAGACGAGAATGATGATGAGATTGCAATTCCCGCCGGGAACGGCATACTGCTTGAAGATGTTTCGGACAGCGAGATAAACCGCCAGTTCCTCACCATTCAGAGTAAAGGCGGCAACACGTTCTATATCGTTATCGACAAGGATATGAAAGGTAACGAGAACGTGTACTTTATGAATCTTGTTGACGAATACGATCTGCTTGCATTTTCAGAGGACTTTCCGGAAGATACACCTGTCAAGACCGACAAGGACAAGAAAACTAATGCCGATAATACAGCGGACGTGACCGAAGATACAAAAACAGAAAGCGCCGAACAGCCCGATGATACCGCAAAGCCGGAAGCAGGCGGCAATAATACGATCATTCTGCTGATCGGCGGTGCGCTCCTTGTCGGCGGCGGTGCGTTCTACTATTTCAAGATATACAAGGGCGGCAAGTCAAAAGCTCCGAAACAGTCCGTGTCTGATGATGACGAGGACGATGAAACGGAGATCGAAGACCCGAACGATGATGAAAAGTCCGAGACTGACGATACCGATGAATAAAGAAACAAGCCCGTATTCGCGGGCTTGAAACATACTGTCGTGCTAATGAAAATCAGTATTTGTCGTCAATCAGCAATAAAACCATACTTTTCAAGAAATGAGTAATGAAACCCCTTCTTCTTGATGTAGGCATAAAATATTTTTCGCCCTTCTTCAGTAAGTTCATCAAGTTCTTCGTATTTCAGATAATCCAATCCACCTGTTTCCGTAGATAAAATATCTCCAACATGAAAATTGTGCTCTTCATCAAAACCAAACCATTCAACAGAAACAATCCACGGATTGCCTTCTTGAAAAGGACATTCCAGAGTAATATGATCTTTGTCTGCTGAGAGCACTGCCCATGTATCTATTGTAATCATAGAATGCCTCCATTAAATTCCGATTTTATCGTTCATTTAATTATACCATACATAAGAGCTTTTTGTAAAGGCTCTTTTTTTATTTCTTTTGAAAGGAATGATATCTATGCAGTTAGTGGTATGTGAAAAACCGAGTGTCGGGGCAGCTTTAGCAAAAGCTCTCGGAGCGGCTGACCATAAGAACGGATATATCGAGGGCGATAACATCATAGTTTCGTGGTGTATCGGTCATCTTGTGGAGCTTGCAAATGCCGATGTTTATGATGAGCGCTACAAGAAATGGAGCATTGAGGACTTACCGATAATCCCGCAGGAATGGCAGTATATCGTATCTGCCGGCAAAAACGAACAGTTTGAGGTGTTGCGCGGTCTTATGAATGACAGCCGTGTTACCGAGGTCGTGAACGCCTGTGATGCCGGGCGCGAGGGCGAGCTTATCTTCCGGCTTGTGTATAACAAAATCGGCTGTACAAAGCCTGTTAAGCGTCTGTGGCTGTCCTCTATGGAAGAAAAGACGATAATTGCGGCGTTTGCCGATCTGAAAGACGGACGCGAATATGACAACCTTTACCGCTCGGCGCTGTGCCGTTCAAAGGCAGACTGGATAGTCGGAATCAATTCTACCCGCCTTTTTTCAAAGATGTACAACAAAAAGCTGAACGTTGGGCGTGTTCAGACACCGACACTTGCGATACTTCTTGACCGGGAAAAGAGCATTGCAGATTTCAAGAAAGAAAAGTATTACACAGTGCGTCTGAAAGCAGACGGACTTGACGCTGTTTCCGAGAAGGTCACGGACGAAGGCGAAGCAAAGCGTATTGCCGGAGAGTGCAGCGGTAAGTCTGCGGTCGTAAAGTCTGTCAAGACCGAGAGAAAGACCGTAAATCCTCCGAAGCTCTATGACCTTACGACATTACAACGCGATGCAAACCGGCTTTACGGATATACCGCACAGCAGACGCTCGACTATACGCAGTCCCTCTATGAAATGAAGCTCTGCACCTATCCGCGAACGGACAGCAGTTTTCTCACGGACGATATGGGCGACACTGCGGGAAAGACAGCCGAAACGGTTATGAGGTCGCTGCCGCTCTTTGCGGGCATTGAGTTTGTTCCCGATGCGTCAAAGGTGCTGAACAGCAGCAAGGTGTCCGATCATACCGCGATTATCCCCACACTTTCGCTTGCAAACACGAACCTTGATGAAGTGCCGAACGGCGAGAAAAACATTCTTTTCCTTATAGCCTGCCGCGTGTTGTGCGCTGTCTCTGCTCCATATATCTATGATACCGTTACCGCCGAGATCGGTTGTAGCGGTTTTTCTTTTACCGCAAAGGGCAGAACGGTCATATCCGAGGGATTCAAGGCTATCGAGAACGTATTCAGGCAGAAGCAGAAATGCAAGGACGAAAACGAGGATAACGACGGCGAGCCTGCGCTGGCACTTTCCGAGGGGCAGACGATAACGGGTGTTTCTTCCGTTGTGTGCGAGAGCTATACTCAGCCGCCGAAGCATTTCACCGAGGATACGCTTCTCTCGGCTATGGAGCGCGCGGGCGTTGAGGATATAACCGAAGATGTTGAGCGCTCCGGTTTAGGTACTCCGGCTACCCGTGCGGCGATAATCGAAAAGCTCACAAAATCGGGATTTGTTACCCGTGACAAGCGTAATCTGCTTGTAAGTGCCGGCGGCTCTGACCTTATTTCTTTTATGCCGGAGATCATCAAGTCGGCAAGGCTGACCGCCGATTGGGAGAACAAGCTGTCGCTAATGGCGCAGGGCAAGTTTACGGAACAGCAGTTTATGGCTGACATCGAGCGCCTTGTCTGCGATATTATTTCTCAGGCAAGATCGGAATATGACGAAAGCAAGGTTACGGATTTCGGCGGTGAAGCGTTCGGTACTTGTCCGAGATGCGGCAGGAATATCCTGAAAACTCCGAAAGCGTACAGCTGCGAGAATAAAGCCTGTGGGTTTGCAATATGGAAGAAGAACAAGTTCTTCGAGAACGCCCGAAAGGAACTGACCGACGATATGGTTAGGAAAATGTTTTCCAAAGGCAAGGTCGCAGTGTCCGGTCTGTACTCGCAGAAATCCGGCAAGATTTATGATGCGGTCATCAGCCTTGATGATACCGGAAAGTACGTCAACTTTAAACTTGAATTTCCCGCAAATAAGAAAGGTAGGAAATAATGCCGTCAACAGATAACGAAAGAGCGGCTATTCCGCTGTATAAAGAAGGTTTCACAGCTGCAAGAGCGAGAAACGAGACAGAGATAGCGGCAGCAAGTATTAAAATGAATGATCTGTGCGCCAAAGATATTTCGGAAACTATAAATGCAAACTATTCTGACAATATCCTTGATACCGACAAGATAGTTGAAGAACTGATCGGAAAGTATGGTGCGGAACGTTTGGCATATATTTTGGCAGCAAGAATTACCAATGCCGATTGGGACGGTCGCTATTCACGAGAGGTCAAAGCGTGGGCTGCACAGGAAATGAGCAGTTTTTCCGATTTTCTGAAGAATCGCTCATCGGATTATTCTCTGACAGCTCACCCCGTTCTCGTAAACGCTGTCGCGGAGAAATTTATAGCCGTTCAGCGTGAGCGTGAAAAGTCTGCTATTCTCAGCGAGGCACTGCTGGAACAGGCTGCTGCCGGGCTTGCGTATCCGTCCGCAAAGGAACGTTTGCAGGAACTCACAGATATGCTTGAAGCAGGCATTCGTGATATTTTCGCAAGCGATAAGTACCGGGAAATGCTTGCGGTTATGTCAAAGTTTCACGATTACTCCGTAAACAATACAATGCTGATAGCTATGCAGAAGCCGGACGCTACGCTTGTTGCAGGCTTTAATCAGTGGAAAAAGGACTTCGGGCGCAGTGTGAAAAAGGGCGAGAAAGGTATCAGAATACTCGCCCCTAATGCCTACAAATCGAAGAAAGAGGAAATAAAGCGTGACCCTGACACCGACTTGCCTGTGCTTGACGAGAATGGAAAGCCTGTCAAGGAAGAAGTCGAAGAAATGCGAATGGCGTTCAGGTCTGTGACCGTGTTCGATGTATCTCAGACTGACGGAAAGCCGCTGCCGGAGATCACTGTCAATGAGCTGACCGGAGATATCAAGGATTTCGACAAGCTGATGGGCGTTCTGCGGGATATTTCCCCCGTGCCTATCAGTTTCGCTCCGATAGACAGCGAAGCGAAAGGATTCTATGACCCGAACACCAAATCCATCACGGTCAAAGAGGGTATGTCCGATGTACAGACTGTCAAGACCGCTATCCACGAAATAACACACGCAAAACTGCACGATTTCGATGTCGTGAAAGCAAAAGGTGACAAAGCGAAAGACCTGAACACGAAAGAGGTCGAAGCCGAAAGCGTTGCCTATGCGGTTTGTCAGCACTTCGGCATTGACACGTCCGATTACAGTTTCGGGTATGTAGCAAGTTGGAGCAAAGCGAAAGATACGCCGGAGCTGAAAGCGTCCCTTGAAACTATACACGATACGGCAGCTGAGATGATAAAAGAGATCTCGGAAAAGTATCTCGGTATCGAAAAAGACAAGGCTTTGACGCAGGATTCAAACGTTATCGGCAATGTCCGTTATGCAGATATACAGGAGAAGCAGTATCAGAGACTTCCCACAGAAACGGCTCTTGATGTTGCCGCAAAGCTCGATGATATGGGAATTTCGTACAGCGGCAGGATAACCGGCGACAATACTACTCTGACTTACAGCAAGGGTGATGCCGATGCTTTTAAGGCTGTTGTCGAGGAAGTCAAGGCAGCTCGTCAGGCTGACAGACAGACGGACATCATCGGCAATACAGCATTTAAGGATATTGCCGATAAGCGATACCTCAAGCTCAAAAATGATGTCGCGGATAAGGTTGCGGAACAGCTTTTCTTGCAGGATATTCCGTTCAGCGGTAAGGTCATCGGCGGCTATACCACGATCACGGTCAACCGTGACGATGAACTGCGCGTATCGGCTATCGCAAAAGGATTGGCAGAACCGAACCGCACTGATATTATCGGTAATATCAAGTACGGAGACATTAAGGATAAGGTTTTCTACAAGCTCGAACCAGAAATAGCGGCAAAGGTCGCTGAAAAGCTCGATGAAATGGGAATAAAGTTCAGCGGCAGGCTTGGCGATGATAAGACTACTATTACCCTTGATAAAGCCGATACTAAGGCATATAATGCGGCAGTCAAGGAAGTGACTGCGGCAGAACGCAAGCCGCAGGAAAGAACAGATATTATCGGGAATACACCTTATCAGCAGATAGCCGAAAAGACGTTCAGAAAAGTCGGTATTGATGATGTTCAGGCGGTTTCCGATATTCTTACTTCGCTCGGTGTCAAGTTCAGCGGACGAACCGGAGATAAGACAGCGACATTTACCGTTTCAAAGTCAGACGCTCTGAAGATAGATGCTGCTATCGACAAGGTGAACGGTATTTCGGAGATAAAGGCTCCGGAGGAAAAGCCGCCTGAACGCTCCGATAAAGGTCAGCTCATCGGCAATAGCGATTTCAAGTCTATTCCGTACAAGACCTATACGACTATTCCGACCGGGAATGTTGAAGCTGTCACAAAACGGCTCAATGAAGCGGGTATCAAGTTCAGCGGACGTATTGACGGAGATAAGACAAAGCTGACCACAAGCAAGACGGACGCAAAAAATCTCACAGCTATCCTTGACGAGATAAACGGCATATCCGAAATAAAGGAGACCGCCGCAGAGAAAACTCCTGCGAAAAAGAGCGCCATTATCGGAAATACCGATTATAAGTCAATTCCCGACAAGGAGATAACAAGAGTTCCGACTGCCGATGTTGAGGAAATCGCAAAAAGGCTCGATGCGGCGGGAATAAAGTTCAGCGGTGTCAGAGGGCGCGACAAGTCTGCTATAACTGTCACAAAATCAGATGTCCCGAAGCTCAGAGAGATCGTGAATGAGGTCGGAACATCACTTGCGGACAGCCTTAAACCGATAGAGTATCAGCCTGCTGAAAAGCCGAAAAGCACAGTCAGAACAGGTGAGATCATTGGAAATACTCCGTACAAGAAGATCTCGGAAAAGGTGTATCAGAAGCTGCCGACCGAATACGCTCTGAAAATGGCAAAGGAACTTGACAAAAAGGGCATTAAGTTCAGCGGACGCATAACCGGAGATAATACCGTCCTGACCATAGGAAAACCTGATCTGTCCGTGTTTGAAGATACACTTCACGATCTCGCAAATCGCGGCTGGCGGGAATCCGTACCGGAACAAAAGCCCGAATGGAAAATGTATGTTATCCCTGACCTGTACACTTGGGCAAATCACAGAATGGGTAAGCCTATGACCCCTATCGAGTATTTCGATACCTTTGCAGAAGCAAAGCAGCGCTTTGACGAACTGCGCGGGGAGGCATACAATTCCGAGCCTGTGACAAATGAGTTTACCGGCAGACCACCCGCAAGGCTTACTCTCGGTATTGAAAGTGATGTTCACAAAGCGGCTTGTGATATTCTTCACGTCTGCGCCGGCGAGAATGTTCTCCTTGAAGATTTTGCAAGAATGCCGGAAGTAAGGTCACAGCAGGAAGCTGTTGACCTTGTGGCGCAGACTGCAAAAGAAATAGGGTTCGATACGGTTTCGCATTATGAGAAGCTCCCCGACGGGTCATATCCCAAAGAGCCTGAGATGATACCATTCGAGAAATGGGATAATCCGTATTTCAAAGTTGAGCGTGAGAAGCCCGCCGAAAAGAGTGAGCATACTCCGATCTACACGCATAGCCTTGAATACGCAAAAAGCCACAATGAAATGCCGGCTCTTGTGCAGAGTATGCAGGCTAACAGAATGTGCGCATTTGAAATAAACCATAATGCGGACATTTACGCTGTGAGTGCCAAGCTCGACAAACTGGCTGAAAAGCTGGTAGAAAAGTACGGTTTGGAGCGCTCTATGTATGTGCTTGCCCATAACATTCAGCACGATAAGCACAATTATCATCTTCACGACAAAGCCGCAAGGAAATTAGCTGAAAAATACGATGTTATCGGTGATCCGAACGCGCACCTTACCATTATGACAGATGTTACTCCCAATTCAGCGGATGTACTGCTGATGAAGCTCGAAAAGATGCAGCTTGAATTGAGCGCTCCAACAGCTGAAAATCAGCATACTGAGGAAAAAGCTCACGAAAAGCAGGAATACACCGGGAAACTGCCCGATGAAAAGGTCACGATTGCGGATATGAACGCTTTCGGCTATTCTTATGAGGGTATGCTGCCGCTCTCGACCGAAAAGGCTCTTGAAATGTATGACAAAGACCTTGCGCCCGTGTTTCTGCTTTATCCCGACGGTACCGAAGGACAGGCATTAGACCGTTCGGAGATCGAGGAACACGCCGGAATGTTCGGCATTGAAACCGCTGAATGGGAAAAGGTCGTGGCATATCAGGAACATTTGGAATCGCTTGCGGTAAGCGAACCGTCCCGCGAGGCTATGCTGCTGAACGACAATAAATGTATGGTCGGAATATATCAGCTGAAAGAAACGCCGGATAATCACGGCATTGCTTTTGCTTCGATGAAAGAGCTTGAACAGCAGGGACTTACTCCCGACAGGGATAATTACACGCTTGTTTACTCCTTTGAGGTCAAGCCGGAAGAATTGGAGAATATGCCGGGGTTTCTCGATGATGTTTACGGGAAATTCAACTATGACCGTCCGGAGGACTTTGCAGGACATTCGCTTTCCGTATCTGATGTGGTCGTCGTAAACAATCACGGAGAAAAGTCCGCTCACTTTGTTGACAGCTGGAGCTTTGAACAGCTCAGGGAATTCGGACAGGTCAAGGAAAGCCCGCTCCGTGCTGTTGAGGACGCTATCGAGCAGAATGATAACAACTTTGACGGTATTATCAATAATCTGCCGACTGCGGACGATATTCAGAAACGCGCTGAAAGCGGGGAGCGTATATCTATCCTTGAATTTGCGGAAGCAATACAGCGCGAGCAGGCACAAAAACAGGCTCAGAAGCCGGAAAAGAAGCCCGAAAAGCTGACTGAAAAGAAATCTATCCTCGGTTTTCTGAAACAGGCGAAAGCAGCACCGAAAGACCCGGTAAAGAAAGACCCTGAAAAGGCAAAGACGAAAGGAACAGTAAGATGACAAATACTACAATTCTGACAGTTGAAGAACTCAATATGCTGTATATCGTCAAGGGCGGCAGCAGGACTGAAACTATCGACAATATCTTCGATATGCTCCCGGACATCAACGATGAGGACATCAGGAAGATAACGGAGTCCGCTCTTGAAAAGGTACAGGATATGTCTGACGAGGAATTTGACAGTATCGACTTCGAGGACGGCTTTACCGGGGACGAGGGCTGATAAATGGCTTTGGTTGACATTTACAGCACAGATAAAAAGTATCAAGTCATTTATGCCGATCCTCCGTGGACGTATAATACTTGGTCTGAGAAGGGCAAGGAAAGCAGGAGTGCAGAAAAGCACTATAACTGTATGACAAAGGAAGATATACAAAATCTTCCAGTAAAGGAATTGAGCGCGGGCGACTGCGCTCTTTTTCTTTGGGTGACATTCCCTTGTTTGCAGGAAGGGCTTGAACTGATCGAAAAATGGGGCTTCACCTACAAGACCTGTGCTTTTTCTTGGGTCAAGCGAAATCGTAACAGCGACAGCTTCTTTATGGGCTGCGGTTATTGGACACGAGCCAACACTGAGATATGTCTGCTTGCCACAAAAGGAAAGCCGCACAGGATATCTAAATCCGTCCGGCAAGTCTGTGACGCTCCTATAATGGAACACAGTCGCAAGCCTGCCGAGATACGGGACAGGATAGTTGAGCTTTGCGGTGATGTTCCCCGGATAGAGCTGTTTGCACGGCAGGCTGCTGACGGTTGGGACAGGTGGGGCAATGAAGCCCCCGAAGATCAGATGAAGGAGGATGATACCGATGATAATATTCAAAAAGAGCAAAACTGAAAAAGTGGACTTTTTCAAGCAGCCTTATGACGGCGTTACCATGAGGGGCGCACTGCCGGAAGATACAAAGATTATCTATCAGGCTGTTCAGAACGGTGAAAAGCTGACGGTTGACCGCTATGGACACGTCTATACGGCTGACGGCAGATGGATCGCAGAAGTTGTAGGGAGATAAAACGGTTGACAGCTACGGGAGGGGGTGGTATAATGATTGTATAATATTATACAAATCGGGATTTATGGAGGAATTGAAATGACCATTACCAAAATTGAGAAGAACGGCATTTTATGTGCCATAGTAAATAGCGACAAACCTGTAATAACAGATGCCCAGTCTGCCTTAGATGTACTCATGTCAGCGAAGTTTGAAACGGGAACAAAGAATATTGTAATCAGCAAGAAGCTGATTGTCGAAGATTTCTTTATTCTCAGCACTGGGTTTGCAGGGGAAGTATTACAGAAATTTATAAACTATGGAGGGCGTATAGCCATATATGGCGACTTTTCGCATTATACCAGCAAACCGCTTCACGATTTCATCTATGAAAGTAACAAGGGGAAAGATGTGTTCTTTGTCGCAACCGAGCATGAAGCGATTGGAATGCTGACACGCTAAATTCCGGTTTATCAATGTATCCGTATCATTTATTCCTTGACAAATTCACCGGTCTGATATATAATGAAACAAAGTACAGGAAAAGCCTGTATTGAAATGATACGGAGGATAATTTTATGAATAAGTCGGAACTTGTCGAAGCAATTGCAAAGGAAACGGGCGTTTCCAAAAAGGACACCGAGGCTACCTTAAAGGCATTTGTCAATGTTGTGTCTGATACGCTACAGAAGAAAGAAAAGGTTCAGCTTATCGGTTTCGGTACTTTTGAAACTGCTGAAAGAGCTGCAAGAACAGGTGTAAATCCCCAAAGCGGCGAGAAAATCAAGATCAAGGCTTCTACGTCGGTAAAATTCAAAGCAGGCGCACCGCTCAAAGAAAAGGTGAATACAAAGCCGAAAGCCGCTAAAAAGAGCAAGAAAAAGTAAGAGAACAATACATATCAAAACACCGTTTTCACCGGAAAGCGGTGTTTTTTTATACAATTTTATAAAAACGTCTTGACTTTGTGGCTTTAAAGTGCTATTATGTAAAAGGAGGAACTTATGCAGACAAAACTCCGGTCAAATGCAGAATTAAATGCAACACTTGGGTGAAAAACGTTGCAATAAAGTCTGCAAAAAAGGATGAAAAACGAGGTCAAGTGTTGCATTAACATTTGCAAAGAAATCCTGTATAATAAAAGCGGCTGAAATGCAGATACAGGAGAAAAATGGTATTTAAACACTTGACCCTAACCAGCCGATGTGTGATAGAGAAATATCTGAACCTCGGCTACAGTTTTCGTGAAATAGCCGCTGAAATAGGCTGTCAGCCGTCAACCATTTCACGGGAAGTAAAAAACAACAGAACGATAATAAAGCCTAAAAATCCAATATGTCGTAACTACGCGGAATGCCGAAAGCATTCATTATGCGACAGCGCCGGGTGCAGCGAACAGTGCAGGAGATGCGACCTTATCAGGTGTGTGGAAATCTGCGATGAGTATATTCCTCGAACCTGCAGCGACATTGAAAAAGCACCTTTTGTGTGCAACAACTGCCAGCAGCAGGAACACTGCACACGCGAACACGCATATTATCTCGCTTCAAAAGCAGATGCAAAAAGCCGCAACACGTTGAGCAAGTCCAGACAGTTCATCCATATTGATAAGGAAGAAGCAAGCCGTCTGAATGATCTTGTATAAAAACTTAATAGAGTTACGTCCTGAATGGAAAGAAAAGCGTATTTGTCCGGCAAACGTTACTTTGACTGAAAAAGAAGAAAAGGAAATGAAACCTATCGAAATGGTGCGCCTTGTAATGACAAGAAACAAGGATGACGAGCCTGAATTATACGATATGCTCGGAGACAAGGAAGATCGGAAAGAACTTGATAGGCAATTTAAAAACATAAAATCGAACTTTAAAATCGCAATAGTTGTTGATATGTGGCTGACAGGTTTTGATGTCCCGTTTCTCGATACTATGTACATAGACAAGCCCATTCAACAGCATACTCTTATTCAGACGATTTCGCGCGTAAACAGAACATTTGAGGGCAAGGACAAGGGATTGATTGTCGATTACATCGGTATCAAAGGCGCAATGAACCTTGCGATTGCCAAATACACAAATCAAGAAACCGAAACATTTGAAGGCGTAGAACAATCGGTCAACATAGTTAAAGATCAGCTCGATGTTCTTGCTAAAATGTTCCACAATTTCAACAGCAACGATTATTTTAACGGCTCCGCAAAAGAACAGCTCGACTGTCTTAACAGAGCAGTTGAATACGTTCAGTTGACAGAGGAACTTGAAAACAGGTTTATGGCTGCCGTTAAAAGAATGAAACAGGCATTTAACCTGTGTAGCGGTAGTGAATTGATTTCAGATAGCGAGAAAGACTATATCCATTTCTATATCGCAATTCGCTCAATTCTCTTTAAACTGACAAAGGGTGACGCTCCCGACATATCTCAAATGAACGCTCACGTTCAGAAAATGCTCGAAGACGCGATAGCCTCCGACGGTATTGAAGAATTGTTTGAAACTGGAAAGCATATCGAAACCGATCTTTTCAGCGATGAATATCTTAATCGGATTTCTCAAATCAAGTTGCCAAACACAAAGATAAAAGCTCTCCAAAAGCTATTGAAACAAGCGATTGAGGAGTTTCGGAAGGTCAATAAAATAAAAGCTATTGAATTTTCCGAAAGATTGCAACACGTTGTTGATTACTACAATGACAGGAGCGGTGATATTGCTCTTGCAAATGAGGTTCTTGACGATGTTGCTGAACAGCTTGCTCAACTTCTTCATCAGCTAAAAGACGAGAAGAATTCATATTCGGGAATGGGTATTGACTTTGAAGAAAAAGCATTCTACGATATACTTGACGCAGTTGCTAAAAAGTATAAATTTGAATACCCGCACGATAAAATGATTGAGCTTTCAAAAGAGATCAAGCTAATCGTCGATGATAAGGCAAAATATACAGATTGGTCAACGCGAGAGGATATCAAAGCAAATCTGCAAGTAGATTTAATCATCGTGCTTGACAAATATGGTTATCCCCCTGTTACAATCGACGATGTTTACAAAGAAGTCCTGGAGCAAGCAGAAAACTTCAAGAAGTATAGCAAGTAATAATATCGGTGCTACATATAGCACCAAACATATATGTGATTGACAAGATCATTCTTGCATTTGAAGGTCTATCAAAGTCTAAGGAGTAGTGATAAATATCCCGACACTTGCTTATGCTTTTTGTCGGGATTTTATTACAAAATCATCCTAATAGGTTATATTTCATTGTAATGGGAGGTGATTGCAGTGTACAATTCAAGCGCATAATAATACATTTTTCAACATTGGTCTATTGATCTTTAATGACAGGAGGTACAATGAGAGTAAATACAAAAGAAATCAGCGCGACAGTTGCTTATATGCTCGGCATTCGTAAGAACATTCTTACTAAATATTATGATGAAGAATGTCACGATCTACTTGAAACGCTGTACGTTGATAAAGACGCAACAATAATACGCTATTTATGCAAGCTGCGAACGACTCTTTTACAGAAATTTAAGAAAACAGATTTTGAACTAATGTATAATATGAAAAATCTTGATAAACTTGAATGGTATGATAAGGATAACATAAAACAGCTTGAAGAATGGAATATTCACATCATTCGCGTTAATTACCGTTCTGAAAAGTATATGCTTGACTTTACAAAGCTGATAAACGAAAAGATAGGTGTTTGCAGACGACTATTCGCTGACTGGCTCAATTGGGATTTTATCAAAGACTTATTTGTCATACCTGGATATACCAAAAAGAATGTCCTGATAAACGAATTTAAAAAATATATGGCAAATATAGATTTTTACCCGTTTCAAGTCTATATCCATTGGAAACCGTATGATTGCGGTGGTCTGCTGATAAATGACAGCAAATTGCTTAAAGAATTGTATGAAATGCACGGTGAGTATTTTGATGAAGTAAACAAAGTAAAGGACGCAGATGATGAAACCAAAAATAACATATATCATTTTATTGAGGACAGTTTCAAGGTCGCAATAGCCGTTGATTGTGAGAATTCAGATGTTTACAAACTGTATGGAGTCCTGAAGAACTTAAATCAAGACGAACTTGCCAAAATAGAAAAAATAGTCCTATATGATGATTACCACACAACAGGAGCTTGGGACTGTCTTGAAAATTTCATCAAAATCCCCGTTGAACATATTGAGGTCGAGCGTGTGACCGACCATAAAAGCCTTGTCGATATTAAAATGACAGCGGGGGTTTGCAAAGATTATTATGAAAATGGTATATCATCATTCATTATTGTATCGAGTGACTCGGACTATTGGGGACTTATTTCGTCATTACCCGACGCAAGCTTCCTTGTAATGTATGAGTACAAGAAGTGTGGACAGCCTATTAAAGACGCTCTGACTGAACATCATATTTATCATTGCTCAATAGATGATTTTTGTACGGGCAATATTGAAGCATTGAAACGAGCAGTATTATTGAACATTCTCGAAAAGTATCTGCCCGATCTGCTAATGCTTAATTCTCGCGATTTATTGGAACAGATTAATCTTGAAGCGAGAATTGAGGCAACATCAAATGAAAAGGAAGTGTTTTACCAAAAGTATATAAGAACATTACGCTTAAAACTTGATAAGCTCGGAAATTTTAGAGTAGAAATAGACAAATAACACTATCGGTGCTACATATAGCACCGATAGTGTTTATACCGTAAGGTGATTGACAAGGTAATGTTAGTATGATATAATAACAATTGAGCTTTATGTAGCGGGGTGATAATAATTGTTGGTGCAAAAAAGGATTAACGGTGTTTTATATGATATTAGCAATGCTGAAATGATTGCGTCCTATGCGTATCGTGACTATCACGAAAATGACTATTATTGTGAGGAGCTCTACCAAAAAAAATAACGGCGAATATTTTCTTTTGGGTTATGGAAACTGTGAAAGTAAATACGCCTTACACCCTAATCAAAAAAGTAAGTATGGAATTGGCTCTGATATTATTCCCCTTTCAGATAGCGAGGCAATTGAATGGATGATAAAACATTCTCGCGGTACATACAACAGGTTATATCGACAAAAGCACTAAACGACTTACCGTTATGAAACACGATAAGTCGTTTTTTATTTCAGTATTGTTTTATTCTTTTCCATTGTTTTCATTGCTTTCCAGCAAAGTTAGTTCTAATCGACCTGTGTTAATCGTTTACACGGCTTAACAAAAGACTTTCTCTGTTTTCATTATAAGTTCTAATGTTTTGAGGTTCAAAAATGAAGAGATAGATTTAGCTACAAAGTCAATTGACTTATGGCTTGATATATGGTAGAATAAGGCAAATTCATAGGAGGTATGTGCTTATGTTAAAAATGCCGTCTAAAGCATTTAGAAACCGATGTACTGCTTTTTCTCTTTCAGAACTGACCTTTGCAGAGAATAAATTGGTTGCCGACAAGCATTATAGTGACTGTATGATGCTCGATGAATTGTTCTATGAGCAGCTATTAACATCTGTTGAGAATAACTTCAACCTATACTATCCGCCTGTTTATGGAATTTTCAATGGAAATTGGTCACCAACAAGCATAAAGCCTGAATTGTTGAAAAACGTCACGGAAATGGTAAAAGAAGTTGACAGGCACGATACTCCGGTAAAAGTCAAAGACCGTTTTAAGGGCGATATAGCAAAATTTGTGCTTGGTGGAGAAGTGCGATACGCTTGTATTGACAACTGTAAACTGACATTTGAAACACATACAGCTTTATGTAAGGATGTCTATGACCGCTATTATACGCTTTTGGAAAGAGGATATATATAAATTGTTAGTCACAAAACAGCTTACCGTGAAAATCACGATAAGCTGTTTTTTAGTCTCGCCTTATTTCTTATCTGCATTGACGTTATCATCGTCATTCACAATTGCCTCCGCAAATAGGGTTATCAGCTTTTCAATCTGCTTTCGCTTTTTATCGGGAAGTGACGCTATCATCAAGTTGATTTTGGGATTGTCGTTATAGGGGCTTGTGCCGAAGATCAGAAAATCAGTAGTAACATTTAGGGCGGCGGCTACTTTTGCCAAAGACTGCACCTTCATA
>Ga0256405_10008070_pt1 | contig 15332 bp, 15 predicted proteins | sample RumenRJG_02DNA_FD_189096 | JGI IMG/M metagenome (GOLD analysis project Ga0256405, IMG submission 189096) | Bovine rumen microbial communities from Lethbridge, Alberta, Canada - RJG_02 | ecosystem: Host-associated > Mammals > Digestive system > Stomach > Rumen | place: Canada: Alberta... | reverse complement strand
CGCATCCAGAAGCTAAATTGGATGCATCCAATCAATAATCCACTACTCCAACTATACCATTAGGGCTGCAACATCAACGTTGCAGCCCTAACTTTATGTAACTACCTGTACTTTAATGGATGGTTACACTAAAACAGCAAAAAATGGTTCCAAAAAATATGAAAAATGACATGGCACAAATGGCACTTTTGGCACTTTGAGTGTCAACGGTTTTAGAATAAGTGTCTACTTTTTTAAGAAAAAAAAATGCTCTGTCAGTATTGTCAGTTTTGTCAGTATGTGGGTTAAAAGTGCCAATTGTGCCAATAGTGCCATGCAAAAATTTAAAACTGACAGAACTGACATGCAAAAATTTGCATGAGAAAAGTGAGAAATCTGAGAATTCTTAGCCACAAGGGCACGATATTTTCTCAAAATTCTCAAAATTCTCAGTACATTTTTTCAAAGAATGAAATCGAGACCTCAACATGTCAAAGGGAAGGTGATAATGGCTCCGACTACTAGTCGGAATAATACGAAGAATCTTTCTTGCTCTTGGAAAGAGACGAGCACAGGACACCTTGTTGGATAACATCCAACCCAATGAACGATGATTATTTGATGGCGGCGCGTTGTTGGAGGTGTTGCTCTTTACGGGCGGCGCGGTTGCGTTTGATGGTGGTGTAGTAGCCGAAGCCGGCCATGGGATGACGCCATTCTTCGTCTTCGATACGCTCCCACTCGGCGTTCTCACGGTGACGGAGCTTGCATTCTTGACACCAGAAACGGATGTCGGATAAAAGTCGTTTAGTATATTTGAACATAATCGTAATGTTTAATGTTGAATGTTTAATGTTTAAGGGACTTTAGTTTACGCTTCAAGAAGCGGATGACGCGTTGGTAGAAGTAGTAGCACTTGAACCATGCGTAGTAGAGAGGGAATGGAAGGAGATGATACATACGAACGATGTGGTTCGGTTTGATCTCCGGATAGTGGGTCTTCAGAAACTTGTCCCATGCTGCAAGACGCGGTTTGGCGGTAGCTGCATCAAAGAGACTCAGTTCATAGTAATGCCAAGTGCCCATTGATTGGTAGTTCTCTTCTGTGTAGGCATCGCGTGTGCCGCCTTTGGGGACGACATGACGGTTACGGCGCACCCAATCAAGGAGGAATTTGAGCACTTTGGTGACATCATCCGCTGCGCGTACTGCCCGCACTTTGGGATCGAACGATTGTCCCGGACGACCGATATAGTAGCGATAGACGTTCAGTTTGGTGTAGATGAAGTCTTTGGCGATAGCGATAGGAATAGCTTGGAGCGAGACATCATCGTACATAACATGCTCGCAGAAAAGCGGCAGGTAGGCTTGCATCATAGACGTACGATAAACGGTGTCGTGCGCATAAGTCATGTCATAGCCGTGTCCTGTTCCTAACCAATCGAAGGTGTCGGCATCGTAGTGATGTTCGGGTGTCAGTTCCCAATGTTTGGTCTTTTCCGTGTAGGTGTCGGTTGCGGCATGGTAGTTCTGTCCATCCAGCATGACCATATCGACATCTACGTTGCCGAGATAGGTGATCAGTTTGGATAACTCGCTTGTCTCGAACCAATCATCGGAATCAAGGTAAAAAAGATACTTACCAACCGCCAATTCGGTTCCGTGATTCCATGCACCACCGTGGCCGCGATTCTCTTGGTCAATGACGCGGACGATTCCGGGATACTGCTTCTCGTAGGCTTTGGCAAGGACAGCCGAGTTGTCAGGTGTACCATCATTGATGACCACGATGTCAAGCAGTTGCAGTTGTTGCTTGTCCGGTACAAGAAGCGAAGAGATACACTTGTCGATGAATTTCTCCACCTTGTACACAGGGATTACGATGGATAATAGTTTTTCCATATGAATGTTGTTTTGTTTGTTGTCAGTCGCAGGACATATTTCTAACAATAATCTTGTTTTGGTGCATTTCAAAAACATAAATAATCATGTTTTGGTGCAATTCCATCATAAAAATAATCATGTTTTTGTGCAAAATATTTGCATATGTCAATTATTTTCACTATCTTTGCAGCGTTTTTCAAAATGAATAGTTATGAAACGGAAGATTTATCAGCAATTATTGGAGTGGAAAGAGCTTGAAAATGGCCGTGTTGCGTTGCTAATCGAAGGTGCAAGACGTGTTGGCAAGAGTTATATCGTCGAAGAGTTCGCCAAGAACGAATATCGCTCCTATATTCTCATTGACTTTGCATACATTACGAAAACCATGAAGCGTGTCTTTGATGACTATTTGGAAGACACACCGGTTTTCTTCCAATACCTGCAAACAGTCTCGGGAACAACGCTGTATGAACGAGAGTCTGTTATTATTTTTGATGAGATTCAGAAATATCCACGTGCGCGTCAAGCTATCAAACATCTGGTGGCAGATGGAAAATATGATTACATTGAGACGGGTTCGCTGGTAAGTATCAATAGCACCGCAGGAGATATATTAGTTCCTTCTGAAGAGCGTTCAATGCAGATGTTTCCTATGGATTTTGAAGAGTTCTTATGGGCAATAGGAGATGAATTGACGATGCCGTTCATCCGTGATTGTTATGAGCATAAGCGTCCATTAGGTCCGATGCATCGCAAGGCAATGGACTTATTTCGGCAATATCTGATTGTAGGCGGAATGCCGCAGGCAGTTAATGAATATGCCACTACCCGTAATTTTCAAGCTACTGACAAACAGAAACGGGATGTTCTATCGCTCTATCGCAAGAGCATCGGTAAGTATGCCAAAGGCTATGCGGAAAAAGTACGCGGTGTGTTTGATCAGATCCCAGGTGAGTTGCAGAAACACGAAAAGCGGTTCCAATTGTCTTCCATCGAAAAAGGAGCCCGATATCGGTCCTATGAAACCGCTTTTCTCTGGTTGCAAGATGCACAAATAACAAACACATGTTATGGTGTAACGGAGCCGACGGTGGGGATGCGTTTACGACGGGATGACGAAACTTTCAAGTGCTACATGATGGATACCGGTTTATTGCTTTCTCATGCTTTTGATGAAAAGACAATCCAAGGCGAAGAACTATACCAGAAGTTGTTACTGGACAAGTTGGAAATCAATTCGGGAATGCTGATAGAGAATATGGTTGCGCAGATGTTAAGTACTACGGGACATAAACTCTATTTTTACTCATGTCTATCTCGTGAAGATGCATCTTCGCGCATGGAGATAGATTTTCTGGTGGAAAAACAGACACTTACCAATCGACATAACATCAGTCCTCTGGAAGTCAAATCCGGTCAGAGATATACGACAAGTTCGTTGGATAAATTCCGCAAGAAGTTTGCCGAACAGTTATCTATGCCCTATATCATTCATTCCGGGGACTATCAAGAGAAAGAAGGCATCATCTATTTGCCGTTCTATATGGTACCACTCCTATAGTGATACTGTTAGAAATATGTCAAAGATCGTCTTGCGTTTTTTTGTCTCGGTCGGCTAAGGCTCCCCGCCTGCCTTTCCTTTTCGAAGTGCCAAGTCAAGGCACTTCTCCACCCGCGAGGTGTTTTTTATTGGTGTTTCTTTCTTCGGATGTAAGTCGCAATAGGACTTGCAAGCCAAGTTGTCAGTTTGGTTAGTATCGGGCAATAAGCCACTATACGCACTTCAGTTGGCATCGGATATGTGCGGCACATGCGTTTGAGATCAGACAGGAGCGGTTGCAAATGTTGGTTGTCGTAGAGGTGTTTGTTATCCGACCAAGGGAACTTGGTGAGGTTGCGCAAGCGAATCGAATGATGAATCTCATCTACACCAAAGGCATATAGTGTGGCTGATAGTTTCGGGCAATCTACTTTCAATTTCTCACCTAAATCTATATGTCGAATGCCGCTGGCAACATGATCGAAGACAGTAGAATAACGAAGTGCACGACATGTTGAAAGCGGATTCATTGTATAGCGATAGGTCACACGAGGACATACAGCAACCGATTCTGCTTGCACCAAAACGCTTGCCAACCAATCGCGATCTTCATGTTGACGTTCTTCTATAAACGGGATATTGATTTTCTCCATGAAAGAACGTTTATACAAGTAAGATGGCGGGTAGTAGAATACGCCTTCATTGTGATATTGCTCTGCGAACTCTTTGCCGGACATGGTGGACTTAGGAGCTTGCGTTAATTGGTGAATATCCATTCCACCGATTTTCTCTATCTCCATGTAGCCATACACCATGTCTGCTTTTGTTTTTATGGCTATCTGCAAGGCTTCACTAAAACCATCTAATACCAAATCATCAGCATCGATGTAGGTGATATATTCACCGGTAGATTCTTTTAATCCACGATTGCGTGCTGCTCCTTGACGACGATTTTGCGGTTGACAGAACAACTTGACTTGCGGATATGATTTTGCATAGGAAGTAATCACTTCTCTTGTGTCATCCTTCGAACAATCATCAACAATAATGATTTCGTAGTCAGAGTTGTCCTTCATCTGAGCACGAATGCTTTCAATGCACGGAATGATGGTATCCCGACCATTATATACCGGTATGATGAATGAGAGTTTTATCATTTGTTTTTATGAGCTTTTGTTCTACGTAATAAGAAATACCAGTATCCTATTTTTGGCGGAAACGCATAATGAATGCTGCGTTTTAATTCAATTGGAGAAATCTTATGTTGGATAAAATTCCAAATTGGATGGTATCTAAATTTTCTACGTATGGACTTATATTCGTTGTAGAAATCAAAATCACCATCTATGGCATAAGATAGGCACTTTCCAATGTAGGTCAATGCACATTGAGTATGGTCTGCAGGATTGACATTCCCTTTATAATCTAATATGTAGTTTACCGTATAAAGCATAGAGTCAAATCTTTGCTTGGACTTTATCCTACTGTCATAGACGATGGAATTGCCTCTTTGACGGTAATAGTAGGTAACAGCGTGTAATATGGAAACTTTTGAAGCAGATAAACATATCTTGTACGTCCATAAATCATCCTCATGTAGTTGCCCTTCTATGAAATCAGCATTAATACTTTTAAGAAATGCCGGATTGTAGAGTTTATTACATGCTATAACTGGAATTTGCCTTTCGGCTAGTTCATGAAAAATATTTGCATTCCCGATAATTTCATTTTGCTTCTCAAATAATAATGAAGGCACTTGATAGTCTCCAAAGGTCTCATAGTCACCAATTACCATGTCATAATCACGTTTTTGTAGTGGTGATACAAGTTTTTCAATGCAATCATCTGAGATATAATCATCGCTATCCAGAAAATAAATATAATCTCCTTTTGCTTCTTTCATTCCCGTATTTCTCGCGGCAGATAGACCACGATTGCGATCGTGATGAAGAACGCTGAAAGATATAGTACCTTTGTACTCATTGATTATTTGCTCTATTATAGTCATACTATTATCCGGACTACAATCATCTACAACAATACATTCTATAGCTCCTTCGTAAGTTTGCCGCATTACCGATTGGATACATTCGGCGATATACTCTGCTACATTGTATACTGGGATTATGATGGATATTTTGGTTAGATTATTCATAGCGCAGTCTTTGATATAACTTTTGAAACCATGTGAAATTATTTAGTGCAATTGTTCCCTGCTTCCATAAAGAATCTTTTCCTCGCGTGAACAAGAGACGTATCCATGATTCTTTCCGAACATATGGGAGGAAACCTGTATTCCATTGCTTACCATATAAACATTGAAGAGTTTGTAGATAGTGCTTTTGAGGCGCATTAATAAAATGGAATAAGGTTGTATTAGCAATTTCAAAGATTTTGTTCGAAAAATAATATAGTACACTCTTTAGATATGCATCTGTATAGGATAAAATAAGTTGTTGGTGAATTGTCGCCCAATGTTCTTTATTGTCAATAAAGACTTTATCGATATCTGCTTCATTATCTTCTCCCGGCTCTTCAAAAATAGGGAAGGCTTCTGCTAAACTCATAGAATAATCAATGGTTTTAGGAAGAGTATTTAATGGGAAAAACGTTTCAAACACATGAGAGATAGAACCTATCATCTGAGCTTTCTCTGTATCATATCGATCTGATAGTTCAAGATAATAATCTTTAGGGTAATATTCTTGTTTTATATCTACGGCATGACAAAATAGTTCATAATAATATCCCCGCACAGGTCGATAGTTTCGGTTTGAAAGATAATTATTCAAGAATGCAAGCGTTCGTCCACTGGATCGGATATCAACAATACCAACGTAATCATCTTTTGTCGCTAACCCTATCTGTTTATAATATGCAATTTTAGCATCATCGTCTCCCTCGTATAATGCCTTTCGGGATATGTATAGGAATAGAACTTCTATAGATGGGAATAATTTAGCATATTTTTGTGCAATCAAATACATCATATAGGCGTCTCTTGCGCAGAAGTACAATCGTTTGATGCCACACTGTTCTGCATCTTTCATCATTCTGTATACAAGAGAGCAATAGAATGGCGCGATAATATCAAGTACAAAATCCGTGTGTGTATTCCATTCTGTACTATAATGGATTGCGCGACCTAATCCAGCAAGGATACTGGGATACTTGAAACCAAGCGAATAGTCATTTTCTGCCCATTGTTGCTGGTACGGAGTATATGCATGATTAATGAGTGTACATTTGATGCCTAATTTCTTAGGAGCATTATAGTCTCCTTGTTTATTATCTCCATAGTGATGCCAGTGGCGGAAAGAAGAAAGTCCTTCTTTCTCTTTGACGTATTGAAACAACTCACCATTGTATTTGGCTGCTTTACATTCACAACTCACATACAACGCATCGCCATCTTGATAGAAACCATGCGCACGCATCACTTCTATCAAAAAGGCAGAAGACAAGTACATGTCGGAGATAAAGATGATCTTATCACCACGTTTACGTCGCTCGTTGACTTTATCACGCATGCACAACACCGGCACAAGCATTTCTCGCTCTAATTCTTGTTCCAGTTCGCATAGCTCTTTCTTTGACTTTAAGAACTGATGTGACCAATCAAATTCCACCCAAATGTCATGGAGTGTATAACGAGGATTCTCTTGCCACAACTTTTGCTCTGTTAATCTTCGTGCTGCGACAAACTCTTGCCGAGCCCATTCCTGTGGCTCATGCACAAATGCTTTTAGTGAAAGGATATCCAATAGATTTTCCGGTGTGCCACATTTGCGAACAAGACATGTATCAAATATGTCAAAAGATGAAACTTTCATTATTGATCTAAATCTTTAAAGAGTCCACGCAAGCCTACAGGATTCACAGAAATTATCTGAGTGTCGGGATAATATTGGTCAGCATATTTCTTTAACTCATACCAAAAATGTTGAGTATCATCAGCCCATTGGAACAAATCTTCCCCTCTATTCTTCATCCTCTTGGCATGCTCTTCCGTTGTGTCTTGTTTCTGGTTAAAATGCCCAGATGCAGAACAATCAATACCAACTAAATATATCTTGGCTGGATTGGTATACAAAATGAACTGCATGGCTTGAAGTGACACGCTATTAAAATTACCCAACGGCTCAGAATCTATGTGCAACGAATATTTAGAGGGAACATCCAAGCCCGCATCTGTAATATATCGTTTTACATTATTCCATTTCAGAACTTCTGATTCGGGAATTTGAAATGCTGGACCAAGATTTTGATCTCCAACAAACTTAACGCAATCATATTGACCAAACTCAGAGTAAATCTTATCAACTCCGCTTTTATCAATAGTAAATAGATACTCAAAATGAATTTTGTCTATTAAGCAAGCTCGGTTAAGTCCTACATAGATACAATTATCTAATGGTTGGAATTTATTAACAGAAGGCCCGGCTCCTACTAGCACTACAGACTTACCTGCATTACATCCTTTATATTCGCTAAAGGTACTATGATTTATATTTGAAGCAGTTATTAAACGACTTACTTTGCGTAGTACATCAATTTTTACTTCTTGGATTTTGGGATTAGCAATAACCCCAAAAGCATTCTTTAGATAGTTTTTAATTCGACTCTTTAACATATGATTAACTTAATAAGTCCACCTTTTCAATAACTACTTTTCTGTATATCTGCTCTGAAATAAAGAAGTCAATCGGGTTGTCAATATCAGTGGCTTCTACCTGATCGATATTGAATAGGTATGGCTTATAACCGACAACATTCTTACTTTCTATCATCGTTTCTTTATGTAACACATTCACAGCAAAGTTCAATGCGGAAATGTCTGGAAGATCTTGACTTCGTGGTTGGTGACGAAGATCGTAGTTAATTGGCAGATTATCTTTAAAGAGGAATTCTTTGATTAAATGTGCTGAATTAACGGAATCGTATTTATCACAATTCTGTTTGAAGAAATCGACTATGTTATAAATTGTTTCGTCTTTAATCAGCGGATTCGTACAATTTGCATAGACTATTACATCACAATCCATATTCTCTGCCATATTGCGATAAACGTCGCTCATGGAAACGCTATTCGATGCATAATAAGGATCACGCCTAACAGTCTTGACACCATGCTTTTCTGCAATAGCAAGGATCTCGTCATCGTTGGAATTAACTACAATTTCATCAATATTTGAGACTCTTTTCAATTGCTCAATCTTTACCTCAAGCAATGTTGATCCAACAAATGGACGAATGTTTTTGTTTTGAACACGTACTGATCCAGAACGTGCTGCGATTAATGCTGCAACTTTCATATTGGTATTTGATTATAATTTATTTTTTCCTTTCTATTTCCCTTTCATTCTCATTCGCATCTCGTTACCATCGTGAACGTCACTGATGGGTGAGAATTTGGTTTGCCGCTTTCATTGCGGATTCGATGGTTGGAGCCATATCGTAGTACTTATACTCCGCTAATCGTCCTCCGAAGATCACATTCTCCTCTTTCATCGCCAACTCCCTATATTGCTCAGCTAATGCATTGTTCCGCTCATCGTTGACGGGATAATAGGGTTCCATGCCGGGTTTGAACTCGGTGGAATATTCTTCGCTGATGACCGTTTTGGGATTGTCATAGACGGCTTGACCGAAGGACTCAAAGTGCTTGTGCTCGATGACGCGGGTATAAGGCACATCGTGCGAGGTGTAGTTGACAACTGCGTTGCCTTGGTAGTTTGGGGTGTCTTCAATGCGCGTCTTGAACGAGACTGTACGCCAATCGAGACGACCTAAACGGAAGTCGAAATACTCATCGAGCTGTCCGGTATAGACGATTTTATCAGCAAGCGCAAAAGCCGCTTGCTTAAATGATGCAAATGGTGACGCTGCGCTTAATGATGAAATGATGAACGGATCATTATGCAGATTGAAGAAGTCGCAGTTGGTTTTAACTTCTGCGCCTTCGAGGAGTTTGTCTATAAGGAGATTGTAACCGCCAATAGGGATGCCTTGGTAAGGATCGTTGAAATAGTTGTTGTCGAAGACAAAGCGCAAGGGCAGACGACGAATGATAAAAGCAGGGAGTTCGGTGCATGGGCGACCCCATTGTTTCTCGGTGTACTCTTTGATGAGTTTTTCGTAGATGTCCTGACCGACGAGCAGCAGAGCTTGTTCTTCGAGGTTGCAGGGTTCCGATCCGTCAAGCTTGGCAGATACAGCTGCACGTTGCTCATCGATTTTCGCTTGTGCTTCTTCAGGAGTATGAACACCCCACATCTGATAGAAGGTGTTCATGTTGAAGGGTAGGTTGTAGAGTTCGCCGTGGTAATTGGCTACAGGGCAGTTGGTGTAACGGTTGAAAGGCACAAGGGCATTGACGAAATCCCACACGGCTTTGTTGGCAGTATGGAAAATATGAGCACCGTACTTGTGGACGTTGATGCCTTCGGTTTTCTCACAATAGACATTGCCGCCGAGTTGCGGACGTTTGTCTATGACGAGACATGACTTGCCTGCCTGGTGGGCTTTGTAGGCAAAAGTTGCTCCGAACAAGCCGGAACCAACAATAAGAAAATCGTACTTCGGACCTTTATACATAAAACGCGGATTCCTTTTCTTGCTTATTCGCTTCTTGAGGTCCTAGGAAAACCCATCTTGTCGAATAAGCAATGCAGAAACCCACGCTGTGTATATATACTGAACTACACGCGCACAACGTACGCGAGAGTGCATTATACACCCATGGGCATCTACTGCAACCTGTTTTCGAACAAGATCTTCTTTGAAGTTTCCTAGGTTTCAAGAAGTCAAAAACAAGCGTTAGTAAACGCCATTAAATATGTCTGCTCCCTCACCCTGTGACATCCATGCAGACACCCCAGCGTGAGTTTGCGGGTGCAAAGGTACTGCTTTTTTTTGATATATACAAAAAAATCTGCACTTTTGATGCAGATTTCTTAATTTTGTGGAGTATAGGGGACTATTTATCTTTATCCTCATCAAATGGTAGTTCTTGCGCTTTACCATCTTCTATCGGGCGAAGATAGTCAGAAGCGCGTTCGGAAGAGATGACACTGCGACCTAATTGACGCTCAAGATCTTCCCGCGCGTTCTTTGCTACCTTTCCTCCTGCTTGTGCCGCTTGTTTACTTTCAACCATGCCTTTCGGATTTCGTTGACGCGACAACTCTGTGGTTGCCACCTCTGCCAGAGTGTTAAGCGCAAGTTCGACATTCGTCATATTATCACGCAAGTTCTCTTTGGTCAATCCCTTGTGGCGCTTATACTCTCCTGTAGTCATTCCGCTCCATGCTTGCGTCAGTACATTCGTCAATATCGCAAAGTCCTTATGCTCCGTGATACCTGCCCGTTGCCACTCGTCGGTCAGCTCCTTGCGCATCTCTATGGAACGCATTCGTTCGTTGATCCATTTATCCGAATAGCCCTGCCGACGATAGTCCTCTACTGCCATTTGGAACGTCAGTTCAGGATCTATCATCTGGTCTATTCGCTGCTCGCCTAACTGCGCAAGCCATTGTTTCACCGGCTCTGCTTTCTTGGAAGGAATGGATTGAATAATACGGAAAATTCCTTGTAAATCAGCACAATTGACAGCATGCTTTTTAGCATCTGTTGATACAAATTGATGGGGGGTACAAATTGTACCCCACACGGAATCTAATTCAGAATCGCGTGCGCGCAATTTCTTAATGTACTGCTTTACATCAGCACTATCCGTTAACACTTGTACTATATCTGCAACTGCAAAATAGTACTTTTCTTGCTCCTCATCCCAAACGATGCGGACTTTCTTTCCTTCAAACAGTTGTATAGCAAAATTGTCTTCCATAGTAAAAACCTTTGCGACTGCAAAGGTACAAAAAAAATCTGACATATACAAATAAATCTGCACTTTTGATGCAGATTTTCTGTGTTTAAAGCAGATTTAGTGAATTATATGATATAATTATAACTCAGAAAACTGGTCCTTGCCTACACCGCAAATCGGGCATGTCCAATCTTCCGGGAGTTCATTAAACGCTTTTCCTGTTTCGCTGGGGTCATATTCGTACCCGCAGACATCACAAATGTACTTTACCATAGTTATAAAATTTTATGTGAATAAGTTATTTTTCTTTTTGCGCTCTGCGCCAGATGAGCTAATACCCCATTTATATTGCTTGAGCAAGGTATTCGTCGCCCATTAGATATAAACCGGTCGCGGGATCGTGAAGATCCTTGCTCAGCGGAGAGGTATAGAACAACTCAAACGCACGAGAGGCACTAATGCCCTTCCGCTCGCTGATACGTGTTACTACACGCCCGATCTTATTCCACATCAATACATCGCTTAACATTGGATAGCCTCCTTAAAATGCAAATATTTATCAATAGCTTGCTGGTTCAAAATACAAATCTGATGATTTGGCTGATGCTTGCTCAGTTCTTGCAGTGCATATTCGGCACTTACCGTCCCTGCGATATATCCCTCCACCATATCGATCACACGATCGTTGGCTATACCGCCCTCAATACAATCAAACCCTTTCCAGGGTATTTTGCCTGTTCGGCTATTTGCTATAAAATTGAGCCAATCGGCATCGTAATGCGGGAAAAACAGATATCAATAGTTGGCGCGGATAGCATCTATGTCTAATTCGTATACCGAAAGTATCTTCTCGCCTTTGCGCTGACGAGCCATCCTATCTGCCCACAACTCCGCTTGTTCGCGCAAAAGGGTTACATATAAACCTTTGCCAAAATCCAATCCTTCGCGACCGGCACTTACCAGTGGGTTAGCAATTGCTTCTGTTCCTCCGTGGTATACTTCAATCATAGGCCTTGTTTTTGTTCCCACAATTCGAGGGTATAGATAATATCTTTGGTTACATTCTCGCGGCTCTCGCTGTGCAATACCTCATAGCATGGGATAATGTAGTCATCTATAAGGTTCACGCGTACCATGCGTTGATAGATTTCGTCTGCCGGTTGATGTAATGCTGATGCAACCGATTCCACGCAGGAAGCAGTGAATATATTGCGACTTTCCGCAGAAGAGGGATTATATATATATGGCTCGCTCATTTTTGATACCCTAATCAACTTTCGGCTGCAAAGGTACAACAAAAATTTGGAATATACAAGTCTTTTATGGAAAATTTCAAATTTATTTGAAGATTTTGCTTAAAATGGCTTGATATTCGCACAAACGTGCGACAGTACTTTCGAAGGGTCCCTTTAGGGTAGCATGTCGAAGTACTACAAATTTTTGTTTTTTTGAAATATGCAAAAAAATCTGCACTTTTAATGCAGATTTGTTGTTTTTGTGGAGTATAGCGGACTCGAAAGGAATAGTGGATGAGCTAATACCCCTACTCTTTTAATTCTTCTTGTTGATTAGGTTAACAACGACCTTTACCATAATGTCTTTCTCTTCCGTTCGGCTTTCGGCGATCATCAGCGTAAGCGCCACAAGGGTGTTATCCGCAATACGTTTATGGCCTTCCGGTGTGTAGAGGATCCCGTTTCTGTCCATGAACCACAAGAATAAGGTTGCTGCAATACGTTTGTTGCCGTCTGAGAAAGAGTGGTTCTTCGTTACCAAGTAAAGCAACATCGCGGCTTTCTCCTCTACGCTCGGATAGAGTTCTTGGCCGCCGAACGTCTGGTATATCTGACCTATACTGCTCTTGAACGAATCGTCTTTCTCATTGCCAAACAGCCAACTCTCGCCGAACTTCTCCTTAAGCGAGTGGATAGCTCCCATGGCGTTTTCATAAGTAGCATGGAAACGTTCAGTACCTTCAGTATCACTTATCGCAAGTCTCTGATAGTCATAATTATCTAAGGTATCGAGCGCGTACGTATAATCAGTAACGACTTTAACCAAATCACGTGCCTCATTAGTTGTCAACGCCTCATTTTGTATCGTCTGCTGCAAGACACCGACCAACTGCTTGAGCTCCTGGTATTGCTGAAGTTGCATGTTTGTACGTACAGCGTAGCCCTTAACGAGATACTCCTTGAGCACCTTATTTGCCCACTGACGGAAAGAGATAGCACGACGGGAATTAACACGGTAACCGATAGATAGAATCATGTCAAGATTATAATAATCCACGTGACGAACAATTGTTCGGGTGCCTTCAATTTGAACTGTTTCCATTTTGGAAACTGTTGCCAAGGGATCGAGTTCTTCTACAGAATATATATTGGATATATGCTTGGAAATAGCAGCCTTTTTGACGCCAAATAAATCCGCCAACTGCTTCTGTGTCAACCACACGGTTTCTTGGTCCAACTTGACTTGCAGTTGGATACTATTATCAGGAGCCGTATAGATCTCTATACTTGATTGTGGAATATAGGATTGTCGACCTGCCATTTGCGTTGTTAACCTTTGCGAGTGCAAAGGTACAACAAAAATTTGGAATATACAAATTTTTCCCCTCCGTTTTGTTTACAAAATGATATTTTCTTCATTTTTCATTGCACATATGCAAAATTTTTCGTACCTTTGCAGTCGGAATTGAGTAAACCATGTACATCCACTTGGATTGCAATAATTTCTTCGTCAGTTGTGAGTTAGTCTCACGGCCGGAATTGAAGGGTACGCCTGTCGTCGTTGCCAATGACAACGGTAACAACGGCGGTATCATCCTTGCGCTTAATGCGGAAGCCAAAGCCGTGGGACTCAAGCGAGGAAATCCGCTTTTCCAGGTGACAAAGATCATTGAGCAGCAGGGCGTGACGGTCATTGATGTGCATCATCACCTATACCACGACGTGTCGCATCATATCATGGACGAAGTGCGGCAGACAGAGATGGTACTGGACTTCGTGCAGTACAGCGTAGATGAGTTCTTCGGTGAGATGCCGGACGATGACCCTACCCGACTTCGCGGATACCTGCAGACGCTCAAAGATCTCATTTTGGAAAAGACCGGCATTCCTGTCAGTTGCGGTGCAGGTCTCACTTACACGCTCGCCAAGACAGCCACCTGGTTTGCCAAACATTATCCTGCTTACAACGGCATATGTATCATGCCTGCCGAGAAACGAGAAGCCGCACTCGCCAAAGTGCCGGTCAAAGAAGTATGGGGTATCGGCAGACGCAGTATCAAGAAGATCGAACAAGCAGGTGTCCAAACCGCCTTGGACTATACCCGACGTCCGGAAGCATGGGTAAATCGGCTCTTCGGAGTGGTCGGCGTACGTACATGGAAAGAGTTGAACGGTATTCCTGCCATCACCCTCGCCAGCCATGAGCGTCAAAAGTCCATCATGTACAGCCGCACGTTCGCTCACATGACAAGCAGCAAGGCAGTTTTGCTGCGCGAATTAAGCAATTATGCTTCGTCTGCGACAAGGAAGTTACGTGAACAGCAAAGTTTATGCCAAACAGTTACGGTCTTTCTTGCCACGAATCGTCACCGCGAAGACTTGGCGCAATACTATGCGGACGATACCATCAAACTAAGTACCGCAACCGACGACTCCACGCAGATCATTCACGCCTTGGCACTATTGTTGGATCGACTTTTTCGGGAGAACTACCAATATAAACAAGCCGGTGTCATCTTAGGTCAACTGCAACATGCAGATGCCGTGCAGTTAGACCTATTTGCCCCAAATCAAGTGGATGAGACGACCAAGCAGAAACGTCTCATGCAAGCCATAGATGACATTAACAAGCGTTTTGGCCGCAATCAGATCCATTTTGCCGTGCAAGGCTCAGAAGCCGACATTGATGACCAACCTGCCGGATTCATGAAAGCAAGAAAAGTGAATTAACAAAAAAAAGGTCTATAGGTCATTTTTTAGGCTGTTTAGAGATAGGTATGCGTCAATAGGTCAAAAATTAGGCTGGTACGTAGTCTAATCTAAAAGTTGTCTACGCGGTTCCCCAAACCGCATACTACGCAATCCC
>Ga0256405_10008069_pt1 | contig 15334 bp, 14 predicted proteins | sample RumenRJG_02DNA_FD_189096 | JGI IMG/M metagenome (GOLD analysis project Ga0256405, IMG submission 189096) | Bovine rumen microbial communities from Lethbridge, Alberta, Canada - RJG_02 | ecosystem: Host-associated > Mammals > Digestive system > Stomach > Rumen | place: Canada: Alberta... | reverse complement strand
GAAACTCTGAGTCCGAAGATTGCCTTGATGATAAGGAATGTAATTGTTATTGTGATCACTGTCCATACCACTGTAGCACACATTCCTAAAAGCTGTATTCTAAGAAGTTTGAACCCGCCGCCGTAAAGCAATCCAAGCATCGGATTTCCTTCCGCATCCGCAAGCGAATAAGTAGGAGTTGTATCAGTTGAAAATAACCCAACTGCAAGTGTTCCCCAGATTCCGTTCATCATATGGACTGCAACAGCACCTACAGGATCATCCACACGAATAACATTGTCACAGAACCAGACACCAAATACAACAAGCACGCCGGCAACAGCACCTACAACAGAAGCACCAAGCACGTCTACAGTGTCGCATGGAGCTGTAATGGCAACAAGTCCTGCAAGTGACGCATTTAAACACATAGATACATCAGGTTTTCCATATTTCACCCAGGTAAATATCATGCATACCACCGTAGCAACCGCGGGAGCAACTGTTGTAGTTACAAATATAGAACCAAGCTGGTCTACACTTGTTGCAGCTGCTCCGTTAAAGCCATACCAGCCAAGCCAGAGAATGAATACACCAAGGCATCCAAGTGGAAGATTATGTCCTGGAAAAGCATTTACTTTAACTATCTTTCCATTTTTATCTTTTGAAAATTTACCGATACGAGGTCCCAGCATTGCTGCACCGATAAGGGCACATATACCACCTACCATGTGGATACAGTTTGAACCTGCAAAATCATGAAATCCCATTTGAGCAAGCCAGCCGCCGCCCCATGTCCAGTGAGCCTCAACAGGATAAATGATCGCTGAGATAACTGCCGAATAAACACAGTATGATAAAAACTTTGTTCTTTCAGCCATTGCACCAGAAACAATAGTTGCTGTAGTTGCACAAAATACAAGGTTAAATACAAAATTTGACCAGTCAAAATGTGCATAGTCTGTAAAGATATCAAATCCCGGCTTACCAATGATTCCCATCATATCTTCACCAAGAAAAAGTCCGAACCCTATAAGAATAAACATTACAGTTCCGATACAAAAATCCATAAGATTTTTCATCAGAATATTGCCGGCATTTTTTGCTCTGGTAAAACCTGTCTCCACCATTGCAAAACCAGCCTGCATCCAAAAAACCAAGGCGGCTCCTATAAGGAACCAGACACCAAACACATTTTCCTGTATTACTTTCAGGATTTCTTCACTCATGATCCTCTCCTCCATTTTTCCAACAAAAAAGGCGCCTGACGATTTATCTCGCCAAGCGCCTTTGCTTGTTTGTTTTATGGTTTGCATTGTAATACTACGTTTTTCTCTTGTCAAGAAAAATTTTAGTCGATTTTAAAAAAGATCAAGTGAACTGTCAAGATAAATCTTTTCTCTCACTTGTAGCTGATACTCAGGCTTTGTCATGTAATAAAGCAAAAATTCCAGTATTAAAGCACTTCCAAGGCTTCTTCCTTCAATCTTGAAATTTGAAAACCCCATAGGAATGTATTTATTTATTATATCTTCTGTTCCTATAAAGCCTGGATTCTTCATTGCCTTTGAAAATACATATCCTTCCTTTGCTCCGGGAGAATTGCATATATGATCCGGACAGTCTTCTCCAAGAGCTTTTCTGCTCACATTTTCATAACATTCTTTTCTTTCTTTGCAGCCAAAATAACAACATTCATTGCATAAAAACTCAACTTTATCTTTATTTTTAGAAGTTAGATTTTTCCATTTATTGAACTGTTTATTGAGTCTGAAATCCGGCACAATAAAGTCAAATTCCGGTCTATTAAGTTCTTTGTTGAAATCATCCCAGTCTGTTAAAACTTTTGTAGTGGAAGACACAAAATAAAAATCAGGATAATTATTTTTTATGTAGTTTAAAAGAAGATCTGAATATATTATTACTCCGTTTTTCTTGCTTCCGTTTTTTTCAAATATCCTGCAAAGAGCATTACATTTTTTATCTGATAGGTGTTTCTCTTTTAAAAGGGCATTACTGAAAGTAAGTCGCGCTGAAATTCCATATTCACGCATAAGCAAAGCAACATTAACTGCGGAATCCTCGCCAAAACCTACTCTTCCTCCACCCCACAGGCAGTCTGCCGGTGCTCCGTAAATTAAGCCTATATCGCACCAGTCATAAAAGAATCCTCTATTGTTAAAAAATACAGGCAGGAAAGCCTTGTAAAAATCGTAAAATTCAAACAATCCCGGAAGGTGAAAATATGCCTTCCTGTTTTCTCCATTCATTGACATATCATTTTTAAAAACATTAGTGATAGCAGAAACATATTCTCTTATGCATTATGTCACCTTATCGTAATGTGTCCACATTCTAACTATCTTAATAGTTCCGTCAAACTGCTGACCATCCTCCTCGAAAGGATCATTATAAACTTGGTAAACTAACCTATGTTGAATATTAATCCTCCGCGAAAATAATCCACTAAGATTTCCGACAAGGGCCTCATATCTAGGTGGCGTCTTATAAGGGTCTACTCTGATAATTTCAAGTAATTCCTTAGCCTTTTCACCAAGCCCTGCTGCTTTCAGATTATTAATGTCTTTTGCTGCCTGTCTTGTATACACAATTTTGTACACTACCATTCCACCTCTTCTTCAGAAATACAATCCTCCAAAGAAGTCTCTCTGCCTTTGACAAGGGACTCAGTCATGCCTCGGATTGAATTAAGATATAAAGTTTCCTGAATAGCGTTCCAATCATCCTCACCGATGAGAACTCCATTTTTTCCTCTGGCATTAGTTATTGTAATAGGTGTACTGCTACTATTCACATCTGCAAGTAGCTGATATATATTTTCTCTGGCTTTTGTAACATTTATTGCTGTCATATTACCACCTCCACTTACACTTATTATAATGTACGTTTATCCGTACGTCAATGCTTTTATCATGTCTAATAATGCACTCTCATTGAGCATAGCATCAACCTAAAATAAAATACCTTCATCAGCCTTGCTTTTTCCTGCTTCCCATAAAAGTGCTCCAAGAAGGTGAAATGCAAACGAATACCCCTTTACAATTCTTGCAAATTCCCATACTTCTTCATTTGATATTTCAAAAATAGTTCTGTATTTTTCTGCTATAAGCGAAGCATTTAACTCGCCTAATCTTATTTGGGGAAGCCTATTGCCTTTAGAGATCACAATGAATTGTGATAACTCCGGACATTATTTTTTGTTCCCTGCTATATCTTGACATAAATATCAAAAATAGAAATCGTCAATTTAAAGATGTATTATCATTCATTTGCTCTGAATGTAAGGCTGTCTTCTGTCATACTTTCAACTATTGCAAGAGACTTAAGATTGATTCCCTGCTCTCTCAATTTCTGTCCGCCAGGCTGAAACCCTTTCTCGATCACGATTCCAACACCTTCAAGTGTAGCACCAGCCTCTTTTATGATTTCAATAAGACCATTTACAGCACAGCCATTTGCAAGAAAATCATCTATAACAAGTACATGGTCATCCCTGGTTAAGAACTTCTTTGCCATGATAACATCATAAGTTCTATTATGTGTATATGACTTAACCTTTGTAGTATAAAGGCTTCCGTCAAGATTTATACTCTGAGATTTCTTTGCAAATACAACAGGAACATCAAAATACTGGGCTGTAATACATGCAATTCCGATTCCAGATGCCTCTATAGTAAGAATCTTATTTATCTGCCTGTCAGCAAAGAGTCTCTTAAATTCCTTTCCGATCTCATTGATAAACTTAATGTCCATCTGATGATTCAAAAAGCCATCGACTTTCAATACATTCCCCGGTCTAACCTGCCCCTCTTTCAATATCTTCTCTTCCAATGCCTTCATGATAAAATTTCCTTTCATCTAATTATCTTAAGCCATTTTGCAATTGTGCATCACCTGTACAAAAATAGGTATACAGTCAATTTTATCACTCTTATTCAGTATTTCAACCCCAAAAAGAAAAGCCTTCCGCTCACAGCAGAAAGCTTTTCCAACAATTGTAATTATCTTATTTTGCATTACTGTACTTTATTATCGCTTCGAGGATTTCGGGCGCATTAAATGTCAGCTCTTTGCGGTCAAATATACCAAAACGCTCTCCATTTCCCGATGAAATGTAATTATCCCACCAGCAGCATGGAATACCGCAGCTGCGATACTTCGCATTGAAATAACCTGCATGATCCACTCTTGCTTCTGTGTTTCCATTTCTTTCAACGCTGCCATATTCACCCACAACAACCGGAATACCCTTGCTTATAAATTTCACATAGAGTTTTTCTGCAACATCCTTTACAGGCGCAGTATCAGAACTCTTGCTGTGACTGAATGCATCGGTAGTACCCTCCTCACTATCAGGCTTAAGCGCAAATTCATAAGGTGCATAAGAATGCACTGAAACGATCATGTGATCTGCAGGATCATCTGGAAGCACAAAATTGCCATCAAGCGCTCCATCAGGAGATGCGCAATACCCCGGTGCCATTATATACCTGTCAGCATTATTATTTCCTGTTTTTCTTATCGTATCAACGGCAAGCTGATTTAGTTCGTTGATGCATCTTACCGAATCAAGGCACTCCTTCGCACCCATATTAAGGTTCCACTCATTAGGACTTCCTACAAGTCTTGGTTCATTTAATGTTTCAAATATAAGATGCTCATTATAACTCTTGAATCTCTCTGCTATCTGGCTCCAAATGGATGAAACATACTTTCTTGAGCTGTCCATCCTGTCTGAAGAAGGGAAGAATTCCTGCTCATCATGATGGATATTTAAGATAACATACATTCCATCATTTATAGCATAGTCAACTACTTCCTGCACTCGGTCAAGCCATGCCTTATCTATGGTATAATCATCACCGCTCACATGATTATGCCATGAAACCGGAAGTCTCAATGTCTCAAAGCCAGCCTTGTGAACTGCCTTTATCATGTCTTCGCTCGTTTTGATCCCCACCCATGCAGACTCAAGTCCTGCCGGATCAGCATTACCTGAATCATCTGTAGCATCAAAAGTATTTCCAAGATTCCATCCGCACTTAAGCTTTTCAGTAAACTTAAGCCTTTCATCATCAGGAAGATTCTTTTTCAAAATATTAAAATCCGAGTAATTTCCCGCTTTCACTGCCATACCTCCTCTACCACATCCACATAAAGCCACTGCCAAAACTCCTATAAAGAGCAGGCTCTTAAAATGTTTCATTCTTCGCGCCTTGCCGCAGGCATAGTGTCCATCGGTGTCGTGCCTGCCGCGACATCGATGAAAGTTTGAAACATTGCCTCAAACTTTTTTCCTACATATACCAATAATGCCGGTGCCATAAATTTTAACACCAACATCATAATGATAAACCAAAGCAAAAGAAAAATCACATCAAAAATAGCCCTATTAGTTTTAAATATTGCGGATCTGACACCCATAAGTATCTTTATTCAGGTTGAAATGCACCCTGCTCGCGTTCTTTGTACACGATTTTTAATACATACAAGGTTCCAATCATTAGTGCAATTCCTATAACAAGGCATATTGCCCAGTTTCTTATAAAACCTGCAACAACATAGGAGACCAGAGAAACTGCCGCAACCGTGAATGCATAAGGAAGCTGTGTGCTTACGTGTTTGATATGCTCACATCCAGCCCCTGCAGAAGCCATGATAGTAGTATCCGAGATTGGTGAACAATGGTCGCCGCAGACAGCCCCAGCCATGCAGGCAGAAATTGAAATTATCATAAGTTCATTGTTGATATCGCCACCGAATACATTTACGACAATAGGTATGAGAATACCAAATGTGCCCCACGAAGTTCCCGTTGCAAATGCCAAAAATGCTCCTACAAGGAATACCATTGCAGGCAGTAAGCTCATAAAGGTGTTGCTGTCTGCAACCTTCTCGACAAGTCCGCCGACATAAGCCGCAGCTCCAAGCGAGTCGGTCATGAATTTAAGTGTCCATGCAAATGTAAGTACAAGGATCGCAGGCACCATTGACTTAAAGCCTTCCGGTATAGCATTCATACATTCGGAAAAACTTAATACCCTTGTTGAAAGGTAGAAAACCATAGTGATAACAAGCGCTGTGACAGAACCATATACAAGCCCTACAGACGCATCCGCCTTGGCAAAGGCATCAACAAAGGAAACTCCTCTGAAAAAACCACCTGTACCGATCATACCGATAATACAGCAGATAATAAGTGTAAGAATAGGCAGTACAAGGTGAATCACCTTTCCCTTTGAAGATACAGGAGGCACAGGCTGTTCCTCTGCACCGGTAATACTTGCCCCATGATGTTTTCTCTCTTTTTTATTGGCAAGTATCGCCATTTCAGCCTTTCTCATAGGCCCGTAATCAAAGTTCATAAAGGTAAGTCCAAAAAGCATGACTATGGTTAAAAGAGCGTAAAAATTATAAGGGATCGCTCTTATAAAAAGTGAAAGGCCATTTGCGCCGTCTACAAACCCAGTGACAGCAGCCGCCCATGAAGAGATCGGCGCTATAATGCATATCGGTGCCGCAGTTGCATCTATGAGGTATGCAAGCTTTTCTCTTGAAACCTTCTGCTTATCAGTAAGAGGTCTCATGACTGAACCAACTGTAAGACAGTTAAAATAATCGTCAATGAAGATAAGCATACCAAGGATTATCGTGGCTACCTGAGTACCTGTTTTCGTCTTTACATGACTGGCCGCCCACTTGCCAAATGCGGCAGAACCACCTGCTCTATTCATAAGCATTACCATACTGCCAAGCACTACAAGAAATATCAGTATCCCTACATTCCATGCACTGGACAACTGCCCTATCATTCCATCTACAAACACATGATGCATTGTCGCAACAGGTTGAAATCCAGTAAAAAACAGACCGCCGACTACTATACCTATAAAAAGTGATGAATACACTTCTTTTGTTATAAGTGCAAGTATTATGGCAATAAGTGCCGGCGCCAATGACCATGCTGTGTCAACAAAATTCATAATTGCTCCTTCCGTACAATACAATAAAAAAAACTGCCCACGCAAAGTGGACAGCTTTAAATATCATATCTGTATGATAGCTCCCCACCTGCTTTCAGGTGACAGTCATACAGATATTCTCTGTATGCCCAAGATAAACACTAAAGACAAATGTTTTCTTTCGGCAAAGCTTCCTTTCAGCCTGTATCCTCTGGTGTCTTTCCCATCAACAGGACTACTATTAAGCCTTGCAACCTCTATCTGTTATTATTGTGTTATCGGACAAAGTCTGATAATACAATAAATAATAGTACTGGCATTTCTGTTTGTCAACACAAAAAAATTTAAATGATCATCCCTATTTCAAATTTATTCAAGGAGTGGACTTATTTCCGGCATAAGTTCTTTCCTAAATTCATCTATCATCACTTTTCTGAATTTAAACTTTTGAAGTACTTCTTTTGTGGATTTCTTGTAAGCCGTGTAATCCGCTTTATCCTTGAGTTTGTTCTCATTGGCAAGCTCCCCATCCTTATAGTTGAGAGCTTCATATTTCACGTCCTCATATGGAATAAACCACTTATCTGCAAATCGCTCTATTTCCTTGTCAATCACAGCATATCGCATCTCATTGATGATAACAGAAATATCCTTGCCCAAGAATTTTTTCTTGTCCTTTTCAATTTCGTCAAGCACCTGAAATAAAAGACTTGACAGCTTAGGGTTGTTCTCAGAAAATTCTCCAACGACCTCTTTTAACTGAAGCACCTTTTGCTTAAGGTCATCTTCGTTGAAATTGCCGCCTGTCTCATCCAGAAAATCTACAAAGCCCTGAAGTAATTCCACAATATACTCAAAATCAACTCGAAATTTATTATATGCCACCAGTTCATAATCATCCAAAATTGGATCTTCGTCGGGATCGTCAACTTTTTCCTTTTTCAGTTCTTCCATCACATTCTTGTATACTGCCGCATAATTTTCATATTCATTTTCAGAAAAGCCAAGGTCATTTAGCATTTCCGATGTATACGATGAAAATGACTTTAGGTGGGCAAGATCATGATCAAGGTCTCTAAATAAATGAACAAAGGACTTCTTTTGCTTTTTTGATAGCCCCATGACATCTTCCGGTGAAGAGGCAAAAGCTTTTATTGTATTCAGTGAAATCTTGAAATTAGATAAGACTTCATCAAAATCTTCTGCAACTGCCTTTCCTATTCCTCCTCTGGAATAAAGCACAAGTGCGTCATTTATCTTTTCCTTATATTCCTTGGGATTCCTGAAAGTAACGATCTGCCCATATTCCTTGTGCCCGTCAAACAATCTGTTGGTTCTTGAAAAAGCCTGGATCAATCCCTGTGGGTTCATTGGTGGTCTGTCTATAAATAAAGTTGAAAGACATGGTGCATCGAACCCTGTAAGCAGCCTGTCCACAACAATAACCAGGTCAATCTGCTCTTTTCTATCCTTATAGCGCTTTTTTTTGCGTGCTAATCTGTCGTTTAAATTGTCATTATATGCAGTAAGTGCTTCTAATTTGCAATTTGTTCCATAATAGGCATTGTAGTAGGCTAAATAACGCTTCATTGCCTCCCCGTTTTTCTGGGAATTTTCATCATTTTCCGTAACCGAAAAAGTAATTGCAACTTTCGGAAAATCTGGAAGAACCTTTTTCACTTCTTCCCTTATCTTTAGTTCATCCTTACCTTCTTTTATTTTCTGGAGCAGATCATAATACTTTTCGGCAATTGCGATCGATTCAACTGTGAGCATGGCCTCATAAGTCTGCCCACGCCCGTTTTGCATGCCAAACTTAGCCATCGACTGATTAAGAATGACATTTAATACGCTTCGCATATGCTTTTCGCTGTGATAATATGCATCCTCCTCATCAGCTTTTATGTCTTTAGGGCCAAGGTTCTCGATATTAAAACCTAAAACAGCTCCATCATGAATAGCTTCCTTAATGGTGTAACTATGTAGACGGGGGCCATACAGTTCCTCTGTAGTCTGGGCTAAGTCCCCCTTTTGTTCATACTTATTCTGCTCAAAGATAGGAGTTCCGGTAAAACCAAACCACAAAGAATTAACAAAAAATCTTCCCAGTTCTCTCTTTGTTTGCGGTGTGACAGCCCGATGACATTCATCGACAACAAAAGCTACCTTCAGTGCTTTAATTTTGTTGTATTCTCTTGTGCCTTCTTTCAACTTGCGACCGATCATAACCTGCATTTTCTGCCTTGTGGTCACTATCATCTGCCGATTATCATCTGAAAGCTTTTTTATAAGACTTGCAACATTCTCGGTATCATTCACATCAATAGTATCATTATCCGCATAAGACTGAAAAGCGCATTTTGTCTGCTCATCCAGGTCCCTGCGGTCGATAAGAAATATAGTTTTTTCTATAGAAGGGATATCCATTAAAAGGTTTCTTGTCGCTTTATATGAAGTCATAGTCTTACCTGACCCTGTTGTATGCCAGATAAATCCTGACTGTCCTTTTTTAGAAGCTCTTCTCATCGCTTCAATTGCGTGTATCTGATAAGGTCGAAGGATCAAGAGCTTTTTCTTATCATTGTCCAAAACCGTATACTTGGTTACTATTTCGTGCGCCTCCGGGATTTTCAAAACAGCTTTGGCAAAATCAAGATAGTCACAAATGTTGTTATTTTCTTCGTCCACCCAGCCAGTCAAAAATTTTTTATTAAGCTCTGTATCTCTTGCGGCCGCAAAATATTTGGTATCTACAGCATTACTTACAACAAACATCTGAACATTTGAAAAGATACCATGAAATTTTCCCTCTGCAATATACTTCTTTATCTGGTGATATCCTTCCATATATGAATGGTCCTTATTTTTCAACTCAATATGGATCATAGGAATGCCATTGATAAGCAATGTAACGTCAAATCGCCTGTCTCTTCCATGTTCATCTTCTTCATCCTTGAATGCCTGATACTGGTTGATCACTTCATATACGCTTGTGCCACCGGCAATATGTTCATTATTCATTACAACAAGATGTAAGGTCTCGTTGCCTCTTTGTACATGAACATAGACTTTGCCATTTTCTCCAACAAACCACTTTGCGGCATCATAAAAAGATGCATGGGAAAGGTCATTTTTTATTTTGGCAAATTCCTGTGCACTTAAGGGTTGGTCTCTCAATTTTGCCTTGTTGTTCTGCTCTAAAATGTATTTAAAATTCTTCCATAAGGCTTCCTCAGTTGTGAGGTCCGGCCTGTAAGTCCACTGTGACTCTTCACTGCACAGCTGATCTATTAAGCGTTTTTCTATTAGTGATTCTAATTCCGCCATAGCCTATCCTTTCTGTGGAAACATATTTTGAAGCATATATTTTTTTAATTCTTTCAGTTCATTGCACTTACGCTGATGAAGGGTGATAAGGTTATCAATCTCTTCCAAGAACCTTGAAATTTGATTCTGTTCCTCTATAGACACAGGTAAACTTATCGGAATCTCTCCCATAACATTATTCATTAGTTTAGGATTTCCAACATGGGATACCCATCTCCATGCAACATTATTTAATGCTTCGGCGGCACACTTATTTGCGTATCCTTCTTCTGAAAGCAAAACACCGCAAACATTGGTACAATAGAACTTTCCAGCTCTGTAATTAACTGTACCAGCATTAGCTCCATCAGTAGTCCATGTAATTGCATCCTCGTAAAGATAGTCTTTGTAATATCCCATTAGACCATTGTTTTTTGTTTGCGATGAGTACACCGGATATGGCATATCATCACTTGGATTTTCATTTGTTTCAGGTGCGGCAAGTACATATCCGCGTGTTATTTTATAGATATCTTGAACCTTACGCTGTTCCCAATCGTCAGTAAATCCCTCAAATCGAATCTCTGGATTTTTTTCACCATTTTTCGGAAACATTTTTTGAAGCATATATTTCTTTAGGTCTTTTATTTCGTCACACTTATGCTGGTGAAGGGTGATAAGGTCTTCTACCTTCTCAAAAAAAGTTCCAATAGCTCTCTGCTCATCCATATCAGGAAATGTAACAGTGACATTACTTACCAGTTCTTTGTTAAGATTATTTACCGTACTACCTGCGGCCATAGCCTTATATTGTGATAGCATTTGTGATGTTCCAAGTAGTACACAAAGGAACTTCAAATCAAACTTATCATAGGTGTTGCGAATAGCAAGCCAACCATCATGGATACACCCATCAATACCCATAATATAAGGTTTTCCAAAGCTCATTGAGTTTGAAAGTATCAAATCTCCCGGATGAACTTCTCTAGTTTTTGACAATCCCTCTGGGCGAATCTTTTCGGCTGTTTTTGTGATATAATTTCCCTGCTCAGGCGCGTCACCAATCTTTACCCAGTTAAGTCCATTTGGATCATCTGTAATAAATTTATCTATTGGTCTTGGCGAACCTCCACGCTCAATCGTTACAAGTTCACCGAGCTTTTGCCGTTCCCATTCTCCTTCAAAGCCCTCAAATCTTATATTTGGTGTATTCGACACAATTACGCCTCTTTAAAAACCTTCATAAATTCTTCTACATCTTCCTTTATCTTCATATCATTGAAAACCAGCTCATTAAACATATCCATAAGACTATCGTTTCCTTCTTTAATAGCCATATTGGTATCTTTTAAATTTGCTGTTAAGGTCCTTAAATCTATGGGCTCTTCCTCTTCACTGGTATCCACATAGCGCGGTATATTCAGATTAAAATCGTTTGCCTCAATATCCTCGTAAGAAGCAAGATATGCCTGCTTTTCAACAGTTTTTCTATTCTTGTACAGTTCTAAGACCTTATCTATATGTGCTTCATTCATTACATTCTGCTTCTTTTCTTTCTCAAAAAGATTTGAAGCATCAATAAAAAGAACATCTCTCCCTTCTCTATGTTTCTTTAAAACAATGATGCATGTAGGTATCGAGGTATTGTAAAACATGTTAGAAGGAAGTCCGATCACAGCGTAAATAGAGCCATTCTTCAACAGATTTTCTCTGATCGTGCCTTCTGCGGCCCCTCTGAACAGTACCCCGTGTGGCAGTACAATAGCCATTGTTCCTGTCTGCTTCAGGTGATAAAAACCATGCAGCAAGAATGCATAATCAGCCTTAGACTTCGGTGCCAGAACCCCACCATAATCCATAAATCTTTCATCCTGCTTGAACCCTTCTGCGGCAGACCATTTGGCTGAATACGGGGGATTCATTGTGACGCAGTCAAATTCTGTTTCCTCATCTGTCGGCCAGTCAGCATCCAAGGTATCTCCATTTCTAAGATGCTGATTTTCTGGCAGTACTCCATGCAGAAACATATTCATTCTTGCAAGATTGTAGGTAGATGGCATCAGTTCCTGCCCATAATACTTGATATAATCCGGTTCCTTTGAATAATTACGACAGCTAAGCATCAAAGACCCCGACCCCATACAAGGGTCATATACCTGCAATCCCTTCTTATCGCTTTGCCCTTCCATTGCAATCCTGCATAAGATCTGCGCCGGTCCATGAGGTGTATAGAACTCACCTGCCTTCTTGCCTGTTTCAGATGCAAACTGTCCGATCAAATATTCATACGCATTTCCAAGGACATCTCCCTTGGCGTGTATTAGGTCCGCGCCATCCAGTACTTTAATAACTTCCGCTATCGTGGCACTCTGCTTCTGGTCTCCTGTGCCAAGCCTTGTAGAATAAAGATCCACATCTGCAAATAATCCATTAAACAATTTATCTGATTCTTCAATGCGATTGAATGCAGCCTGCAGTTTTTCTCTGTTAAATGCATTATTTTTAGCGTCATCAAGAATGCTTATGTATGTCATATCCGGGTTTAGTGTATAATGCAAGGTTTCTTTCAACTCGGACAACAATTCATCTCTGTCTTCCGAATTATAAGCTTCTACATAGACTTTTTGGGCCTCTTCCAGATCCGACGGCATCTCATCATTTATAAGGTCGTATACCTTTGCAAGATATGAATCTGATAAATATTTGTAAAACACAAGCCCTAATAAATATGTTTTATATTCATTGGCATCCATCTTTCCTCTTAAGACATCCGCTCCACTCCATAAAACCTGTAATAAATCCTTACTTTCTGCCATAATAGTTCTCCAAATCTTATTATTGTATTATCGGACAAAGTCACACTACCATATTAAACTCAAAAAAGCTTTTTGCCAACAAAAAATTTATGTATATAAGGAGTTAAACAACAAAGAGTCGCGTCCTTTCGGAGCATTTATTGATTCATAGGAATTTTCTATAAATTAATAAAGCTCATTGCCATGCCCGTAAGTCTGAGCACCACAATGAGCTTTTATCATTGTCATTTAAATTGTCAGATTCCTGCACTCTTTACCTTAAACTGCGACATAAGCTCCTGCAAATGTGAAGACTGCTCTGAAAGTTCGCTTGACACCGCACTGGACTCTTCTGCAGTTGCAGAGTTCGTCTGAATGACTTCAGAAATCTGTTCGATACCTGCATTTATCTGACGCATACTCTCAGCCTGATGTGCCGCCATGCTGCCCGTCCAACTGAATTAAGTTTTTAATACTCACTTCTCTTCCTCCTTGAGCAATGGCACAAAAGAACAGCCACCTGCCTATACTCTCATGCCAAAAAAGCTCTAAGAAAACAGCCCACTATAGTTCTTTGGTCCGTCAGCCATTTTCCAAAGTCTGTTAATAGTTACCAAATGGCTTAAAGTTCGAGCATTTTTATATATGTTTATATTATACCCCAAACCGAGAAAAATGCCAAACTTTTTTTAAGCTTTAGGACGATTATTTTGAATATTGGCTTTTGTACAAAAAATTCACACAAAAAGACCCGAAACAAAAACTGTTACGAGTCTCTTTTTTGAAACACTGTTCAAAAGCATAAAACTATACCTGCAAGCTTTTAAGATATTTCTTATGCTCTTCTGTCACACGAAAGCTCTCGACTGCTTTTTGTATAGTCTTGTTATGTGTCCATTTGTCAAGTCTGTGGTTTTCTATAAAAGGAATTACCGCTTCATATTGTTTTGCCAAAGCCGTAGCAAAGTACCACGCGATCATCATTTTAACATAATATGCATCATTTTTAACTGAGGAAACTTTTTCAGGATACACAGGCAAAAAGTTTTCGCCAAGGTAGTTATCCATAAGCATCTTAATTGCAAATCTGACTGTAAATTCTTTGTCAGAAATGAGCCATCGGTCGATATATGGGAGCAGTTCATCCGTATATTTTCTAAATATTTTAGGTGAAAATGTATCGCAGACCGACCAGTTATTTATATATGGTAAAACTTTCTCCGTCAGAGCTATCAGCTTACTGAAATCTTTTTCTTTTGAGAGCAAAATTACATGCAGAAGATATTCTTCATGATATTTATGTGGAAGTTCGGATAGAAAAATTTCCTGCTCTTTTTTGTCAAATTCCTTTGCATATTTGCGCAAAAACGGCACTCTGACGCCGATCATTTCACTCTCATCCAAATTAGGAAGCAGCGGTTTCTGAAATTCTCTGTATTTTAAATCCTGCAGTTCAAAAAGATGCTGCTGCACATTTTTCATATTTCTGTCCTTAAACTTATTGTCTGCATGTGAGTGCGACCCGCTATTCTTCTATAAGTCCTGCCGCATAAGCAGTTATAGCTGCGACAGCCGGACCGTCCATAAGCTCTCCGTTTTTTATTTTTGAAAGCAGGTCAGAAAGGGTGTAAATGTCTGTCTTGATATCTTCACCACTGTCGAGCAGCTGCCCTGATTCATCTTTGTGGCAATTATACGCCACATATATATCCAGCCATTCATCATCATAAGCCACTGCCAGATAAATTCTCATAAGAAAGCGTATATCACCTGAAACATAACCTGTTTCCTCCACCAGTTCTCGTCCTGCTGTTTCACAGGTGTCCCTGTCAAATGGCTCCTTACTGCCTGCAGGCAATTCAAGCATAATGGAATCTGAAGCAGGTCTGTACTGGCTGATAGTAAGTATCCTGCCATCAGGCAGTACAGGAAGTATCAATGCTCCATTTGGTCTCTTGTGATGAACAAAATCCCATTCATGGCAGCTTCCATCCGGATATTCCATAGTATCCTTATACAGATCCACCACCTCGCCCTTATATGCAAGCTTACGGTCAATTCTTTTCAGTTTGCTCTCCATATTTTCCCTCTTTTATCGCAAACGTTACATTTAATATCAACGAAGTCAACTTTCAATAACAGATAATATTAAATTTTATTATTCAATGCGTCCTCGTATTACGCCGCATTTACTATAACAGGGTGTAACGCTACACCCGCTATCCCGTCCGAAAATTCATTCGGGAATACTTTCTTCATTATCTGATAAGC
>Ga0256405_10008068_pt1 | contig 15334 bp, 13 predicted proteins | sample RumenRJG_02DNA_FD_189096 | JGI IMG/M metagenome (GOLD analysis project Ga0256405, IMG submission 189096) | Bovine rumen microbial communities from Lethbridge, Alberta, Canada - RJG_02 | ecosystem: Host-associated > Mammals > Digestive system > Stomach > Rumen | place: Canada: Alberta... | reverse complement strand
CTATCCGGATAACGGAACCGTGAAGATAACGGTAGACAGGATGAGGAACAGGGAGCTGCGCCTGCGCATACCAGGATGGTGCGACGACTGGAGCCTGAAAGTAAACGGGACAAGCACCGAAGTCCCTGTCGAAAAAGGCTATGCGGTCATATCCCGCAAATGGAAAAAGGGCGATACGGTGGAGCTGCTGCTCAAGATGGAAGCCAAGGCCGTCAAGGCCGATCCCAGGGTGAAGGATGACGAGGGAAAGGTTGCCATACAGAGGGGACCCCTCGTCTACTGCATCGAAGAGGTGGACAACCCGGAAGGATTCGACTCCATCACCCTTCCATCCAGCCCCGTCCTGGAATATGCCGATGGCAGGATTACTTCTTCCGGCATAACATTCATCCCCTATTTCGCGTGGGACAACCGCGCTCCCGGGAAGATGAAGGTGTGGATTGATGAAAGACAATAGATATGGGTAAAAAAAGCATAAAAGACTGGATACTGGCCACCAGGCCCTGGTCATTCCCCGCTAGCAGCATGTCGATCGTGACTTCAGGCACGATGATGCTGTGGGTTGCAACTACGAACGGGATGCAATATGACTGGCTTAATGCCGTCCTGGCCCTGGTCGCCATGGTATTCTTCCAGACTGGCGGCAACCTTGCAAGCGACTGGCACGACTATGTGTCCGGAGTGGACAAGCCCGGTGAGGAAAGCGTACAGATCCTGACCAGCGGATTGTTTTCAAAGAAAGAAGTGGCCTGGTTCGCAGCCGCAGCCTTCGCGGTGGCCTGCGGTCTGGGTTTGGTGATCCTCTCCCGCAGCGGGATCCCCACACTCATCCTGGGAGTTGCCGGCCTATTGCTTGCCATATTCTATTATCTCTTGAAATACAATGCCTTGGGTGACCTTTGCATCTTTCTGGAATATGCCATCCTTCCCATGCTGGGCACAAGTTACATCACCATTGGCCGCATCTGGTTGCCCGTCCTCCTACTCGCAGCCGTGGTCGGTCCGGTCACCGTGGCCATCCTCCACGCCAACAACGCCCGCGACATTCCCTCGGACAGGGCTTCAGGCATCAAGACCTTCGCCATGGTAATCGGACTCAAGGCATCGCGACCTTACTACATAGGCTGCATCCTGCTCCCCTACGCCCTTATAATAGTCGGAATCCTCTCGGGGCTCTTCCCATGGACGGTCCTGGCGGCTTTCCTCGCCCTTCCCAAGGCCCTGGGGATTATCAAGGATGTTAATGCGATGATGGACAGCGACCATCCGTTTTCGATGATCGACCTGCGCACCGCCAACCTCCAACTCACGTTCAGTCTCCTGCTTGCCGCAGGCTTCATCGCCGCGGCCATTTTCGGACTTTGACCATGGAAAGGGATACCAGGATCCTGCTTGGAGGCATCCTCCTCGCCGCTGTCATGTGGTTCTTCATGTTCAGCCCCTGGACGAGGGAGTGGGGAAACTTCTGGAGGTCGATGACTTTCGCCGGGCTGGCACTTTTCTTCTACACATCCGTTTTCTTTCCTGAATGGAAAAAAGATGTGCGGTTTTCCCTTTCAGAGGTCTTGCTCGGCATCGGCTTGGCTGCAGTCTTCTGGGGTGTTTTCTGGGTCGGCGACAAAGTGTCCCAACTGATCTTCTCCTTCGCCAGGCCTCAAGTCAATCTGATTTATACCCTTAAAGACGGGTCCAATCCACTTGTCATAGGCCTTTTGCTCCTTTTTATCGTGGGACCTGCTGAAGAGATTTTCTGGCGCGGGTTCATCGAGAACAGGCTTATCGCCCGTCTTGGCAAATGGAAAGGGTTCATCCTGGCGACATGCATCTATGCGCTGGTCCACATATGGTCCGGAAATTTCATGCTGGTCATGGCCGCCCTCGTGATAGGCGCCCTCTGGGGCTTCATCTACATGCTGCAGCCCCGCCATCTGGGAGCCATCATCATCTCCCACGCCCTGTGGGACCTCGCCGCATTCGTTCTCTTCCCCTTCTGACAATGATCTTTTAGAAACAACACTATGGACAATCAAGTATTGAAAGCCATCCGTGAAAGGAGGAGCATCCGCAAATACAGGCAGGAACAGATTAAGGACGAAGAGTTGCTCGCGGTGCTCGAAGCCGGCACATGGGCCCCTTCGGGTATGGGTTACCAGAATTCGTACATCTGTGCAGTTCAGGACGAAGAGACCTGCAGGGTCATCAGGAATCTCAATGCCAGAATCTGGGGCCGGGATATCGACCCCTACTACGGTGCGCCGACAATCGTGATAGTATTCTCAAAATCAGATTGGTACAACAACGTTAAAGACGCCTCCCTGGTGCTTGGCAACATGATGCTCGCCGCACACAGCATCGGACTCGGGTCCTGCTGGATCAACCGCTGCGAAGAAGTCTTTTCAACGGAAGAAAGCAAGGCGTTGCTTGGAAAACTGAAGGTTCCGGAAGGTTACTCCGCCTTTGGCAGCATAGCGCTGGGATATCCCGCCGCCCCTCCCCGCGACCCGAAGCCACGGAAAGAAGACTACTACCGTGTCATTAAGCAGGATTGACCGTCAACGGGACCTCTCGTTGTAGATCCCGATCTCGGCGATTGAGACAAAAGACGCCCCGGAGACCTCCTCGCTGCCAGATGCAGCTGTTCCGGAGGTGGTTCCTTTTGATGAACGTATATTGATCTTGATGGCATCAGCTACGACAGCCGGGAACCTGAGGATCTTCACGCGGCCTTCGTCATGTCCCTCGGCGAGAGGGCGCCACTGCCCCGCCCTCCTATACTCAAGATAATAATCTTTGATTCCATCCATCCCGGCCCCCTGGGTAACCGAAACGGCATTTACAGCCTGCTCCGATCCAAGATAAACCGTCAGGAAAGGATTCTCGACCAGGGGATGTGATACCCACCTCGTCCTGAAACTGTCGTCATTCGCGAGGTCCATTATGTCGCAATCGTAGCTCCAGCTGCTTTCTACCCTCTTTCCCTTGGCAAGGTTCCTGGAGACAAAAGGCTCGGGGACATTCCCAAGGACAGGCAGGTCCTTCTCCTTCTTCCACATCCTCCCTATCTGCCTCAAGGCTTCAAGGGCATTGTCATCCATAAGCCCGTCCCTGTTGGGTGCGACGTTCAAGATAAAGTTGCAGAACACATCCTTCATCGGCCTGATATTGTCCTCCACGATCATGCGGGGGTCCTTTACCGGAGTGTATGGCATGTACTCCTTCCAGAACCATGTCTTCTGGATCGGCATGCAGGACAAGGCCGGGAGTGTGTTGGTCTCCTTGGAAATATGCTGTCCGGCATTCTGTTCATAAGACTTGATGTCGGTATAAAACATTCCCTCAGCTGGATATTTCGCGGCGTTCAGGTCCATCAGGAGGCATTCCGGCTGCAATTCCTTAACAAGGGCGTAGATCTCCTCAAAGGGAATCTCATCATAGGATATCCGGCTCCATGGCGCATCCCATCCGTCGATGATGATGGCTGAGATCTCTCCGTATCCGGTGAGGAGTTCCCGCAGCTGGGCCTTCACCATGTCTACATGCTCGGGCACTATGTATCCAGGACGGAGACGATGGTGGGTGTCGAGGATGGAATAATACAGCATGACCTTCAGGCCTTCGGCACGGAAGGCATCGACGAACTGCCGGACCACATCCTTCCCGTACGGGCTGTTCATGACATTGTAATCCGTGGTGGCCGTATCCCAGATGCAGAATCCGCTGTGGTGCTTTGTAGTCAGGCAGCCATAGGTCATGTTCGCGGACTTTGCCGCAAGGGCCCACTGCCGGCAATCGAGCTTGGTGGGGTTGAAAAGATCAGCCGGAGCATCGGGGTCCGGCCAGTCCTCAGGGGTATAGGTCGGAATATTGTAATGGATGAACATTCCGAACCTCAGATCGACGAAATCCTGCTGGATATCTTTCAGGGACCGGTTCTGGGCCGTCAAGGCTACGGCGGCAACGACTGATGCTAACAGTATGGAAACGATTCTTTTCATGGCGGCTTGCCGGTTGCAAAATTATTCCTCGCCGGCTTCCTTGAGACGCTCGGCGTTTTCGGCTATGGTAAGCTGGTCGATGCACTCCTGGATGTTCCCGTCCATGAAACCCGGAAGGTTGTAGGTGGACCAGCCGATACGGTGATCGGTCACCCTGGACTGTGGATAGTTGTAGGTGCGTATCTTCGCAGAACGGTCTCCGGTGGAAACCATGGTCTTTCGCTGGGCGGAGATGCTGTCGAGATATTTCTGGTGCTCGAGGTTGTACAGCCTGGTACGGAGTTCTTCCAGGGCCCTTTCAAAATTCTTGATCTGCGAACGCTCCTCCTGGCACTGGACTACGAGGCCGGAAGGGATATGGGTCAGCCGGACGGCGGAATAGGTGGTATTAACGCCCTGGCCTCCGGGACCCGAAGAGCAGTAGGTATCCTTGCGGATATCGTTCATGTCAAGGGTGACATCGAATTCGCCGGCTTCAGGGAAAACGGCCACCGACGCGGCTGAAGTCTGGATCCTGCCCTGGGTCTCGGTCTGGGGGACCCTCTGCACGCGATGGACTCCGGACTCATATTTCATGGTGCCGTAAACGCCGTCGGAGTTGGATGACAGCTTGAAAACGACCATCTTGTAGCCGCCGGCGGTGCCGGGGGCCTCATCGTTGATCTCCAGTTTCCATCCCTTTACCTCGGCGAACTTGGCATACATGCGGAAAAGGTCTCCGGCGAAAATGGCAGCCTCGTCACCTCCGGTGCCTCCGCGGATTTCCACGATCGCATTCTTCGCGTCATCGGGATCCGCCGGTATGAGGAGGATCTTTATCTTCTGCTCCATCTCGGGAATCCTGGGCTCGATGTCGGCGATCTCCGCGCGGGCCATTTCCCTGAGTTCCTCATCCTTCTCATTGATCATGATGTCCTTCGCCTCGGCAAGTTCCTCCACCATGCCTTTGTATTCCAGCCCGGCCTTTATGACCGGCTCCAGCTCCTTGTAATCCTTGTTCAGCTGGACGAACTTCTTCATGTCAGAAACCACCTCGGGGCTTGAAAGCTGCTCCTGGAGTTTCGTATATTTTTCCTGAAGACTGAGTATCTTGTCTATCAGGGCGTTGCTGTCTGCCATAAAACAAATTTTCTATATGGGAATGATTAACCTTGAAAAAAATGATCGGTATTGCCCGGACTACTCCGGGAAAACTTACAAGTGCTTCAGGTAGCACCTGCGCCTAATATAGAGTTCGTGATCATATTTGTTCCAGGCGTTGGCCGCACTGTTGGTCTCGATCTGGGGATTGGTAATCGTCCATACGCTCCCGTTCTTGTGGCAGCGCTCCGACATGCCGATCTGGAACAGGCCAGAAACGCCGGTATTCTGGTATTTTCCAGCAGCTCCGTTAAGCATGAGGTCCATAAGCTCATAGCTCCTGAAAGCCTTCAGCATATGGATCCAGCCGAAGGGGAACAAACGTCCCTTGACTTTCTGCAGGGCCCTGGAGAGAGAAGGGAAACATATAGCAAAAGCAGCGAGGTCGTCGTTCTCATCGAGAATCATGACAGAAGTCTTGTCGCTGAGAAGGTTGAGTACTGAACCCAACTCTTCTTCCATCTCCTCATCAGTAAGGGGGATGAAGTTCTGGACCGCAGAGGAGAAACTCTCGTTATAGATATCGAAGAACCTCTTGACCATCACCGGATCCTTCTTCATCTTGTCAATGCTGCCTTCGTGGAGTTTGTAACGGTCAAACAGCATTTTGGCCACCCTGAGGACCTTTTCCGGGATATCCTGGCAGGCCGGCATCTTGTACTGCACCCAGTCACATTCTTTCTCGTATCCGAGGGCGGCAACGAGGTCATTGTAGTAGGGGTAGTTATATATCGTATTGAACTGCGGGAGGTTATCGAATCCTTCCACCAGCATCCCCTGCTTCCCGAGGGTGTTGTAGTACAAGGGACCGTGGATCTCGTCCATGCCGTTTTCCCTTGCCCAGGTTTCGGCCGTTCCTATGAGGAGACTGGCGACCTCGAGGTCGTTGATGGTGTCAAACCATCCGAACCTGGCCCTCTTCGTCCCGTATCTCTCATTGTATCTTGGATTTATCATCGCACAGATACGTCCCACAACCTTGCCGCCGTCTTCAACGGTCCACAGCTTATGGGGACAGTACCTTGCAGTGGAAACCCCGTCGGTAAGGGATCTGCGCTGTTCCGAATGCAGGGCCGGAACATACTGGGGGCAGTCTTTATAGAGGATATCGGGGAACGAAATGAATCTGTTCAAGTCTCTCCTTGAAACAACTTCCTTGATCTTGTAATCTGGCATCGGTTCGGTCTTGGTCTTTGTCCTGATTTTGAATCCTGCAAATTTACTAATAATCTGATTAACGGCAAAATCCGGCTAAAGTCCTTTCGCCTTGCCTTCGTCCCAGATCGCATCCATCTCGGCAAGGGTCATCTTCCCGAGGTCCAGTCCCCTTTCCCTGGTCTGGTCCTCAAGATAGGTAAAACGCCTCTTGAATTTCGCGCAAGCCTTGTCAAGAGCCAAGGTAGCATCTATCCCATAGAGTCTCGCGGCATTGACCAGGGCAAACATCGCATCTCCGAATTCTTCTTCCATGTGGACCGGGTCATCCTCCACCGCAGCCTCCTTCACTTCCCCGACCTCCTCGTCCACCTTGTCCCAGACATCCTCCTTCTTCTCCCAATCGAATCCGACGGCGCTGGCCTTGTCCTGAAGGGTATATGCCTTGAGCACAGGCGGAAAGCTGTCCGGAACTCCCCCGAGAATCGTACGGTTCCCGCCTTTCTCCTTCGTCTTGATAAGCTCCCAGTTCTTCGCGACCTCTTCCTCGGTAAGGCCCTCCGAAGCACCGTTCCCGAATATATGGGGATGACGGAATATCATCTTCTCGCACTCCCTGGAAGCGACATCGGCCATGTCGAACCTCCCCTCCTCTTCAGCTATATGGGCGTAGAACACCACATGGAGCAGGATGTCTCCGAGTTCCTTCTTGATATCCTCGGAATCCTTCCTCAAGACGGCGTCTGAGAGTTCATAAGTTTCCTCTATCGTCATCGGACGGAGGGATTCGTTTGTCTGCGCACGGTTCCACGGGCACTTCTCGCGAAGGGTATCCATTATGTCGAGCAGACGGCCGTATTGTTCAAGTTTTTCCTCTCTTGTATGCATGCTCATGTGATTATTTCCCGCAAATTTACAAAAAAGGCTTATCTTTGCGACCGTCAGCACGCTTATATTTATGAAAGAGATCCGGTATTCAACAGCAGACGAGGCCGTAAAGGCTGTCAAATCCCACGATCATATCCATCTCAGCAGTGTGGCCAGCGTGCCTCACTGCCTCATCGACGCCCTGGTACGCAGGGCTGACCGCGGTGAGATCCGTGACGTAAGGTTCCACCATTTCCACACGGAAGGCCCCGCCCCCTATTCCAATCCCGAATATACCGGCATATTCTTTGACCAGGGGTTCTTCATCGGCCCCAACGTGAGAGCGGACGTCAACGCCGGCTACGCCGACTATCTCCCCGTTCATCTCGGTGAATCCCAGAAGCTTTACCGCGCCGGCATCCTCCCCTGCGACGTCGCCATGGTCCAGGTGTCCCTCCCCGACGAAAACGGATTCGTCTCCCTAGGGACCTCGGTTGACGCCTCGGTGGGGGCTGTTGAAGTGGCGAAGACCGCCATTGCCGTGGTCAATCCGCACGTACCGTTCTCATATGGAGACCTGATTCCGCTTGAAAGGTTCGACTACGTGGTAAAGGATGACACCCCTCTCATTACAAAGGACTTTGCAGAGCCCACACCCACGGAAGTGCTCATAGGGAAGAACTGTGCCGAACTGGTGCCCGACGGAGCCTGCATCCAGATGGGAATCGGAGCGCTTCCGAACGCCCTCGCCGGCCAGCTCAGGAACCACAGGAACCTCGGCCTTCACACGGAAATGTTCGCCGACGGCCTGCTCAGGCTCATCAAGGCGGGAGTCATCAACGGGTCCTGCAAGAAGATAGACACCGGCAAGGTCGTTGCCTCCTTCCTTCTCGGAAGCCAGGAAGTCTATGACTTCATCGATCATAATCCGATGGTGCAGATGAGGGATATCAAATATACGAACGACCCATGGGTCATCGCCCGGAACCCCAACATGATGGCTATCAATTCCGCAACGGAGGTGGACCTCACCGGCCAGATAAGCGCGGACTCCATCGGCACCCGCATCTTCTCCGGCACCGGCGGGCAGCTTGAATTCGTCAAGGGAGCGACGATGTCGGAAGGCGGCAAGTCTGTCACCGCATTCGCCTCCAGGACAAAGAACGGAAAGACCAAGATCGTTCCCATCCTGAACCCGGGAGCCGGAGTGGTCACCCCCCGGGCCGACGCCCACTGGATCGTCACCGAATACGGAGCTGTGGACCTCACCGGCAAATCCCTGCAGGAAAGGGCTAAACTACTGATAAGCATCGCCCATCCCGACGACCGTGAAGTCCTCGACCGCGCAGCCTTCGAGCGCTTCGGGCCCAACTACCGCAACCTGAGCATATAATACATCTTATACCCACCAATATACCATCGGAGGCTTAAGTTCCGGCATCGCTGAAAAAAGCGAACCGGAATCTTAAGCCTCCGATGGCTGAATGCCAGGGAATCTAGTCTTTCAGGGAAGCGATGACATCCTGGTTGACGTCATGCAGCCTGGCCTCATCCATCTTGATAACCTTGCGGTCATAGGTCATGAGACCGTTCACCTCGCCCTCGACATCGGTGGTCTGGGTATATACGGCAGCAGCGCACCCGTATCCGATAAGGGCTTTCAGCTGGCCGGCGAAGTTGGTATATTCCTTCAACACCTCTTCCCCGTCCTTGTACTGCACATAGCCCCAGTTCCTGTCCGACTGCCAGAGGTGCCCCTTCAGAGGGAGACCTATGCCGCCATACTCGCCGAGGACATTGATCATATCGAAATCCCAGAAATTCATCCAAGGTTCGGGATAATGGTGGCAGTCGATGATGTCACCTATCTTGGATTCATCCCTTGTCATGCCGTTTTCCCTCTTGCGGGTGTACCAGTTGCCTCCCGAAGCCATGTTGATGAGCCTGGTAGGATCCTGTTCACGGGTAAAGTCAACGGCGGCTGCAGTATTGAACTGGGCCCAAGCCTCGTTGAAAGGAACCCAGACGACGATGCACTGGAACTTGTTCAGCTGGGCGATGATTTCCTTCCACTCCTTGTAATAATTATCCTTTGCAGCCCTTGAAGCGCGCACATCTTCGCCACGGTTGTAAGTCCATGTATCCCAGCGGTTTCCATCATGATCACAGAAGGAAGGCATGTCCTGCCATACAAGGATGCCGTATTTGTCGCAGTAGTAATACCAGCGGGAAGGTTCCACCTTGATATGCTTGCGGATCATGTTGTAACCGAAGTCCCTGGTTTTTATGACGTCAAACTCGAGGGCCTCATCGGTGGGAGCGGTATAGAGCCCGTCTGGCCACCATCCCTGGTCCAGAGGTCCGAACTGGAAGAGGGACCTGTCGTTGAGTGCCATCCTCTTGCGGCCATCGGCATCCTTTTTCGCGGAGATCTTCCTGAGAGCGGTGTATCCGAGGACCTCATCCACGGTCCTGCCACCCCTCTCGAGGGTGATCTTCAGGCCATAGAGGTAAGGGCAGTCAGGAGACCACAGCACGGCGCCGGGAATGACCACTTTGATCGGCTCGCCAGCCGCAGCTGCGGTTTCAGCCACCACGGGACCAGCGCCTTTCTCGGGATCATATCCCACGCCGCCGCCGATGACAGCAACCTTCACCTTGTCCCCGGCCTTAGCCCCGCACACATCGACATCCAGGCAGACCGAACCTTCCGCTATATCGGAAACGACATTGTAATCAGCAACATAGGCTTCGGGTACAGCCTCCAGCCACACTGTCTGCCAGATTCCGGATACCGCCGTGTACCATATTCCGGAAGGATTGGATACCTGCTTTCCGCGGGGCTGGATATCGTTGTCGGTCCCATCCAGGACCTTTACCACGAGTTCCTGGACTCCGCCCTTCCCGAGGGCTGAGGTTATGTCATATGAGAAATGGGTGTATCCTCCGGTATGTGTTCCCATCTCCTTGCCGTTTACCCAGACTTGGGCAGACCAGTCCACGGCCTCGAAATTCAGGATGACCTTCTTTCCTTTCCACTGGGAAGGCACCCTGAAGGTAGTCCTGTACCACAGGGCGTCATTGTCGGTGAATGTCCTGCCGACTCCTGAAAGGGAGGACTCGACACAGAAAGGGACGAGTATCTTTCCGTCAGCCTTGGATGGCCTGGCCTCACCTTTCCCGGTAATGGCATAGTCCCACAGACCGTTCAGATTGAGCCAGTTCCCTCGGACAAGCTGAGGCCTGGGATACTCCGGGAGAACATTGGAGGGAGAGACCTCCTCCGCCCATTTCGTCCTGATATGGTCTCCGGCAGGAGACCAGTCCTGTGCAGAAAGGATCCCTGAAAAAGCAAGGGATACTGCAAGTAATGAAGCAATTCTGATTCTCATATTAGGTATAGTGTGTTATTGATTGTCCGGTATCACAAATATACGCAATAAAAGGGGAGATTCTGGCATATTATCCGGATTTTATTTCATATTTTTGTAAGAACTGACATAATACCGGCAGGACTTCCATGATATCATTTCTTCTGAGCGTTCTGGCCCTGATCCTGGGCTACATCTTCTACGGAGGTTTCATCTCCAGGGTCTTCGGTCCCAAGCCATCCCGGCCCACACCCGCCGTCACGAAGGCGGACGGGGTGGACTTCATACCCATGCCGACATGGAAGGTCTTCATGATCCAGTTCCTCAACATAGCGGGCACAGGTCCTATCTTCGGAGCTATCATGGGCGCCAAGTTCGGTCCGTCCGCATACCTGTGGATCGTGTTCGGCTGCATCTTCGCAGGAGCCGTCCACGACTATTTTTCCGGAATGATGTCCATCCGCCACGGCGGGGCCGGACTTCCGGACCTGGTCGGTATCTACCTCGGTCCCAGGGCCAAGCGGATCATGCTGGTCTTCTCGGTCCTGCTTCTCCTGCTGGTAGGGGCCGTGTTCGTGTACTCCCCCTCCATCATCCTCGGGGATATGGCTCCGGTCGGAGGAGGAGGCCGGACGTCCATGTTGTTCTGGGCCGGTATAATATTCATATATTACATTCTCGCGACCCTGCTCCCCATCGACAAGATTATCGGGAAAATCTATCCCGTCTTCGCGATAGCCCTGATTTTCATGGCCCTGGCACTGATGGCCGGCCTGATAGCCAAATGGCCTTCCCTGCCGGAATTCTGGGATGGCCTCCAAAACAGGGCTCCAAGCGTCGGAGTCAACGGCCAGAGCATTTTCCCCTGCCTTTTCATTACGATCGCCTGCGGGGCCATAAGCGGCTTCCACGCGACCCAGAGTCCCATGATGGCAAGGTGCATCAGGAACGAAAAGCTCGGCAGGCCGGTCTTCTACGGATCGATGATAACCGAAGGACTCGTAGCCCTTATCTGGGCCGCGGTTTCATCTTATTTCTTCTTTGACGGAGGTGCGGCTGAAGTCGGTTCATCCATAAGTGCACAGGCCCCGGAAGTGGTTACAAAGGTTTCCAGGGGCTGGCTGGGCATTTTCGGAGGGATTCTAGCCTTGCTCGGCGTAGTCGCAGCCCCGATAACCAGCGGAGACACGGCCCTGAGGAGCGCCCGTCTTATCTCCGCCGATTTCCTGAAAATCGACCAGAAGCGTGTGCGCAACAGGCTTCTCACCTGCCTTCCCATCTTCATCGCCGTCGCCCTCCTGCTCAGGTTCAACATGTCGGACGCCCAGGGATTCAACAAGATATGGGGCTGGTTCGGATGGGCGAACCAGGCTCTCTCCGTCTTCATGCTCTGGACCGCAACAATCTATCTGTCGAAGAGGAAGAAGGGGAAATACTACATTCTCACCCTGATTCCCTCTTCTTTCATGACCTCGGTCGTGACCACCTTCTTCTTCGTATCAAAGACACACCTGCTGCCCTCCTCGTGGACATCCTTCCTCGGAGTCGCGACGTTCCTCGCCTCTCTGGTGCTGTTTGACCTGTGGAGGATACGCAGGACCAGGATATTGAAAATGAAATCAACAAAATAAGAACGAAATGCTCGACAAAGAAAGAGGGCTGTACATAGCCCACAGCGACAACGGTCCGATCAGCATGATCGGCAAGATGGCAAACAGGCACGGACTCGTATGCGGAGCCACCGGTACCGGAAAGACCGTCACCCTACAGGTCCTGGCCGAGACTTTCTGCCAAGCCGGCGTTCCCTGCTTCATGGCCGACATGAAGGGGGACCTCTCCGGAATAAGCCAGGCTGGCAAGACCAGCTCTTTCATCGAAAAGAGGATGCCTGAATTCGGAATCGAGAATCCCCAGTTCCAGGGATGTCCGGTGAGGTTCTTCGACGTCTTCGGAGAGCAGGGACACCCCATGAGGGCCACGATTTCCGACCTCGGCCCGATGCTCCTGGCCAGGCTCCTGGAACTCAATGACGTGCAGACCGGAATCCTGAACATAGTCTTCAGGATCGCCGACGACGAAGGCCTGCTTCTGATCGACATGAAGGATCTCCGCGCGATGCTCGACTTCGTGTCCAGACATGCCGCCGAGTACAGGTCCACATACGGCAACATCACCACAGCCAGCATCGGCTCCATCCAGAGGGCCCTCCTCGCCCTCGACAGCGAAGGGGCTGACAAGTTCTTCGGAGAACCGGCTTTCGACGTCCTTGACCTTCTCCAGACCGAAGGCGGCAAGGGTATCATGAACGTCCTCGCGGCCGACAAACTGATGCTCAAGCCGAAACTCTACTCCACCTTCCTGCTGTGGATGATGTCGGACCTCTACGAGAAGCTTCCCGAGGTCGGCGACCTGGAATATCCCAAGCTGGTGTTCTTCTTCGACGAAGCCCATATGCTGTTCGACGGGACGTCCAATGCCATGGTATCCAAGATCGAGCAGATCATCAGGCTCATCCGGAGCAAGGGAGTGGGCATCTATTTCGTCACCCAGTACCCTACCGACGTTCCCGAATCCATCCTCGGCCAGCTAGCCAACAAGGTCGAGCATGCCCTCCGCTCCTATACCCCCAAGGACCAGAAGGCCGTACGGGCCGCAGCCGAGTCTTTCAGGTCCAATCCCGCATTTGACACGGCGGAGGCCATTTCCTCCCTGGGTACCGGTGAAGCCCTTGTATCATTCCTCGATGAAAAGGGTGCTCCCAATATTGTGGAAAGGGCGAAGATCCTGTTCCCCCTCAGCCAGATCGGTGCCATCACCGAAGGCCAGAGGCTCGATGCTATCAAGCAGTCACGCCTCTATGGTAAATACGACACGATGGTCGACCGCGAAAGCGCTTTCGAGGTCTTGCTGAAACAGGCAGAGGAGCAGGTCGCGGAAGAAGAGATGAAAGCAGGGAAAGAAGAGAAGGGATCGAAGGCGAAAACTGCAAAGAAGGGACTCGGGGCGAAGGTTCTCAAGGCAGTGGTGACTGCTCTCACAGCCAGCGTGGCCACCACCCTCGGTTCTGCAGTATCCAATTCGATTACAGGCAAAAAGTCGAAGACCTCCACCAAGGCGGCAGCCGGCAAGGCAATGAAAAACGCCACCTCCGCCGCCACCCGTACCATCACCCGGGAACTCACCCGCGGAGTCCTCGGCAACCTTATCAAGTAGATAAAACCTATAGTATACCTTCCAGTGACTCTGCCACCCTCGGCAAGATAAGAGGGAGGGGCCCTTTAGGGAGGGGCCGCGAAGCGGCGTCATCTGGAAGGTATACTATAGGTTTTATACCACAGCCGCGAAGAAAGAGAAGTGGACGCGACCGTACCGCTTCTCTTTTTTGAATGCGGGATGGGCGGTGAAAGAATGTTCATCGCCGTGCTCCAGGATGAAATAGCAGCCCGGATGCAGGATGCCTGCGGACAGGACCTTGTCGGGAATAGTCTCCAGTCCCTCGAGGGCGTAAGGAGGATCCGCGAAGATGATGTCGAACTTCTCCCGGCATATTTCAAGGAAGTCGAATACATTGTCCCTGACTGCAGTAACGTTGTCTAGGCCAAGGCGCTTAGCCTCCTTGCTGATGAACGAGGCATTCTCCCTTGCCATTTCCACGCACCAGACACGGGAAGCCCCTCTGGATGCGAACTCGAAAGACACGGCGCCTGTGCCGCCGAAAAGATCCAGAACCTTCAGGTCCTGGAATTCATATTCATTGTCGAGGACATTAAACAGGCCCTCCCTTGCGAAATCAGTGGTAGGGCGGGCCTTGTAGCCCTGTGGAGGAGTTATTTGCCGGCCTTTCAGCCTGCCGCCGATGATCCTCATGGATCAAGCACCTCCACTGCCTTGAAATAGCGGTAAAGGGACATTTCCTGCTCCGGGGCGAGAGGGGTACGGAAACACATGGTAGACACCTCCGGATTCATCTGGAGCCGCTTGAGCGCAAGGAAGATGAAATATTCAGCCGTGGTGAAATCAACCGCCTCATAGGAGTTGCAGAGCATGAGACTCCGTCCCTGGGCAATGGCCAGGCACAGGGTGGAATCGTGCCATGAAGCCAGGATCTTGTTGTACTCCCCTATGGAGGGAAGGGCCCTGAGAATATAATATATCTCCGGAAGTACAGGGGCCTGGCCTCCGGATGTGTCGGTTACTGTCTGGGAAATGGCGCGGGAAAGCGATTCCCCTATTGAATTTGAATAGACAAGTACCGAATCGAACCAGGGAATCTCCACAGTCTCAACGCGGTCCCCCTCCCCGAGATCCACCACATCCTCGAGGGAAGCCCTCGCAGAAGACGGATCGAAGAAATGAGAGGGAACGAGGGTGAACTTGGGAGTGAGGAGGGAAATCTCCACACTGTCATACCTGCCCTGGAATTCAGGCGTGGTGAAAATTCGGTCGGCGCCGAGCCACCCCGACTTCCGGGGAGTCCCGCTGCCGCTGATAGCAAAAGAATATCCACTCAAGGTCACTTGAATGGATATCCTTTCGATGATTCTTTCAGACATTACTCCCAGTTGCCGGCGTTGTTGTTAGGCGCCGTAACGGAACCGACCTGAAGGCCCTCGTATCTGTTCTGGGCCCTGCGGTCTGCATCGAGGTTGATCCTCTGCTGGTTGTCAAGTCCCTTGAGGAGAGCCTTGTAAGGCATCTTGGCCTCGAACAGGGGAACGTCGACTCCGGAGACTTTCTTGACTACGGCATCCATCAGGACGGGCTCGCCGCTGAAAGGGATATATTTGAGGGAATCAATGCTGAAGT
>Ga0256405_10008067_pt1 | contig 15334 bp, 15 predicted proteins | sample RumenRJG_02DNA_FD_189096 | JGI IMG/M metagenome (GOLD analysis project Ga0256405, IMG submission 189096) | Bovine rumen microbial communities from Lethbridge, Alberta, Canada - RJG_02 | ecosystem: Host-associated > Mammals > Digestive system > Stomach > Rumen | place: Canada: Alberta... | reverse complement strand
ATCCTCAAGCACAAAGTATATTTATGTCCCGAATCAGTGGTTTGTTATTGCGTCGTATGCTGTTGATGTATTCGAAGAATTACAACGATACAAGGAGTACTTTAAGCAAGTTGCCGCGAGACTCAACAAGCAACCTGTGGACTATGCAAAATACTTGAGAGACAGTGCAACAGCGCAAGATAAAGTAAGCTTTATCAACTGCGCTAGGATGGTTTTTTCATCCCAATTCTCTGACGCAGATGTGGTCGAAGAGGCTGCATCTAGACTTTGGCGATTTGTAAATGACTATGCTTGGCTACCCTTTTCCCCGTTTCTTTTTCAACAACGTATAGGGTACTGGAATAGTTTTCGTGTTGCTCGTACTCATACCAGTAACGGTCATAATCTTTGAAGATGGAAATCGGCGCGTCAATCAGCATTGTAAACGGCTCGTATCCACTTCGTTGTTTGCCGCCGTATGCCCAACACAGAAGCAGCCCGAAAAAAGATCCACATTCCAAGTCCGGGCCATGGACGAACTCGTCCTCGACATAGAACTCAAACACGTTTTCATCAAATTCGCCGGAGCCCTCAAAGCTATATACCGTATTGGGATTACCTCCATGCTCCAGTACTGCTCATATTTCTTCTTTGGAGAGAGAAGAACATGACTGAACAAGAAAAGCGGCTACATCGCTGTTGTTTCACGGGCCACAGACCACAGAAACTCCGGCGCTCTGAGATGGAAATCAAGGCTGATCTGGAGAGGGCTATCAAGCAGGTCATGCGAGTACGGTTTTTACCGTATAATAGTAGAAATGGCTGCAACGCGCCGCCGCAAAAAAGCATCACGGCCAGGGCATCATGCTGCTCTGACCGTGATTGTGATTTCACCCCTGAAAACAAACTCAACGCATCCGTTCCTCCGAATGATCACCCGAGAGACCAGAAGGTTCCATGCCTGCTCATCCCAATCCTCAAGGCTTTGAGGCTGCCCGTCAAGCGCGGACAGAAATCGGCGGATACCCTTGCCCCTGGTGAGGTGATCTTCTCGTTCAGCTTTCAGCCGGGCAATTTTCTCATCCGCTTTTTTGTATCGCTCGTTCAGCATTGCGGCACGAGCATCGAAGCTCAACAGCAAAGGGACGCAGGCCGGGGGCTGATATTCGGCGGCAGAGGTCAGCGGGCGCTGCCCACCTGCCAGATGTCGCGGTCGTAGTCGGCGATGGTGCGGTCGGAGGAGAAATAGCCTGCCATGGCGATGTTCACGAGGGCTTTCCTCGCCCAGGCGGCTTCATCCCCGAGGTCGGCGAGCATCCGGGCCTTGGTGGCGCAGTAGTCCGCGAAGTCCGGGAAGGTCATGAAACAGTCCTTATTCTGTAGCTCCGCGTGCAGGCGCTCCAGCCGGGCGGCGTCGCCCATGGTGCGCATCTCATCGCAGACGAGGAAGTCAAGCGTCGCCTTGAGGCGCGGATCGGCCTCGAGGTACGCGGCGGGATCGTAGTCGCCCCGGGCGTAGCTGTTGATGACCGCCTCGGAGGACAGGCCGAAGGTATAGATGTTCTCCGGGCCGACCAGCTCGGCGATTTCCACGTTCGCGCCGTCCAGGGTGCCCAGGGTCACCGCGCCGTTCAGCATGAACTTCATGTTGCCCGTGCCGCTGGCTTCCTTGGACGCCAGGGAGATCTGCTCCGAGATGTCGCAGGCGGGGATCAGCTTCTCCGCGGCGGACACGTTGTAGTTCTCCACCATGGCGATGCGCAGATGCCGCCGGGCCGCCGGGTCTGCGTCGATCACATCGGACAGGCACAGTATGGCGTGGATGATGTCCTTGGCGATGGTATAGGCCGGGGCTGCCTTCGCGCCGAAGATCACCGTCACCGGGCGCTCAGGGAGGATGCCCGCGCGGATGTCCAGCAGCGTGCGCACGCACCACAGCAGGTTCAGCTGCTGGCGCTTGTACTCGTGGAGGCGCTTCGACTGCACATCGAACACGCTGTCCGGGTCGATGACGGTACCCTGGTGCCCCCGCAGCCAATCGGCGAAGCGCCGCTTGTTGGCCCGCTTGATCTCGGCGAGGGAGGTGAGCAGCGCCGCATCGTCGATGTGCGCGAGCAGCTTCTCCAGCTCAGCGCTGTCCCTGCGCCAGCCCGCGCCGATGGCGTCGTCGATCCGGGCCGCCAGGGCGGGATTGCAGCTCATCAGCCAGCGGCGGAAGGTGATGCCGTTGGTCTTGTTGTTGAACTTCTCCGGATAGATGGCGTAGAAGGGCGCGAGCTCCGAGTTCTTCAGGATCTCCGTGTGCAGCTTCGCCACGCCATTGACGGAGTGGGTGAAGTGGATGTCCAGGTTCGCCATGCGAACGTTCCCCTGTTCGTCGATGATCTGCACGAAGGGATCGTCGTACTTGGCGCACACCCGGGCGTCCAGCCGGTCGATGACGGGCATCAGCTGGGGCGCGACCTTCTCCAGATATGCCCGCGGCCACTTCTCCAGCGCCTCGGCCAGGATGGTGTGGTTGGTGTAGGCGCACACGCTTCTCACGATGGATACAGCCTCGTCTTCACCGATGCCCCGTTCCTGGAGCAGACGGATCAGCTCCGGGATGACTAGCGTGGGGTGGGTGTCGTTGATCTGGATGGCGGCGTAGTCGGCGAGGTCGTGCAGGTCGCTGCCCCGCGCGACGCACTCATCCAGGATCAGGCGCGCGGCGTTGGCCACCATGAAGTACTCCTGGTACACGCGCAGCAGGCGCCCCTGCTCGGTGCTGTCGTCGGGGTACAGGAACAGGGTGAGGCCGCGGGCGACATCCCTTGCGTCGAAGCCGATGCCGGACTTGATCAGCCGCTCGTCCGCGGTGTCCACGTCGAAGAGGCGCAGCCTGCCGCACTTGCCTTGGTAGCCGGTGACGTCGATCTCGTACAGGGTGGAGCGGGCGGTGAAATCGCCGAAGGGGATGTCATAGTGAACGTCTGTGCGGCGCATCCAGCTCTCCTGGCCCCATTTGAGCCAATGGTCCGGGGCCTCGGTCTGCTGGCGGTCCACAAAGCTCTGGCGGAACAGCCCACAGTGGTAGGCGAGCCCCAGGCCGTCCGCGGGCAGGCCCAGCGTGGCGAGGCTGTCCAGGAAGCAGGCCGCCAGCCGCCCCAGGCCGCCGTTGCCCAGGGAGGGCTCCAGCTCGAACTCCTCCAGTTCGGACAAGGCGATGCCCTCCGCCGCCAGTTCATCCCGGACCTCCCCGTACAAGCCCAGGTTGATCAGGTTGTTGCTCAGCAGCTTGCCGATCAGGAACTCGGCGGAGATGTAGTAGACCTTCTTCCTACCCTCGTTGTATCCCCGCGCCTTCGCGGCGTCGGCGACATACCGCAGCAGGGCGTTGAACAGCTCGAGCCTGGTGCAGTCCGTGAACTTCCTGTTTTCTGTGTAATCTCTCAGCTTCATGGTCGTGCCCTCCATGGTCTTGTTTCGATGACTCTAGCATTATAATCTGTTTTTTTGAAAAAAGCTTGCAGTTTACGCTCACAAAGTTGTATAATTCTATCATCATCTGCCGCGTGGGGAGGGATGGATGTGGAGCTGGAGGAATACACGCAGTACCAGGAGACCAAGCTGCACGAAAAGCCGGGTTTTGCCTACGAGACCTACCTGTGCACGATCCCGCTGGACTTCGACCGTGTGAACCTGCACTGGCACGACCAGATGGAAGTGATTTACATCAAGAAGGGCCGGGGCACGGTGTCGGTGAATCTGGAGAGCTACCCGGTGGAGGCGGGCTGCATCGTGCCGGTGCTGCCGGGGGAGCTGCACGCCATCGACGGCGCCCCCGACGGGCCCATGGAGTATGAGAACATCATCTTCTCCCTGTCCATACTGGACAGCACCGAGACGGACGACTGGTGCCGCCACCACGTGATCCAGGCCCTCAGGCAGGGCACGCTGCTGTTCGACCGGCCCATCCGCCCGGGCACCGCCTTCCACGACGCGGCCGCCGCGGCCCTCGATGCCGCCGACCGGGCCTGCGAGGCGCGGCCGCAGGGCTTCGCGCTGGTGGTGAAGAGCCAGCTCTTCATGTTCCTGCACGCGCTGTACTGCAACCGGCACACCGGCCCCGTGCGGCCGTTGGTGGAGGAGGCCGAATGGCTCAAGGGCGTGATCGCTTATGTGAAGGCCCACTATGCCGAACGCATCACGGTGGCGGACGCGGCGGCGGTGTCGGGCTACAGCCCCAGCCACTTCATGCGCATCTTCCGCCAGGAGGCGGGTCAGACCTTCGTGGACTTCCTCACCGACTACCGGCTCTCGGCGGCGGTGTATTATTTGAAGGAGACCCGGGACGAGATCGGCGTGGTGGCGGTGAATTGCGGCTTTGCCAACCTGTCCTATTTCATACGCCGCTTCAATCGGAAGTACGGCGCGTCCCCCGGACGATACCGCAAGCTGAGTCGGCTGGGGGAGAATGAAGCCATCGCGGCGGGGAAGGAATGAAAATGGCGGAACTGAAGCTGCCCTTCATCGGGCATGGCGGCGACTACAATCCGGATCAGTGGCGGGAACGGCCGGACATTCTGGCGGAGGACATCCGGCTGATGAAGCTGGCCAGGTGCAATCTGATGAGCGTGGGCATATTTGCCTGGGCCACGCTGGAGCACTTCCAACGCACACGCGGTGTTCTGCGTCTAATGGCTGCGGTCATCCATGAGCTTTGGATGGCCAACGATGCCAGTGCTATGATTATGCCCGGTTCTTTCCCGCTGGATATTCCAACCGTAAAGGACGAACTGGTAACTGATTTCGGGGTCTGAATGTAAAAAATCGGGCTCCGGAGAAGCTGATCGCCCGCTCCGAAGCCCGATTTCACTGTATTTTGCCCGTTTTTCGCCCAAAATGCACGAAAAAACCTCTTTTGCCTTGGCAGACAAAAGCAAGAGCATTTCCTCTTTCCCGGTTCCGCTGTCACCGTATGTGTGTCATATATTTGAACAATTTATGAAATGTTTCATTTATAGAAAAATCCTATTGACACACTCGCGCAGCCGTGGTATGATGCGATCACAACGACGAAAGAGGTGCTTGTATGGGAACCGTCCGCTTTGACAATCGGAACGATTTGGAGTCTGCGCTTGCATGGATCGCACCGGGCGACTGCGTGGAGCTCGACAGTCTCGACCTGTTTGCCGACAAGGGAAAGGAAATGCTGACAGCCCTTGCGGCGATCGGCGAGCGCGGCGCGGACTTCGTTAGTCTGAAGGAAGGCATCGACACCCGCAGAGGCCAGGGGCAAAGCTTTTTTGCCCTGTGCCGGGCTTTGAGCAATTCGGAGCTGTTTGCGCGCCGCCGCGTCGGCGTCGAGCGCGCGAAGGCGGAGGGCCGCTACAAGGGCCGCAAGCCGATCGCCGTGGACGAAGGCCTGTTCGATTCCGTCGTCGCGCTCTGGCAGAGCGGCCAGATCACCGCGCGCGAGGCCATGGCCCGGCTGGACTTGAAGCCGAACACCTTTTATCGCCGCATCAAGGAAATGGAGGAACTGAAAATGAAAGACTATAAGAAAGTGCAGCACGAGATCAAAGAGGAGATCAAGGAGGCGGCCAAGCAGAGCCGCAAGGATCTCGACGAGCTGAAAAAGCAGGTCAAGGCCGAGGCCAAAGAGGTCAAGAAGGCCGCAGACGAGAAGCTGGAGCTCCACGACGTCGAGCGCGAGATGCGCCACGACCGCATCCGCGCCGAGGTCGAGCAGCGCGACGCCGTCCGCCAGATGAAGAAGGACGTCGAGGCCGAGGCCAAGGAACTCAAAAAGCTCATGGAGGAGAACTGATCTCGCTTGACGATCACAAAAACGGCGCCCTGTATTACACAGCGCGCCGTTTTTTTACCCGACGGGCAAAGGAGGTACCGGTATGGAACGCACCCCCCTGCGGGAGAGAAAACTCCCCGACTATACGCGCGGCGAGGAGATCACGAACATGGTCACACACATCGTCGGCGCCGCCCTCAGCCTGCCGATCCTGATCGGCGGGGTCATTCTGTCCGCTTACCACCGCGATCCCTGGGCGATCGTCGGCAGCTGCGTCTACGGGCTGACCATGCTCTGGCTCTATACGATGTCCAGCGTGTACCACGGACTGCACGACAACACCGGAAAACGGGTGCTGCAGGTGCTTGACCACTGCACGATCTATGCGCTGATCGCGGGGACCTACACGCCGATCCTGCTGGTCGCGATCCGGCCGGAATACCCGGCGCTTGCCTGGACGCTTTTCGGCTGTGAATGGGGCCTCGGCGCAGCCGCGGCCGCCATGACGGCGATCGACCTGAAAAAGTACGGCAAAGCCTCGATGGCCTGCTATGTCGCCATGGGCTGGCTGATCGTGCTGGCGCTCAGGCCGACGATCGAAACCGTCGGCCTGACAGGCTTCCTCTGGCTGCTTGCAGGAGGCCTGGCCTATACGGTCGGCGCAGTCCTGTACGGGATCGGAAAGAAAAAGCGGTATTTCCACAGCGTGTTTCATCTTTTCGTCCTTCTGGGCAGCCTGCTGCAGGCCGTGTGTATTCTGTTTTACGTGTTGTAGGAGATCTCTATGCTGGTATTTTTTGTTGATCTGATCCTTTTGTTTTTCGCTTATTCCTTTTTGGGCTGGTGCATCGAGGTCACTCTCAAATACTTCCAGTTCCACCGCTTCATCAACCGCGGCTTTTTCACGGGGCCGATCCTGCCGATCTACGGCAGCGGCGCCGCGCTGATCACAGTGGCCGTCAGCTCGCTCGCCCGCTTCGAGTACGGATACGGCTCGACCTTCGCCCTGTCCTTCGTGATCTGCGGAACGCTGGAGTATCTGACCAGCTATTGGATGGAGAAGCGCTTCCACGCCCGCTGGTGGGACTACAGTCAGAAGCCGATGAACCTGCACGGCCGGGTCTGGATCGGCAATCTGATGCTCTTCGGCCTGGGCGGCGTGGCGATCATCCATATCATCAATCCGCTGTTCGACCGGATCCTGGCGGCGTTTTCTTTTTCCGCGAAGGAGATCACGGCCTGCGTTCTGACGGCCGTTTTCGCCGCGGACTACGTTCTGACCCATTTCGTGATGAAGCTGGTCAAGATCGGGGTCGAGAGCAGCGAAGCGGACAGTACCGAGGAGATCAGCAAGGAAGTCTATTTGCTTTTATCTGACAAATCTGTTTTCCATAAGCGCTTTGCCGACGCCTATCCCGAGGTGATCTACCGCACGGAGCGCATCACCGCCCGGCTCGCGGAAGTAAAGGCCGAAACCGAACGGCTGCGCGCCGAGGCCGAGCAGCAGCTGGAAGCGCGCCGGGAGGCCGTGGCCGACAGGCTGGAACCGGCGACGCTCATTAAAAGCAAGATCATCAGCAAACAGAACGACCTGATCGAAATGCTGTATCATGAGCAGACGGCAAGTGAGGAAATAAAAGCGTTGAAGTCCGAAATCGACCGGGAAAAAGAGCGTCTGGAGGAGCGCCCGCTCGGCGCTCTCGCATCGGACAGACGCGGCGATCAGCGCGGCAGACGCAGCTCATGATTCGCGTAGGATCCTTTTTTCATGAGAGCTTTTGCCGTCCAGCAAGGTGATCGGCTGCATCTGCAGGCGACAGAAAGCTTTGCTTATGTAAAATGGCGAGAGAAAGAGCCTCCGGGAACGAGTGATCCCGAAGGCTCTGCTTTTTTGCGCAGCCGGACGAGGGTCCTATTTTTGAGATGGATCGGAGTCCTGCTCCTGCCCGTTCCCGCGCAGGAGCCGATCCATGAGCGAAGCGTAGACCCGGCGCAGCTTTTCGCAGGAGGCCAGCAGCCAGCACAGCTCGCTCAGCAGGATGCCTGCCAGCACGTCCGCCATCACATGCTGCCGCGTCGTCAGCGTGCTGATGCACACCGCGACGGCCATCAGCAGCGCCGAGCTGCGCCAGAGCGGCGAGACCTGCCTGTTCCCGCGGATGCCGACCCAGCAGAGCCAGGCGATGAAGCAGTGCAGAGAGGGGAAGAGGTTGTTCGGCTCGTCGATCCAATAGAGGAAGCGCATGCACGCGTCCCAGAAGCCCGGTCCGTTCGGCTCCGGCTGCGTCATCGTCGTCGGGAAGAAAACGAAAAAGAAAAAGCTTATGGCTTTCCCGAGGAGGTTGGCGCAGAAAAAGCGGTCGGCAGTCCGGCGCGGAAGCGCCGCGACCCGGCGGTACAGGAAGAACCAGAAAATGAGGCACGCGAAGAAATAAATGAAAACCGTCCAGGGAAGAAACGGGACCGCAGCGTCGATCGGAAGCGCCAGACAATAATGGCGCTTTCCCTGCGCCAAAAAGCGGGCAAGCTGGAAGGGGATCTGATTGCCCAGCAGCGCAAGGACGAAGGCGAACCAGAAATACCGTTCTTTTTACGGGATCTTCCTGCCTCCGGATATGGTATCGTTTTGAAGAATGTCTCTATTCATAGCAGAAAACCTCTACAGCACGTATAACGTAATAGTTCCGCCGGCCGTGATCGGCAGGCTGAAAGCGGTTCGACCGTGTTCACGATCTCTTCGCCGCGCGAGTAGGGTGAGCAATATAATCCGAACCATAAACAGGGGAGTGGAGGCGAAATTGAGCTTTTCCTCCTCCGACCAGACGCGCCGCCAGACGCTCTCGTCCGCCTCGGCGGAGAGTCCGAGCGCCCCGAGCTGCCGCAGGTCCCAATCCGGGCGGCGGACGTTTGAGAGAGGCAGACGGCGGGCAATATCGTCCATGACATGGAAGTTTTCTCCGACGTTCTGGTCCCATACGCCCTGCTCGGCGCTGTTGAGCCTGTCGCGTTCATACGCGGCCTGCGCATCACGGTCGAAGAGATAGGCGTACCAGTTGGCGTCGAAGTTCAGCAGCAGGCCGCCCGGCTTCAGCACGCGCGCCCACTCGGCGCAGGCCTGCTCCGGATGCGGCAGGTTCCAGGTCAGATTGCGGCTGATCACCGCGTCGAAGCTCGCATCCGCGAAAGAGAGCGCTTCCGCGTTCATTTCCATAAAGCGGATCTCGCCGGCCAGAGTGCCGGCGTTTTCTTTTGCCTGGGCGAGCATGGCGGGCGTGAGGTCGATCGCGGTCACGTCACAGCCCAGCTCCCGCAGCAAGATCGCGAAAAAGCCCGGTCCGGTGCCGACCTCGAGCACGCGCAGCTCCGCAAAGCCGCGGTCGGGGAACTGCCGCGCAAGCTCGGCACGCAGACAGGCCTTCCACTTCTGCCGCTGCGCGGTATTCAGCTCCAGCCGGCTGACCTCCGAATAGCCGGAGGCGCGCCCCGTCCAATAGTCTCTGTTTTCTTCAAGGATCGTCTGTCGATTCACCGTCGTCACGTCGCCCTTTCTGTTTTTCTCCGTTTTAGCACGAGGGAAAGCCCGCTTACAAGTCCCCGGGGGGATTGAGATCAAAGGATTTGACAGGTCAAAAGTGAAACAGCGAACAGAAAAGGAGAGGCATGTTTGGATCCTCTCCTATTCTGTTCCCGGCAGACAACACACGTCTATTTTGAAATCAGAGTTCCTGTTTTGTCAGATGGCTCAGGATATTCCGATCCATTTTCTCATCCAGGCGGCGATACGAGGATAGCTCCTCGGCACTGAAGCCGGCAAAGCAGATGGCGGCATAATCCCGTTCCATTTGCTCCAGATCCGCCGACAGCATGGGCGCATGATAACAATATCCTTCCGCGGGGACGTCCAGCGCGCTGTCGCGCGTGATCAGTCCGGCGGCCAGCAGCTTCGCCAGGAAAACGACCACGCTCATCCGGCTCAAGCCGGTGAATGACGCCAGCATTTCCACCGAGCAGGGCGCGTCCAGCTTTTTCATCGTATACAGGATCGACAGCTCACCTGGCTCCAGCTCATGCTTCTTCGCCAGCGTGTCAAGCAGCCGCTTTCTGCAGCGCGCGTTCAGATAGGCGGACTGAAACGGCGAGCCGTCCAGCCTCCGGTCGTAATACACCGGCTCTCCGGCTTCCGTGCCGAGTCTCTTCGTACCGGGCACAAAGGGCAGAGACAGGCTGTCCCTGCTGAACGCCAGAAGATAACTGTAGATCACCGGGAGGCGCTCCTGATAGCCCTGCGTGTCGAACGTGCCTTTATAAAACCGGGCATAGTATCCGATGACTCCCGTTTTCATCTTGATCGTGCTGCTGAGGTTCAGGTTCTGATCGACCAGAGAGCCTTTGGTGTAATGATAGTAATAAACGGGCGCTTTCGTGACGGCGACAGCATCCACGTGGAGAAGATACTCCAGATTGAAGATCATGTCTTCGCTGTAGCTGATGCTTTCATCCATGCGGAGAGCCTGCTTTTCGATGATCTCCCGTTTGTACAGCTTATTCCAGAGGACGCCGTAGTACAGGTCCGCCGGGCTGCGCAGCATCTCGTCCGCGAAATCCTGACGGCTCAGGATCCCGCTCTTTTCGATGGAACCCTTCTGGGAAACGTTCTCACCGACGACGCGGTAAAAGTCACCGACGACCAGCTCCACCGGATGCGCTTCCATTTCCCGGACGAGCAGCTTGGTCGATTCCATCGGCAGCCAGTCGTCCACATCCACGAATTGAATGTAGCTGCCGACTGCCTCGGCCAGACCGCGGTTGCGGGCGGAAGACGCGCCCCCGTTTGCCTTGTGGATCGCCTTCACCCGTGCGTCCTGCCGGGCATAGTCCTCCATGATCTGCAGCGAGGAATCCCGGCTCCCGTCGTCCACCAGGATCAGCTCGAAGTCGGGATAATCCTGCATCAAAATGCTGTCCACGCAGCGCTTCAAACGCTTTTCTCCGTTGTATACGGGTATGATGATGCTGACTTTATTCATGGTTGATCTTTCTTCTTAAACAGTACATATTTCTCCAGCGGGAACAGAACGGCGAACTGAATGAGGCCGGCCGCCATCGCAGCCAGCGTCCGCGCAAACGGCGCGATCGCCGTGAGAGCCAGCTTTGCTGTGATCCATCCCTGCAGCCAGGTGGAGAACAGGATCAACAGGATCAGCGTGACCAGATAGGCGGAAAGGCCTGCGCGGGTCCCCTCGCCCTCGAAGGTGGCCTTCATGTTTATAAAGTAGCCGTAGACGTTGGCGATGAAATTGGAGAGGAAGAACGGAAGCACATAGCCCCACGTAACGACTCCGTTCACCACGTAAGGCGACGGGCCGTCAAACAGGGCCGCCGGATCGAAAATCCCCCGCAGAAAGCCCGGCAGCGGCACGCTCACGCTGTTAAAGAAAAGCGGCAGGATGTTTGCCAGCAGCAGCTGCAGCAGCGAGACGCTGGTACTGACCAGATTGAATTTCACAAATTGCCACAGCGAATTGTTCTGATAGCGTTCATCCCATTGCTTCCAGAAAGCCGTTATCCTCATGCCCGTACAGTCTCTTTCCTTTCCAATAACAGAAAGCGCCCCGCTATCTGCGGGGCGCTGTTGCGGCAACATTATCCCTGGATTTGGATCGACCTGCGCTCCGGCAGCTTCTTCGGCTCTTCCTTCGGGAAGTCCAGCGTCAGGACGCCGTCCTCGAATCTGGCTTTCACGTCTTCCTCGGCGACATGCTCGCCCACATAGAAGCTCCTGCTCATAGAGCCGGAATACCGCTCCTGGTGAACGATCCTGCCTTTCTTGTCCTTGCCTTCCTCATCAATGCCCTTGGTCGCTGTAATCGTCAGATACCCGTTCTGCAGCTGCAGATCAATTTGATCTTTCTTGAAGCCCGGCAGGTCTACTTTCAGCTCATAGCCTTCATCGTGCTCCTTAAGATCTGTCTTCATCACGCGTGCTGCATGCTTGCCATACAGCTTGCGGTCCACATCGGATTCGAAGCCCCTGAACGGGAAGTCAACCCAGTCATCAAACAAACTCTCTCCAAAAATACTCGGTAACATAAGTCATGCCTCCTTTTGCAATCACTATGTTTGTTACCTGAGCAAGGGGATGGAGGTCATCCATTCGATCTCTGTTCCTTTGTTCGATTATCATTATAGCACCGTTTTTAGCACTGTCAAGGTGAGAGTGCTAAAAGTGTGTGAACAATCATTGCATATTTTGTTAACTCGTACTCTTTCCCTGCGATTGCGGCTTTGGAAAAAGGTCCAGGCGCTTTTGCAGTACAGCCTTTACGTGCCTCTCGGTTCTTTGTTGTCGGTGACGGCTTCTTCGAATTGTACTTCGCTGCAGTCCTCCCAGTCCTCCTGATATCCGCATCTTCGTAGGTAATCCTTTCCTCCATCAACGGCGCACGCGCCGCAGGAACAGTAGCCAATCAACCGGAAGCATCATTGTAACACCTACATCGCTTTGAACTCGCGAACTCGGAAAGAACTCGGAAAGAATAAACTTTTCTGCCGGATGGTTGGATTATGTCTTTTCAAACGCGAGCATTTGCAGTATTCTTTTGTAAAGCGACAACATAGACAACATGAACGGAGGAAAAAGTATGGCGGCAACATGGCTGAGCGACGCGGTCTTTTACGAGATCTATCCGCAGTCGTTCTATGACAGCAACGGCGACGGGATCGGCGATCTCAACGGGATCCGGGAAAAGCTGGACTATATCAAAAGTCTCGGCTGCAACTCGCTTTGGATCAACCCCTGCTACGACTCGCCCTTCAAGGACGCGGGCTATGACGTGCGCGACTACCGAAAGGTGGCGGCTCGCTACGGGACGAACGAGGATCTGATCCAACTCTTCAACGCCGCGCACGAAAAGGGGATTCGCGTCCTGCTGGATCTGGTGCCGGGGCACACCTCGGAGGAGCATCCGTGGTTTCTGGAGAGCAAAAAGGCGGAGCGGAACGAGTATTCCGACCGCTATATCTGGACGGACTTCTGGATCTGCGGCGCGCAGGGGATGCCCTACATCAGCGGCGAGAGCGAGCGGAGCGGCGCGTACATCCTGAACTTTTTCAAGTGCCAGCCCGCGCTCAACTACGGCTTTCTGCACCGGACCGAGCCCTGGCAGCTGCCCGCGAACCACCCCGCCGCGATCGCGACCCGCGAGGCGCTCAAAGACATCATGCGCTTCTGGCTCAGCCGCGGCTGCGACGGCTTCCGCGTCGATATGGCCGACTCCCTCGTGAAAAACGACGACGCGGACAAGAGCGCAACGAGCGCGGTCTGGCGCGATATCCGCCGGATGCTGGATCTGGAATTCCCGGAGGCGGTGCTGGTCTCGGAATGGGGACGGCCGCATCAGTCGCTGCGCGCGGGCTTCGACGCGGACTTTTATCTGGACTGGCGCGGCAACGGCTACAGCACCCTGCTGCGAGATTACGAGAACCACGCCGGCGAAGACCACAGCTATTTCAAAAAGGACGCAGGCGGCAGCATCAACCGCTTCCTCGACGACTACCTGCGCCTGCTTGACGGCGCGAAGGGGCATGGCTACGTCTCCCTGATCACCGGAAACCACGACACGGTCCGGCTCCGGAAAACGCTGGAGGAAGCAGAGCTGAAGCTCGTTTATGCCTTCCTCTTTACCATGCCCGGCGTGCCCTTCCTCTATTACGGCGACGAGATCGGCATGCGCTATCTCGAGTTGCCCACAAAGGAGGGCGGCTATACCCGCACCGGCTCGCGCACGCCCATGCAGTGGTCGAGCGGGAAAAACCTCGGTTTTTCTTCCTCCGAGCCGGAAAAACTGTATCTGCCGGTCGATGCGTCCGACGACGCACCGACGGTTGCCGGGCAGGAGGGCGATCCCGACTCTCTTCTCTCCACGGTGCGCGCCCTGCTCGCTCTGCGCCACCGGGAAAAGGATCTGCAGGCGGATGCGGCGTTCCGTGCGGTCTGCACCGAGCCGGACAAGCCCTTCGTCTATCGGCGCGGAGAGCTGACGCTCGCGCTCAATCCGAGCGGGCGGACGCTCAGCGTGACCCTGCCCTTCGACGTCTCCAAAACCCTGTATCAGATCGGCGAGGCGGAGCTCGACGGAAGACGGCTGAGCGTTTTGCCGCAGTCCTTTGCCGTCCTGCGCTGAAAGGCCTTGCGCACGCTGCGCAGCGGTCGGGGCGGGAAAATGACAGAGTTTTGTAGGTTAGTCAATCATACTTTACAGTCTGGAAAAGAAAAAAGAACGTCTTTGGGAGATCGCCAGTTGAGAGGGCGCATAGGGAAGTCGTTTTACTTTCTGTTCCAAGCAGAGAGCTGCTTTTGGAAGTCCTCAAAGGAATAGAACTTATGCGAGGCATAGAAGTATTCATTGTCTTTACGATGGCTTCTCTCAACCTTGCCGTTGTGCCTGGGCGTAAAGGGCTTTATGAGCTTATGACGAATACCGAGTTCCCGCAGTGTTCTTTCAAACAGTGTTTCTTTATTGGAGCATTGGGCGTTCAGACGATTGGTAAACTCGAAACCGTTGTCCGTCTGAACACACTCGATGGCATAAGGAAAGCGCTTCATACAATGCTTGTTTTGCTTACATCAAAAATTCTTTTCGCTCATTTTGCGGTTGATGGCGTCGAGCTTCCGCTTTATGGATGAATATTGTCCCAGCCAGATGGCGGCGTAAATCATAAGGAAAACGCCAAAGTAAAGCAGGACGCCGGAGACGCTGTGCTCCATCCAGTACATGCAATATGCGATCGGGAAGGTTGCCAGCGAGCAGACCAGCAGATGAGTAAGCGTCATTTTTGTCAGACTCCATTCCTCTCGCTCCCAGATAACCGACGCGCCGGCGAAGGCCGCGCCGTAAAGCAGGGAGCAGAGCGCTTGCAGGGTAACGGCGCTCAGCTCGCTGCCGCAGTCCGCCGCGAGTTCCGGCACGATCGCGCGATAGCTTCCTCCGCCGAGCGCGTAGGAGATAGCGATGGAAATGATCGTGCTTATTGCAAGGCCAATCGGCGCGCCGAGCAAAGCTCTCATAATGATCTTTTTCTTCATAGATAAACCCTCACAATCCCAATATTTCCTTGATTTTGGCAACATAGCGGCGGGAAACATAGCTCGTGCTGCCGTCAAGGAGGCTCACGCAAATCGTTCCGGCAAGCTGGAGATCGAAATGCCGCACCTTCTTCAAATTGATGATCTCAGAGTTGGAGATTCTAACGAAGTGGTTTCTCTTCAACTGATCTTCCAGCTCGTACAGCCGCAGCCGAAGCTGATATTCACCTTCTTTTGTGACTGCGAATACTTTTCCGCCCGAGGCATATACGCGCAAGATACTGTCCGGTTCGAGGACTTTCACCGTATCATCCCGCATCCCTGCGAGCACATGCAGCTCGGGATCTGAGATCTTCCGGACGATTTCGTTGATTTCTTCCGTCACACGGTCGGTGAGAATGAGCAGCTTTGGTTCCTGCACCGTGCTGTCGATTTTGATTTCGACCTTCAATAACGCCACCTCCCTGGTACGCCTGTAT
>Ga0256405_10008066_pt1 | contig 15337 bp, 13 predicted proteins | sample RumenRJG_02DNA_FD_189096 | JGI IMG/M metagenome (GOLD analysis project Ga0256405, IMG submission 189096) | Bovine rumen microbial communities from Lethbridge, Alberta, Canada - RJG_02 | ecosystem: Host-associated > Mammals > Digestive system > Stomach > Rumen | place: Canada: Alberta... | reverse complement strand
TGTTTGTTTTTTTTTAATATTATATATTTTATAGTATTTTTTTTAAAAAATAGATAAAAAAGATATTTTTATACCTTTTTTTTATATTATGAACGGTTTTGAATTAAAATTAGGATTCAAAGTGCCATAACGGCCGTTTTTAACAGATTCATAAACAAATTTCAAAGAATTCTGAATGGCCAGCTCAAGATTGTTTTGATTTGAATCATCAGCAATTTTCTGATTCTTATCCAATCTAACAAGATTGGCTGTAACAGCTGCTGAAAAGCTGCAACCTGTGCCATGAACATTATCGGATTCAATCAAGTCCTGATGTATTGTAGTCAGTTCATCCTTTTGCTTGTTGTAGATTATATTTGTTCCATTCAAATGCCCTCCAGTTATGATGACGCTGCAGTATTTTCCTATCTTAAAAGCGGCTTCAACAGCATCCTCTTCTGTTTCAATTTTCATGCCTGAAAGCTTTTCGGCTTCGCTGACATTCGGAGTGACAAGGAGGGATTTCTCAAGCAGGTATTTTTTCATTGAATCAGCGGTTTTCTCTTTTGCAAGACTGTCTCCTGCACTTGCTACCATCACAGGATCAACAACTATCTTTAAATCATATTCTTCGACCTTTTTGCTTACAAGTTGTATAATTTCCTTTGAGTATAACAAGCCTGTCTTTGCGTATTTTATATCATAGTCATCAAATATGGAATCTATCTGTTCGCTTATATATTCCTCGCTCACTGGTTCAACAGAAAAGACTTTTTTGGGGTTTTGAGCAGTCAGGCTGGTAACCACAGCGCATGGGTGAAGTCCGAAGGATGCCATGGTTTTAACATCTTCGAGTATTCCAGCTCCTCCAGATGGGTCGAAGCCAGCTATTGTAAGTCCTATCATAATATCACTATCTAATGACTTTCAGTCTTTCATGGCCGTGTATTGACTCTACTGTGATGCCCAATGATTCCAGATAAGTCTTGGTTTCGGTTCCGTTTCCATGAAGCATGATTTCTCCCAGGTCTTCAGGAGTGTTTACATCAAGAGCCATGAAAAAGGAGTCATGGACCATCGGATTCAGATTTTTCTTGTAGGCTTCATTCACATGCTTTTCAAAGCTGAAGCCTTCGAATTTCATATCAATAGCCAGCGGCTTCATGATGATTGTATTGGTTCCCCCTCCTTTGGATGGAACGATGATGAAATCAAGTTTCTTGGACTGCTTGATTAGTAATTCAATATTGGTCTTTCCAATAAGAGGAATGTCTGATGGCAGAATAACAACTTTCCTTGTCTTTGTCCTGCACCATTTCATTGCTTGTTTCAATGCCTTGTTCAAGTTTGAGTTGTCATTTTCAACGATTGTTTCAAGCTCGAGCTCCCTTGCATAGGATAATACATCTTCATCCTTGCTGATGATGACTATCTTGTCTACAACTGGCCTCAATGCATTTGTAATGTCCTTAAGCATGGCTTTAAGAAGGTGTTCGCGCTCCTGTGGGTTTAAAAAAGGTGAAAGCCTTGTTTTAGCATGGGCGAACTGATTGACTGGAATTATTGCATAAACATTATCCATTTTACCATCCCAATATTGTGAATCGATTGTTTTATTTTCAAGTTAGGTTTATAATTTTAAATTAGCCGGAATTTTTCATTTAATATGTTTTAGCCATTAAAGCAATGTGCTTGGCTGGTTTTCCACAATGAGGGCAGACTTTATCTGTTTCAATATCCTCTTCGGTGATTCCAAGAACATCGACATCTGTTTCCTCTTCGATGGCTTTTCCACATTCCTCGTCTCCGCACCAGTGGAATGAAATGACTTTTCCATCATCAACCAAGCTGGCAACATCATCAAGTGAATCCACTTCAATCAAATGGCTTTCCTGAGACTTCCAGGCATTTTCCTTTAAATTGGAATCGATTTCGCCAAGGAGTTCGATGATTTTTGCAGGAATGTCCTCGTCAAGGTCGATTTCCATCTTTTCTTCAGTGTCCCTTCTTCCAATAACTGCCTTGTTGTTTTCAAGGTCTCTAGGACCAAGTTCGAACCTAATAGGAGTTCCCTTCAACTCCCAATCGAAGAATTTCTTTCCAGGACGGATGTCTCTTGTGTCCATGTCTACTCGAATGCCATTGCTCTCAAGAGCTTCCTTGATTTCCTCACATTTGGCCATTACCTCTTCTGCGCCTTTTTTAAAGATGATTGGAATGATGGTGACCTGACTTGGAGAGATTGTAGGAGGTAGAACCAGTCCCTTTTCATCGCCGTGAGCTGCGATTGCCGCTGCAATAACCCTGTCTGAAATACCGTAGCAGGTTTGATATGCATATTCATGCTCTCCTTCCTTGTTTTCAAAGGTTATGTCAAATGTTTCTGCAAATGTCTGGCCTAGGTTGTGGACTGTGCCTATCTGCAAGGTCTTTCCATCAGGCATGATTGTGTCGAATGCCATTGTGTATTCTGCTCCAGGGAACTTGTCCCAGACAGGTCTCTTGCTTATCAGGTATGGAATTCCCATCTCATCGAAGAGTGTTTTATAGATTTCTATTCCTGTTTCCACTTGCTCGGCGCACTCTTCAGCTGATGAGTGCACTGTATGAGCCTCAGCGAATGTGGTGATTTCTCTCACGCGGATAAGCGGCCTTGTGTGCTTTGTTTCATATCTGAATGTATTTACAACTTGATATTGCTTGATTGGGAGATCTATGTGGGACCTTATCCATAATGAAAACATCGGATACATTGAAGTCTCGCTGGTCGGTCTTAATGCTAGTTTTTCATTTAATTCAGTAGGTCCTCCATGGGTTACCCAGTATACCTCGTCTTCGAATCCCTTTACATGAATGCCTTCTTTTGCAAGCTCTGTTTCAGGAATAAGCATTGGGAAGAGGACTTCCTCATGGTCCTTGTCGAGCAATTCCCTGTAGATGTTCAAAGTGTGTTTTCTGATTTGAAATCCATAAGGCAGCCATACTGCCATTCCCTTGATAGGATATCTTGCATCTGTAATCTGAGCTACTTCCAAAATATTATGGAACCATTCGCTAAAGTTTGTTGCTTTATCTCCGTAATCCGCCACTATATCACCATATTTAATTAAAATCTTAATAAGAATAATATTTGTATTTAGTTATTGCCAGTCTTTATAAATTAAACAAAGTTCTAACTAATATATCAATATATATTTTTGGTATTTATTTTTAATAAGTTTAAGTATTTAATTTAGGTATTTTTAATATTTCAACTTAAGGCTATGAATTTTAAAATATCCTCCTTTAAATCTTATTTCTTTAAAAAGATGTTTTTTATGAATTTTTATGAATAAAACAAAACACTTTTAATTAAGTGCGTACATAAATATAAATGTATAATTTAAATTATTTGATTAAATAAAATTTTAAAAAGGAGAAATCATGTATTATAAAAAGATTCAAATGCCTAGAGAAGTGCATATAGGCCCTAATGTCTTGGATGCCGTAGGACCAATATGTAAAGATTTACGTTTATTTGATGAGGCTCTTGTCGTATCAGGTGAGCATACCTATGACATTGCAGGTCGTCAGGCTGTTGAAGCAATGGAAAATGCTGATTTTGGCGTGGACTGTATCACCGTCGCTGATGCCTCCCTTGACTCTGTAAAAAAGGTTCAGGATAGAATAGGAAATGCTTCTGTTGTTCTTGGCGTAGGTGGCGGAAAGATTATCGATGTTGCAAAGCTCGCTTCAACTAATGAATCCGTTCATTTCATATCCGTTCCAACTACAGCTTCTCATGACGGCATCGCTTCACCAATGGCTTCAATCAAGAAGGACAAAGGTTCTGTTTCCATGCAGGCCCAATCTCCTATAGCTGTTGTTGCAGATACTGAAATCATCAAGAATTCTCCTTTCAAACTGCTTTCTTCAGGCTGCGCGGATATTGTTTCCAATTATACAGCTATACGTGACTGGCAATTGTCCCATAGATTGACAAATGAATATTACAGCGAGTCTGCGGCTTCCTTGTCTGAAATGACTGCTAAATTGATTTTAAAATCTGCTGAAAGCATTAAGGAAGGCTTGGAGGAAAGCGCCCGTATTGTTGTAAAATCATTGTTTTCAAGCGGAATGGCAATCAGCATTGCAAATTCAAGCAGACCTGCAAGTGGTTCCGAACACCTGTTTTCTCATGCATTGGATAGGATAGCTAAAAAACCTGCATTGCACGGAGAACAGTGCGGTGTTGGATGTATAATGATGATGGAACTGCAGGGAGGAGACTGGAGATTCATCCAATCAGCTCTTAAAGCAGTAAAGGCTCCAATCAATGCAGAAGGACTGGGAGTTGATCCGGAAGAGATTATCGAAGCACTGATGCTTGCTCCTAAAATCCGTCCAGACCGCTACACAATCCTCGGAGAAAGAGGGCTTACAAGAGAAGCAGCCGTTAATCTGGCTACTAGAACTGAAGTTATTTAATTGAATAATGAAAAATTCTTAATTCTTTAAAGAATCATTTAAAGAATTGTATTTGAATATTTTGTAGATTAGAACTTTAAATAGGGATATTTTAATATTTTAAATGAGATTATTTAAACTAAGCTTTTAGTTATAAAATTATATTTATTAATGATTATTATTTTTTCAAAAAAACTATGGGAGATGATTGATTGATAACTTTAATTGGTAAAAATATAGCTAAAGAAGGACTTAGTTTTGTATTTTACGGCCCACTTGAAGAATGCTCAAACTGCAGATTCAAATCATCTTGCGTAGATTCTTTGGAAATAGGTCGCAAATATGCAATTACTGAGGTTCGTGATGTGGAGCAGAAATGCCCGATTCATGAAGACGGCTATGTGAAGGTAGTGAATGTTGAAGATGCTGAAACTACCGTGTTGATTGATTCTAAAGGCGTATTTGAAGGCTCCTCATTTGCATTCAAGAAAATCGAATGCGATGACGAGGACTGCAGCTTCAGACATCTTTGTTTTGCAGAAGGAATAAAAGAGGATGACAAATGCATCTTCGTTAAGGATTTAGGCAAATTCAAGGACTGTCCTAAAGGCAATTCCTTCCATAAATGCATTATCAAACTGAATCGTTAAGTTTATCTTTTATTTGTTTATAAAATGCCTATGGTTATTAAGCCGAAGGCTATTTATGGCTATTTTTTTAAATGGTCTGATTGTTAGATTTATGGTGTTAATATGAGTCAAATGAAAAAGGACTGCGGTTATGCTGCAGCAGAAGAAGTAAAAGACGGCCAGATTCTAGGTCTTGGAACCGGTTCAACCACTCTCTATTTTATTGAAAAAGTAGGTATGAGAGTCAGGGACGAGGGTATTGAAGTAATGGGAATTCCAACTTCATTCCAATCATCATTGCTTGCTCGCGAGTGGAATATTCCAATCACATCTCTTGACGAGCATGAGATCGACCTTGCAGTTGACGGCGCTGATGAAATCGATCCTGACTTCAACCTGATTAAAGGGGGAGGAGCTGCACATACCCTTGAGAAGATTGTGGATTATTCAGCAGACGAGTTGATTATCATCGCAGATGAATCTAAACTTGTGGATACTCTTGGAGCCTTCCCGCTTCCTGTTGAAATTATTCCTATTTCACTCAAACCAGTCACAAAGGCATTGAATGACATGGGTGGAGAAGTAGCTATTCGTATGGGGGAGAAAAAAGACGGTCCCGTCATCACTGATAACGGTAATTTCATCCTTGATGTCAGTTTTGGCAGAATAGAAAATCCTATTGAAATGGAAGAGGAATTAAATACAATTCCAGGTGTAGTTGAAAACGGTTTGTTTACTCAAATGGTTGACAAGGTAATCATCGGCTCTAAAGACGGTGTGAAATACTTGTAATTCAAACTTTATAAAAAGTTTGAAAAAACCTTTTTTTATTATTTTTTCACTGTTTTTGATTTATTTTTATTTTTTCTATTTTTTCCTTATTTTTTATATTTAAACATTGTTTAGCTATTATTTTTTTTATTAAATTGTTATTTAGCTATTTTTTTTATCTAAAATGGATTTTTTAGCCATATTTTTTAAAAAATTTTCAGTTATTTTTTTTTATCGAAAAATGAGCCATAATCGTTGTTTTTTTAAAATATTTACTTTATTTATCTTTATAATTTTTTTAAAAAGCATAAAATTAAAAAAAGAAAAATGAGTTATTAATTTAAAAAAGAAAGAGAAAATGAGTTAATTAATTTAAAAAATAAAGAGAAAAAGTGTTAATTAATTTAAAAAAAGAAAAAGAAAGTAAGTGAATAATTTAAAAATAAAAGAAATTTAATGGAATTTCTTGCTTACTTCTTCTACAGCAAGTACCAGAGGATCGGTAACCATAGATACAGGAGGCGCATAAGCGAACTCCATATTACTTAAATCATAACATGTAAGTCCTTCGGTAATGGCCAGGGTCATGGTATCGATTCTCTCAGCCACACGCTCTTCAGCAATTATCTGGCATCCTATTATCTTTCCGTCTGCATCACAGATGACTTTCACATTCATAGGTTTTGCATTAGGATAATATCTTGCTCTTGTAAGCGCTTCAACTTTCTCTGTTACAGACTTGATGTTGTTCTGCTGTGCGAATATTGTTGTGAGTCCTACTGCACCGAATTCCAGTCTGCCGACTTTTGTAACCATGGAATTGAGAACTGGATTGAATTTTGATTTCCTGCCGGTAATTGTTTTAGCCAATGTCTTTGCCTGGCGGACTGCAGTTGTTCCGAGCTGGGATATGGTATTTGCTTTTAAAATTGCGCTGAATGATTCAACACAGTCTCCAACAGCATAAACATCCTCAACGCTGGTTTCCATTTGTTCGGAAACTATGATTCCCCATCTTCCTGTTTCGCATCCAATCATGTTTGCCAGAGTAAGTTCGGCTCTTACTCCAGTGGAGAGGATGATCATTTCGGCATCCACTTCGGTTCCATCATCGAATACGGCGGTTTTAACTTTTTCATCTTCGCCTTTAAGCTCTGTAATAGGCTGTCCAAGCATCAAGCGGATTCCCTCGCTTTCAAGGTATCCTTCGATGATTCTGGACATGTCTGGATCAAGTGAGCGAGGAACGATTTGAGGCAGCATCTCGCATAATGTGACTTCAAGTCCCATCTCCTTGAAGGCATATGCTATTTCGATTCCGATAAGTCCAGCACCGGTTACAAGTGCTGATTTGCAGTTTTTAGCATATTCCTTGACCTCTTTTCCATCATCAAGGGTTCTTATCTTGAATACTCCTTCAAGATCAACTCCTTTCATTGGAGGAACGAAAGGACTTCCTCCTGTTGCCAGAACCAGCTTGTCGTATTTCATTTTCTTTTCGACATTGTCTTTGACATAAGTGATTTCCTTTTTGTCCTTGTCGACTGCTGTTACTTCTGTTTCAAGATTGATTTCAATGTTTTTCTTTGCATAATCCTCAGGGCTTCTCATTACAATATCTTCAAAGGAAGGTATTGTATTGCTTATTACGTATGGAATAGCACATGGAGAGTAGGAAACATATCTGTCTCTTGTAAATACTGTGATTTCAATCTCTTCATCTAGTTTTCTGATATTTGAAGCTGTTGATATTCCGCCAGCTCCGCCACCTATAATGACCACTTTCATTTGCTCAAATCCTTATTGAAATATTTCACATATTTAAAATACAAATGTTTTACAAAATTTAAAAAAATTATAAAAATGAAATAACGATTATAATTTTTGTAGTTTTTTTCTTCTAATTTTTTACTAACTGTTCAATTTATTATTTTTTTATATTCTAAAAATGAACATTTAGTTAGATATATTTTGTAAAATTATAATATATATACTCTTTTATTCTGGGGGATTTTTTAAATTTGAATTTCAAAATAAAACTATTTATAATAGTAGAGATTACTTTAATATAGATTAGCATAATTTTAACTATTTCAAAATATGAAAAAATATTTTTTTTAAATAAATTAACAGGTGATTAGATGCAATTTAATGGAGGACCAATTCCTTGGAACTACAGAGAACTTTTAACCAAGATTGGAATGCTGATAGGCGCAGTCATTATCATTTATGCGGTACTTTGGATACTGGCTGAACTTAAACTGATTCCAGTCATCATATTCGCGTTATTCCCTCAAGTTGTATTGCTTTTAGTGGGCATATTCGTATTTTATCAAGCCTACAAGCGCTGGAAAACTTTTTAAAACATCATTTTAATTTTTATTTTTTTATTTTGCTCTTTTTAAAAAATTTATTTTTTTTCCAATTCTTATTTTTTCAAATACTCATTTTGCAATTATTAACTTTTATTTTACACAATCTTGGACATTTTTCATGATTTTTTCTCACTTTTATACATTAGTTATATATAGATATTAAAACATAATTTATATTGTTAAATTATTAATCAGTATTATATTTTTTTTTGATGATAATTTAATTATTAAATAAAAATCATTTACTTACTATTAAACTTATAAAATTGCTTTAATCGGAGGAAAAAGATGACTAAAATATTTATTTCATGTGCGCTTCCATATGCAAACGGTCCATGCCATCTTGGACATTTACGTTCAACTTATATACCTGCAGACATTTATGCAAGATATAATAGAATGGCTGGAAACGATGTGCTGATGGTTTGTGCAACTGATGAACACGGAACTCCTATTGCTGTAAAGGCTGAACAGGAAGGAATCCCGCCTATAGATGTAGCAAAACGTTATCACGACATGATTGCCGAGGATATTAAATCATGCGATATCACATTGGATAACTTTACAAGAACCACTGATGACATGCACACACAGATTTCTCAGGATTTCTTCAAATATCTTTATGATGAAGGATTGATTTATGAACAGGCAATAGAGCAGCTTTACTGTGAAAACTGCAATAAGTTTCTGCCTGACAGATATGTGGAGGGAATATGTCCCCACTGCGGTGCCGATGCAAGGGGAGACCACTGTGAAATGTGCGGAAGGGCATTGGACCCTGTCGAACTTGAAGAGCCACGCTGCCTTACCTGCGGCCATACTCCAGTAATCAAACAGACAACACAATACTTCTTCAAGTTGAGCGCATTCCAAAAGGATTTAGAGGAATATATAGAAACCAATGAGAAACTTCCTGCCAATGTGCGCAACTATGCACGTAACTGGCTGAAAGACGGCCTTACAGACTGGATTTTCACAAGAGACATGGACTGGGGTATTCCTGTTCCTCTAGAGGGAGCTGAAGGCAAGGTTCTTTACGTATGGGCTGAAGCGTTCCTCGGATATCTCTCATCTGCTGCTCAATGGTCCAGAAAATCTGGAAAAGCCTGGGAGGAATATTGGGACGATTATGTTGTTCACTTCATCGGCAAGGACATCATCTACCACCACGCACTCTTCTGGCCTGCAATGCTTAAAGGACATGGATGCAAGCTGCCTGATGATATTTTTGCGGGAGAGTTCCTCTCTCTTGAAGGACGCAAGATGTCCACCAGCAAGAACTGGGTTGTATGGGTTGCAGACTTTGTAAAAGACTTCGACAGCGACCTGCTCAGATATTATCTTACCATAAACGCGCCATTAAACAAGGACACAGATTTCTCATGGGATGAATTCCAGAGAAGAATCAATGACGAGCTTGCAGACATAATAGGCAACTTCCTTCACAGGACATTCACTTTCACCAAGAAGTTCTTTGACATGAAAGTGCCTGAATATGCAAACCCTTCACAAGCGGATTTGGATTTTGAAGCTGAAATCAAAGCCCTTCCAGATACCGTTGCAGCATGCATCGAAGACATGGAATTTAGAGAAGGCCTTGTTGAAATTGAAAGGGTGACAAAACTTGCAAACAAGTATTTCAACGACCAGGAGCCATGGAAGGCTGTAAAGGAAGACAAGCAAAAAGCGGCAAACTGCCTGTATTTATCCAATCAGATGTGCAAGGCTCTTGCAGTGCTCTTAAAGCCTTATATTCCAAGAAGCGCGGATAAGATCTGTGATATTTTAAATATTTCTAATGACAATTCATGGGATGACGCAAAGGTCTTCCTTGAAACAGGACATGAAATAAACAAGGCCAAGCCGTTATTCAAGAAAATCGAAGACGAAGTCATTGAAGCTCAAAAGGAAAAGTTATATAAAAACCTGGAAAGCCAGGAAAAAGAAGTTGAAGAGGTAGATCATATGGATTTAATTACTATTGATGAATTTGCAAAAGTTGAAATCAGAATCGGACAAATCAAGGAATGTGAAAAGATTAAAAAGTCAAATAAATTGCTCAAGACCCAGATAGACATTGGAGATAAGACCATCCAGGTCATTGCAGGTCTTGGAAAAAGATATGCTCCTGAGGACTTGATTGGCAAGAAAGTGCCTGTTGTCGTCAACCTGCAGCCTGCCAAATTAATGGGCGAGGAATCTCAAGGAATGATAATGGCTACTGAAAGCGCAGCTATTTTAACTCCTGACGATTGTGAAATCGGCGAATTATTGATGTAAATAAAATCTTTTAAAAAAGGATATTTTTAAATAGTTGGGATTTAATCATATTCTTAGAAGATTTTTAATATATATTTTTAAATAGTTGGGATTTAATCATATTCTTAGAATATTTTTAATATATATTTTTAAATTTTAATTGGTTATATTTTAAAATAAAACAACGGAGGTGAGCATATGGATGAATCTGGAATGATTACTGAGTCAGAACAATTTCTAAATGAAATTGAGAGAAAAGGAATTGACACAGCTAATTTAAATGATCTTGACTCATTTCTAGAAGTTTATAATTATTTGTCTTCAAATCTGGAAAAACTTCAGGAAATGAGAGAGCTTATGGATGAAAGTGGTTATACTGCTCCATATCGTTCATTAAATCGTTATGGTTCTACAAATGCCACCAACGAAGTTGTTTATGAGGATTTAACTGAAATAAATAGATATAATCAGTATTTCAGAATGAAGGCTTCTGCAAAGCGCAACAGTCTTGACAGAGTCAAATCAGCTATTGCAGCCCATAAAATTGCATTGGGACACCTGGATGAATATGCTAAAATCAGATGCCGTGAGTGCAAAAAGTCCTATCGCGCTTCAAGTTTTGTTGAACGCGGCATGGTGTGTAAATGCGGATGTGAGGACTTTGAATTTAAAATCAATCATTCAGGCATTCACCGCCTTGAAATAATTCAGTATCTTCCTTTATCCGGAAATTATATGGTTTTAATGTCTGGCTTGTCAAATTGGGCAAGAGAATCCTTTAAAAGAATCTTGAATCTGCTGAAGCAGAAAAGGAGGGGCGTTGTCAAAACAGTATCTCCAATCATAAAGGTCTTGGAGAATGGTCGATGGATTAGAAAAAGGGTTCCTCTTGAATCAGAATTCGCAGACACCTATGAAGAGGAAGTTAGAAGAAGATATGGTAAGAATGTCCGCATCGAGCGTTTGGAATTTCACAGAACCAAGCCTACAATTGTAAATGACAAGCACACACGCACAGCCTTGGCGCTGGCTTATGCAAGACATGCTGAAGAGATTGTTGAAAGGCACGGTCAGGAATATCTTGAAGAGACTTTCGAAAACCTTGACAAGCTTGAGATATATGATGAAATCAAAAGTTCTGTTAGGCTGGAGAATCCTGAGTTTATAGAAGACGAGGATGATCTTGAAGACTATAGACAAGACCGCGAAACCATGCTTTTAAAGGAAATGGGTCTTGTGGATGATTATGGCAATCTTTATCACAGATTGAGGAAGGATTTAATCAAAAGAGAGGATATCTATGACAAGCTATTTGCTGAAATAGCTCCTACTTTGATTCTTTGGGACATTTCCAAATATTATCTATGCACTTCAAGCGACAGGAGAAAGCGTTATGGAAGTCCATTCCCGTATATTAGAACCGATATCGACAGACAGCAGCGCAGGGTCTTCCAGAATTCCCATTTCAAGGTAGTCAGATTCTTGAAGGAAAAGGAAAACGAGCATATACTTTCAGTTCCTGAAATGGATCTGCTTTTGTATAAGAAGTTTAAATTTGAACGCCAGATTAAGAATGCAAATATCAAGCTGAATTATGCCGCTCTCGGTCCTGCAATCATATATACGAACTCTGATTATTCAATCAATGAAGTCTCTCGTGCATTTAAAGTCGGCGAGAAAAGCGTTAAAAGAGAGATTGACAATATTCAAAGTTTCCAGAAGCCGCGCAGTAAAAAATCAAGACAATTTTTAGATATGATCAAGAATTAAACATTTAAATTTTTTGGATTTTCATAATTATGGTTAAAAATTATTGAATTTTGAATTCAAGCAAAATTTAAGACATTTTTTAAATTATAAATTATTTGCTCTTTATTTTTAATTTTTATAGTTTTCAGAGATTAAAATCAGAATCTATGATATTATTTTTATAATTCCTTTAAAAGAGGGTGTTTCATTTGGATGAATTTGATGATTATGATGATTTCGATGATGATTTTGATGATGACTTCTCCAGTTTTGATGATGATTTTGATGATGACTTCTCCAGTTTTGATGAGGAATACAATAAGGAGGACATTGATCTTTTCGATGAAAATCCTCCTGAATCCGATTATGACATCAATGCGAGGGAAGTTCATATTTCAACACAGTTGACTTCACGAAAGATCATCGAGCTCATGGACAATTATCCCTCTTTGAAGAGAATAACATGTCCGCAAAGCATTTACAATAGAATATCACCGAAATATATAGATGTTTTATCTGATTTGGGGGTTTCAATCGGTGTCAAATACAATTGGGGAAAGAAGAAATATTCAAAAGAGGAGATATCTGACGTCATCGATTTATTAAACGAGGGCAAAGATGCGGAAGAAGTTTCAAAACAGCTGGATATTCCATTGAAAAGAGTGAATTATTTCAAATCCAAATATCACTATATGGTTAATGTGAATAATCGCAAAAAGAAGTATGATGATGAAACCCGCGACAAGCTGATATCATTAAAGGAAAATGGATTGAAGCCTAAGGAAATATCTCTTCAAGAGAATATTCCTCTTAGGACTGTTTATTATATTTTAAATAAGAAATAGTGCATTCAGATTGCAATCAGTATCACTGCAGCAATATTTTCTTCCTGCTATCTCTTATTAAAGAACCGACTGTGGAATTGCTTGCAAGAACATCTCCTACTTTTTTAATTTTTGAATGCATTTCATACCCATTCCACATTGGCAGTTGTAAAACTGTAGCTGTCTGAAAATGCCGGATTATACAGTTTATTGCTGATGTTCTCGCTTTTAAATGATTTCACAATGCTTTTTCGCATATTGTAATTTATTCGCTCTCCTAGTGATTCCTTTTCCTCTTTTGTTTGTATATTTGGAGAGCTTGCATAAACTTTCAGCTGGATTCTGGTTTTATTTAAGGAGTCTTTTCCTTTTTCTGTCTTTTTAATATTTATTATGTGTATGTATTTAGGATTTAACATCCCCTGCTTTTCGATATTGCCTGAGTAGTTTTTATAGGACTCCTGTGGGAATATTGCCATTCCATTGCCTGATGCTCCATTGAATGCGCCTTGTTCTGCTGCAAGCATGGCCATGTTCAATTCATTCGCACTGCCTGCAATGCTTGTTATTGAAATTATGATTATGATTATAAAACTTAAAATCAAGATCAATTCGACTGTGATCTGGCCTTTATTGTCTAGTTTCATTCAAACACCTTTTTTTATTTTCTATTAATTTTAACTCTGTTTAAATTTCACTTTAATCGAGATTCTAATATGATTTTTTCAGCTTGTTATTGGCCTTATCAGAATGGAACTTTGATTGAAAAGCTTGGTTTGATTGTCATCAACTAGAATCTTTTCTATAGAATAGCTGTTTCCACTATAAAGCTCTATTTTATCTAATGATTCGTTATTAGCATTGACAAGCTTGATTGGACTTATCTGTGTTTTTCCTTTTTTATTATTGAATTCCAGATTGACCTCATTGGATTTGACAGTAATTTTATAACTGTGGTTTGCTATTTTTTCCATTAAGTCAATTCTTTTTATAAATCCATAGCTGTTTGAATTCACTTCATTGATTGAACCGCTGATATTGTCTAAGAGAATCCTTGCTGATGCTTCTTCATTCAATTCAATATTTGCATTCAAATTATCATCAAGCAGGGGCATAAGAGTTATAAGAAGCAATATTCCTATGATTATGCAGAATACATATTCGATATTTAATAGTCCTTTAGAATCCATGAAAATACTTTAATCTTCATAATATTTAATAATTCACTTTAAATTCATATTATTTTTATTATTTGTTCTTATTTTTTCATTTTAATACTAATTTATTAATTTAATACTATTTTAATTAGTTTATGATATTTTTTGGGTTGGTTTTTATTTTTGGTGTGTTTGTGAGGTTTTTGGGTTGGTTTTTATTTTTGGTGTGTTTGTGTGGTTTTTTGGGTTGGTTTTTATTATGTTCTGTTTTTATTGCTCATTCTAATATTCAAATAGCTATTTTATTGATTATAACAGGTAAAAAATTTTCTTCTTTTTTGAATAAACAATTATTTAAGTGGAAAGAATAATAATATTATTAGAAATGATTTATAATAATGAGATTAATTTTCCGCTATGAATCTATCATAATTTAAATTAAGTTCAGCTATTAATAAATCAATATTATTTTAAAAAGATATTGAATTAATTATCATTATCTTAATTTAAATTAATCAATATTATTTTTAATATTTTTAGAATGATAACATCAACATATATCAATCTATTATCATATCATCTATTAAATTAAACGGGAGGAAGAAGACATGGTCATGGCATCATTTTTAAATCCCTTGTCTAATGAGGGACAGAGGATTATCAAGGAATTAGGCAGTCTGAATAATATCTCAATTGAAAATGATGAACTGCTGGATATTGTCACACATACTTCCCGCCAGACCATATCCCGGCCGGATGTTGTTCCACAGACCATTGTAGATCTGGCTCTTAATCGCTTGAAATGGTATATCGAAAGAAAAAACAACAAGAATTATAATTCAAATGATTATGCTTATCTATTCAATGCGGATATCGTTGAATATGATACAATAGCATTTCATATTCTAGCTCAGGCCATAGCCACTCATTTCAGGCCTAATTCTCGTGAAGTGCGCTTGTTTGTCGAATCCCAGGGATTGCTTATTGAAGACCGCTTAACAAAGCTTTTAACAAGCGAGAGAAGGGAGCTTGTTGAAGATGTATTATCCGGACTGCTTGTTGAAGATGGTCTTGAATGGTCTTTTTTAAAGGATGTAATAGCAAGCAAGAAGCTTTCCCTGACTGATCTTGTTCTGGATGAAGGTGAA
>Ga0256405_10008065_pt1 | contig 15342 bp, 13 predicted proteins | sample RumenRJG_02DNA_FD_189096 | JGI IMG/M metagenome (GOLD analysis project Ga0256405, IMG submission 189096) | Bovine rumen microbial communities from Lethbridge, Alberta, Canada - RJG_02 | ecosystem: Host-associated > Mammals > Digestive system > Stomach > Rumen | place: Canada: Alberta... | reverse complement strand
AACGCGAAAAAAAGCGCCCCGACCCCGTCGCAGCGCTTCCTATTATCCATCATTTCACGCTGGCAGCCATCTTGACCAGCGTATCGATATTCTTTCCCTTCAACGTATACAAAACGTTGCCCTTGTTCCACGTCAGCACGTTTTCGCTAGCGGTTGCTTCAAACTGTCCGCCGCCTTTGGTACTTGGTGCCGGCAGGTAGTATCGTTCAAGCAGGTCAACGACGTGTAGTGTTGTCGGAACAGGATCTTCGCCAACGATTGCACTCGCATGAACGACGAATGACCATCTGCCTTCGTTCCATTGCAGGTAGCGCTGTCCCGCACCCGAGTCCATGACGCCGCTGATGCCGTGTCCAAGATCGACTGTCGGCAATCCACTTGAGCTGTCTGATGACTGGTAAGGCACGTCGTTTGCGGCTGCGCTCTCGCTGTCATAAGTCTTTTTGACAAACGTTGCGTAAGGCACGTGTCCGCTGATTGCCCCGTCATTCAATCCGTATGGGCTGTAGCTTACGATGTAGTCAACGGAGAAGTTGTTCGCATTGCCGGTATAACGCATGTTCAAATATCCGGGTGCCGAATCGAGTCCGTTTGCGCTCGGAAGCAAGATGTTTCCTAAGTTGTTTCGTATTGAAGCATTAAGTTCTGATAATCGTTTGTTGTTTAAATCCAGTGTCGGAGAAGACGTTGATGTTTCTCTTGCCTCGAGGTTTGAGCCGGAACTCGAAGAAGTGTCAGAAACTGAACCGGCACTGGAAGTTGAGGCATCTTTTTTGACGGAGCTTGATGATTGTGACTTTTCTTGAGATTTTTTCGCCTTGACTGACGATACCGAACTTGTTTTTTCGCTTTCGTTTGAAGTTTTTTCACCTTTTTTTTGATTTGAGCAAGCCCCTAAAATCAAGCCTGAGACAAGCAGAATTCCGAAAAGCTTCAATTCTTTTTTCATATATACCACTCCTTTTTGTAACCGCAACCTTTAAATGTTGATAACCCTTACTTCACTTATAATGATACTCCTTTTAGTTAGTGTTTGATATAAATAAATTGTGAACTAAAATGTAATATTGAATAATAGTTATGAATGCTGAAATTAAAGTAGGGCAAATTTGCCCTACTTTCCATATTATAATGTGGTAGAATACTTTTTATAAGACTTTGATAGAAATTAGAAGGATTATCGATAATGCGTTATCAATTATTTGCATTACAGTTATATAATAATCGATAATTCGATTGGCTATTTTTTGAAAAACTATGTAAATTAAGAAAACACCTGTCTTGAATTATGTTAAAATGGTGAGAGTAATCTACATATGAGGAGAAGTGAAATGAACGACAACAATAATGAAGAAACAGTTATCGATTTATCTCAACTGTTCGGAGCTGTCAGGAAAAGCATTGTCAGCATTATCATCTGGGGCATCGCAGGCTTGCTGGTGTCCCTATTTGCGACCTTTGTTTTGATGACTCCAAAGTACAGTTCGACGATCGATATTTTGGTCAATCAAAAAGCAGACAACACCCAGATGCAGTACACGGCACAACAGGCCGACTTGCAGGCAATCAATACTTATAAGGACGTCTTGCAAAAATCAGTCATCTTGGCTCCTGTTGTCAAAGAAGTCAGAGAACGCGACAACTATCAAGGATCCGTCGGTACTTTGCAGAAATCGGTGTCGATTGCGAACCAGACAAGCTCACAGGTGCTGAGCGTGACCGTAACCGACACGAATGCCTATACGGCCGCTGATCTTGCCAATACGATCGGCAAAGTTTTTGCTAAAAAGATCAAGACAATGATGAAAATCGATAACGTGACCGTTGTTACGAAGGCAACGGCCAATACGAATCCGGTTTCGCCAAGGAAAATGGTTAATTCTGTTTTAGGCTTAATTATTGGGATAATAATCGGGATTGCGATTGCCGTCATTAAAGAACTTCGCGATACGACCGTCAAAGATACGGACTTCTTGACCAAGGAACTCGGGTTGACGAATCTTGGCGCCATTTACCACATCAGCAGCGACAACCAGGATTATGGCTTGGTCAAAATCATTGAAAAGAACGAAAGCGTTCCGGAAAATGGCGATGAACATCGTGTTCGTCGTCGCGTTTAGATTAGCGGAGGTATGAAATGTCATTGTTTAAGAAAAAGAAAAAACATCTTGAAACTACAACAATGGATTACGGCGTTCGCATGATTACCGTATCCAAATCAGGTTCGGTCAACACGGAGCAATTCAATACGATTCGCACGAACATCGAGTTCTCAAGTGCCGACGAACAGTTCAAGTCAATCATGCTGACGTCATCGATGGCTTCTGAAGGCAAATCGACCGTTGCGGCCAACTTGGCCGTTTCGTTTGCTCGTCAAGGCAAGAAAACGTTGCTGGTCGATTCCGACTTGAGACGTCCAACGCTCAATGCGACATTCAGTATCGCTGATCCGAAGGGCTTGACGAACTTTTTGACGGAAAAAGACATGCCGGCAAATGCCGTGATTTATAAGACGACGGTTGATAACCTGAGCGTTATGCCGAGCGGTCCGGTGCCGCCCAACCCGTCAGAATTGATTGGATCGCGAAAAATGGCCGGCTTAATCAAGGCTTTGGAAGCTAACTTTGATCTTGTGATCTATGATGCCCCACCGTTATTGAGCGTAACCGATGCTCAGCTGATTTCGACGCGTGTTGATGGTACCGTTCTTGTCGTTCGAGAAGGCAAGACTGAAAAAGAGGCTTTGCGTCAGGCAGTCGGATTGTTGAATCACGTCAATGCCAAAATTATCGGGACGATTTTCAATGACGTCAAAGGATCATCCGGCAGCGGCTATTATGGATATTACGGCTACTATGGATATTATGGGAAAGAAGACAAGAAATAATGCGATTTGACAAGATTGTTGACCTGCATTGTCACATTCTTCCAGGGATTGATGATGGTTCCAAAAATTTAGAAACGTCTTTGAAACTTGCTGAAGCAGCGGTTGCGGACGGCGTGACGCATATTTTGGCGACGCCGCATCATCTTGACAATGACTATGTCAATCACAAAGATGACGTCATCAAAGTCTGTGATGATTTTCAGACCGAACTTGACAACAGGGATATTCCGTTGACGGTATTTCCCGGTCAAGAAGTTCACATCAACGGGGATCTGGTTGAACGTTACGATGATCTTTTAGGCATTGATGAGCAGAAACGCTACATGTTGCTGGAATTTCCGCATGGTGACGTTCCAGGCTATGCGGAACAGCTGATTTTTGATTTGAAGCGTAAGGGAACGATTCCTGTAATCGTTCATCCTGAAAGAAACAAGAAGATTCAGGACAATTTGGACATTTTATATGACTTCATCTCAAACGGTGCCTTGGCACAGGTCACCGCAACAAGCTACGTTGGAGGCTTTGGCGAGCATGTCGCCAAGATCTCACATGACATGGTTGAGCATAATCTTGTTCAAGTCGTTGCTTCTGATGCTCACAGCTTGCCGGGCAGAAAGTTTGTTTTGAGTGAAGCATTGTATCAGATTGCTGAAGATTTTGGGGAACAAAAGGCATTGGAGTTTGAAAGCAATGCTGAAAAGTTGATCAATGGCGATTATGTGACGGCACGTGACTATTCGCCGATTAAAAAGAAAAAAAGGTTTTTGTTTTTTTAAATGATTGGGTTACTTATATAATTTTTAGTGCTTTTGTATTATTAAATGTGACGGAGAGATGTAAGAATGGCGGAGAAGGAAGTACAACACGTCTATTGTGTGGGATCAAAATCTTTAGGGGCTTATGGCGGTTATGAAACTTTCATGTATAAGCTTACCGAGCACCACCAAAATAATGAAAACATCAAGTATCATATTGCATGTAAGGCTAATGGCAATGGATGCATGGATGAAAACAAGCTTGATGGTGTCAAGGAAATTAATGATCATGAATTCGAATTTCATAATGCCCATTGTTTTAAGATTGATGTGCCACAGATTGGTGCTGCACAAGCAATTTATTATGATGTTGTCTCCTTGGAGAAATGTTGTGAGCATATCCAAAGAAACCACATTCAGCATCCAATTATTTATATAATGGCGTGTCGTATAGGTCCGTTTATGAAGTTTTTTTATCATAAGATACATAAGCTTGGCGGTAAAGTCTTCCTTAATCCTGATGGCCATGAGTGGATGCGTGCAAAGTGGTCCAAACCGATTCGCAAATATTGGAAAGTATCTGAACAAATGATGGTCAAATACAGCGATCTTGTTGTTTGTGATTCTGTAAATATTGAAAAATATATCCACCAATGTTATGACGGCAAGGGAATTAAGGGAAAAAGTCCGCAAACAACCTATATTGCATACGGAGCCGATTTAGAGCCTAGCAAATTATCGGATGATGATACCCAATTATTGAATTGGTATAATGAAAAGGGATTGTCAAAGAAAAACTATTATCTTGTTGTTGGTCGATTTGTTCCCGAAAATAATTTTGAAACTATAATTCGTGAGTTTATGAGTAGTGATACTCATAAAAAGTTAGCTATTATAACAACTAGAGATGATAATTTTTTAGCTAATCTCAACAAGAAATTAAACTTTACTAGTGACGATAGAATTAAATTTGTTGGCACGGTTTATGACAAGGAACTTCTTAAGAAGATTCGTGAAAATGCATATGGATATTTTCATGGCCATGAAGTCGGAGGAACTAATCCAAGTTTGTTAGAGTCGTTGGGAGCAACTAAATTGAATTTATTGTTGGATGTTGGATTTAATAGAGAAGTAGCTAGAGATGCAGCATTCTATTGGACAAAAGAAGAAAATAATCTTTCAAATTTGATTAATATGATGGAATGTTTATCAAACTCTAAGATAGATGAAATGGGCAAGAAAGCCAGAAAAAGGATAGAAGAGTCATATAGTTGGAAATATATTTGTGATGAATATTTAGAAATATTCACAAGGAGATAATATGAAGAATATATTATTTGTAAGATCAACTCCTTATAATGAAGATATTAATGGATATAATGTTCAGGGTATAGGGATTGCCAAGGCTTTTTGCAGATTGGGATACAACTGTGATTATTTGAATTTTGATACTGATAGAGATGAAGTAATTGATTTATGCGAATGCAATCAAAATAAAGCTAGAGTAATCTATAAAAAAAGGGCTAGAATCTTTAGGACTGGCATAAATTTTGAAGTTCTTAGTAAGGACTTTTTACAGAGATATGATATTGTAATATGTAGAGAATACAATCAACTTATGTCATATTTAATTGCAAAAAGGCATCCCAACACATCTATATATTCTGGACCATATTGGAATATGTTTATGATTCCATTTTTTTCAAACATATATGATTTTTTAATTACAAAGAAATTAAATAAATTGGCGAAAAATAAATTTGTAAAATCTCAATTGGCAAAGGAATTTTTGGAGAAAAAAGGATATGATAATGTAATTGACGTTGGCGTTGGTTTAGATACTTCTAGATTTGAAAATGTTGTTTGTACAAAAAATACACAGAATATAGTTGATTATATGTCTAAGAATCGTTGTGTATTATACGTTGGTACATTGGATGAAAACAAAAACTTACCTTTCATTTTAAAGATATTTGCTAAGTTATTAGAAAAAGAACCAGATGTGAAGTTGGTGCTGATAGGTAAAAGTAAGCAATCTTTAAAAAATAAATTGTTGGGAATGAATGATAAATCATATTATGCAAATTTGATTAATTCTGTTCCTAGTAAAGTTAAGGATTCTATTATGCATATTGATAGGGTTGACAATCCAGAACTAAAGTATATTTATCCGCTTGCCAAGGCTTTTATTTTGCCTTCTATTCATGAAATATTTGGAATGGTGATGCTTGAAGCAATGTATTTTGGTGCACCTGTTATTACCAGTTTAAATGGTGGATCATCGACTCTTATAAAAACAAATGATTATGGAATAAAAATTGATAATTACGATGTGGAAGAATGGGTAGCAGGACTTGTAAAATACTTGGAAGATTCCGAATATTCAAAACAAGTGGTAGAGAAATGCAAATGTAATATTAGGGAAAATTATACATGGAAAAGCATATGCTTAAAAATGTTGAAAAGCATCAATGATTAAAGGAGAGTTTAATAATGGATTTATATGATAGATTAGTAAATAAGGATGAAAATCTTGCTTTGGTTGGGCTTGGATATGTTGGAATGCCCATTGCCCATGCATTTGCAAAAAAAGGGATAAAAGTTATCGGTTTTGATTTGAATGAAAATAAGATCGAAGCATATAAGTCAGGAATCGATCCAACGAAAGAAGTTGGTAATGAAGAGATAAAAAATTCTAATGTGTACTTTACAGCAGATGAAAGTGAATTGAAAAAAGCTAAATTTATTATCATTGCTGTTCCAACACCGGTTAATAATGATCATACCCCTGATCTTACTCCTGTTATAGGTGCATCAGAAATTGTAGGTAGAAATTTATCAAAGGGCTCTATTGTTGTTTACGAGTCTACAGTTTACCCTGGTTGTACAGAAGATGTATGTGTCCCTATATTAGAAAAAGAATCAGGCTTGAAATGTGGAGATGATTTTAGCGTTGGATATTCGCCCGAAAGAATTAATCCCGGTGATAAAGTTCATAGGCTTCAAAATATACGTAAGATAGTATCTGGTATGGATAGCAAAAGCTGTGAAATTATAAAAAAAGTTTATGACATTGTGATTGAAGTGGGAACATACCCCGTTTCTAACATGAGAACGGCAGAAGCAGTTAAGGTTGTTGAAAATAGTCAACGCGATATAAATATTGCTTTTATGAATGAACTTGCAATGGTTTTTGATAAGATGGATATCGATACAAATGAAGTGGTGGATGGGATGAATACCAAGTGGAATGCGCTAGGATTTAGACCTGGGCTTGTAGGCGGTCATTGCATAGGGGTAGATCCATATTACTTCACTTATCAAGCTGAAAAACTAGGATACCATAGTCAGATAATACTTAATGGACGAATTGTAAATGATTCTATGGGAAACTATATTGCTAATCAAGCGGTAAAGAAAATGGTGTTAGCTGGGCAAACTCCAAAAAATTCGAAAGTTGTGATTTTAGGACTAACTTTTAAAGAAAATTGTCCCGATACAAGAAACAGTAAAGTTAATGATATAATTAAGACTTTAAAAACATATGATATTTCACCTGTTGTTGTAGACCCGTGGGCTGACCCTTGCGATGCTCAAAAAGAATATGGTGTTACATTGACCAATATTGACGATGTTAATGATGCTGATTGTATCATTGTTGCAGTTGCTCATAATGAATTTATGAAACTTGGTTTAGGCAATATTTCAAAATTATTCGGTAAAAAAGAAAAATCGAATAATGTTTTGATTGATGTAAAAGGGTTATATTCTGTAGAGGAATTGAATGAATCAGATTTAGTTTGGTGGAGACTATGATGGATTCCTTGAGTAACCCTATATTCAGTTTTGTTATTCTACATTACAGAACGGCTGATGATACAATTAAATGTGTTAATTCTATCTTGTCATTAAATGAAGAATATTCAAATGTGGTAATTGTCGACAATGCTAGTGAAAATGGTAGTATTGAAATAATTGAGGAACATTTTAAATCAAATAAAAATATTTATATTTTAAAAAATAATAAGAATTTAGGATTTGCAAGCGGTAATAATATCGGGTATCTGTATGCTAAAAATATATTAAATTCATCGTTCATAGCTATTTTAAATAATGATATAGTTTTAGCTTCTAAAGACTTCACAAAAGAAATTTTAAATCTTTATGAGAAAGAACATTTTTATGTTATGGGACCAGATATCATTTCTGAAATTGATGGAGGACATCAAAATCCTATGAAATTAAGTTATAGGTCTAAGGCTGATGTTACAAAAGAGATATTTAGATATAGGCTATTGATGATTATTAGTAAAATTGGCATTTACGACTTATTGAAACCAAGTAGAAAAGTAAGGACAGGTTCGGTAAGAAAAGAAATTCAAAGGGAAATTCAATATGATGTGACTTTGCATGGATCATGTATTATTTTTTCTAAAGAGTATATAGATAAAGAGAATATGGCTTTTAGGGAAGGAACATTTCTTTATGCGGAAGAAGCAATATTAGCAAAATATTGTCAAAATAAACGATACAGAATGATTTTTGATCCGTTTATAAAGGTATATCACAAGGAAGACTCAGCTTCAAATTCTGTCAATATTAGCAATAAGAAGAGAAGAGAGTTTGTTTTTAAAAATATGATCAAATCTTTAAAAGTATACAGAAATTATTTTAACTAAATGGTATTTTTGCGGAAGGATAACGATATGACTGTTTTTGTAGTGTGCCCTGCTTTTCACAAAACAGGCGGTACAGAGTTGGCACATCAACTTGTATTTGAATTAAATAAGATTGACGTGTCTGCAATAATTACTTATTACGATTATGAGAAGTACAAAAATCCAATAAATGAAGAGTTTAGACAATATGTAAAATCATATGAAACTATAGATAATATCATAGATTCAGAAGAAAATTTCATTCTTGTTCCTGAAATTAATTTTGCATTGCTAAATAACTACTCAAACATAAGAAAGGGAATTTGGTGGATGAGTGTTGATAATTACCTAAAGAATGATGGGTTTATCAATGGATTTAGGACAGTCGGGTTTATTAACGCTTTAAAGGCAGTGTTAGGTAAAAGAAATACGTTATTTGCACGGGGGTTTGATAAAAATGTATTGCATTTTTATCAAAGTGAATATGCACATCAGTTTTTGATAAATAAAGGTGTAAAAGGAAGTAATATTTCTAAATTATCTGATTATGTTAATGATTTGTATTTAGAAAAAAGAACTGATACTAAGAAAAATAAAGCAGTTTTGTATAATCCTAAGAAAGGATATGATTTTACAAGAAAATTAATAAATAAATCAAGCGGAATTAAATGGATTGCTATTGAGAACTTGTCTACACAACAAGTTAAAGAATTACTTTCTGAAAGTATGGTATATATAGATTTTGGAAACCATCCTGGAAAGGATAGATTTCCTAGGGAAGCAGCTATATCTGGATGCTGTATTATTACAGGATTGAATGGTAGTGCAAAATACTATGAAGATATTCCTATTCCTGATGATTATAAATTCGAAAAAAAAGAAAGTAATATTAGTGCTATTTTAGATAAAGTAACTGATTGCTTGGAAAATTATGATAGTAATTTTGAAAAATTTGCTACATATAGGAATATGATTCGAAATGAGCATAGTGTTTTTTGTAAGGATGTTAAAGCGTTTGTAAAGAAAATTGGAGTGCAATACAAATAATGGCACGTAAATCAATAGCTGTTAATTCTTTTTATAATATGATTTACAGGGGACTAAATGTTATTTTTCCTTTGGTAACGGTAACGTATGTTTCTAGAGTCATTTTGGCTTCTGGTGTAGGGAGAGTTTCTTATGCGCAGAATATTGCACAATATTTTATAACTTTATCCGCATTAGGAATTCCAAACTATGGTGTTAGAGAGATATCTAGAGCAACTGATTTAGAGGAAAGAAGTAAGACTTTTTCAGAACTATTTTTTATTAATGGTATATCTACTTTATTTTTTTCTATCAGTTATTATCTTTTGATTTTTTCATGCAGTGGTTTTAGAAATGATCATTTGTTATATATGGTAGTTGGAAGTTCAATTATTCTTAATATTTTGAATGTAGATTGGTTTTATCAGGGCATGGAGGAGTTTAGATACATTGCTCTTAGAAACTTTTTTGTTAAGTTAGTTTCGTTAGTCCTTGTATTTGTATTAATAAAAGACAAGGGTGATTATGTCAATTACGCTTTAATCACTTGTCTGGCAGTTGGTGGAAATAATGTGTGGAATATCATACACCTTCGAAGGATGCATATCAGATTAGAATATAGTAATTTGAAAATTATTCAACATTTGAAGCCGATATTACTGTTATTTGCCTCAGCCATTTCTGTAGAACTATATACTTTATTGGATACAACAATGATAGGAATAATGTGTACAAATGAGTCGGTTGGATATTATACTAATTCAATGAAACTTGTGAGGATACTTATTGTTTTCATTACATCGATTTCGGGCGTGTTGCTTCCCAAAATAACAATTTATGCCAGAGACAACAATGTAGAAAAATGTTCAGATGTTGTATCAAAAGTTTTCTCTATAATGTTACTTATTTTTTTACCTTGTGAAATTGGGTTATTTTTGTTATCTGATGATGTGGCTGTTTTATTGTTCGGGAAGAGCTTTGTTGCTGCTGGGGTTACTTTAAGAATAGCGAGTTTATTAATTTGTACGTTAGGCTTTAGTAATTTATTTGGAACGCAGGTTCTAATAGCGTTCAAGAAAGAAAAATTACTTTTGGTTACTACAGGATTAGGGGCAATTTCAAACGTAGTGTTGAATATGTTTCTGATACCGCATTTTTATCAAAATGGAGCAGCTGTTGCATCTGTAGTTAGTGAAACAATTGTTACGTTGTTATCAGTAAAGTTTGCTTGCAGATACATTAAACTTAGAATAGACGAAAGATATTTAATTTCACTTTTAGTATCTTCTATAGCACTCATGGTTGTTGTTTGTGTAGTTATTATAAATATTGATAATTTATATCTTAAATTAATAGTAAGTACATTATTAGGGATGATTGTGTATGCATACATAAATTATGCCATGCGTAATCCTGTTTTTGTATATTTTATAAGTAAGATAAATAGAAAGAATTAGAATGAAAGAATTTATTATATTAATACTCCTGTTTTTTTTGAATATATTAGTAACAAAAAGTAAATATAGGAATCTTGCAAATCCGACAATATTGTTCAATTTGGTTTGGATTATTAATGTAAGTCTTTCTTTATTAATGCTTTTTGATTTATATGAAACACCAGATAAAACTTATTCACTTATTGCTTGGGGAGTTATCTTCTTTATAATTGGTGGTAATCTATCATTATTGATGGAGAATATCAGAATAACGCTGGGTAAGGGCAGAATGAGTGAACATACAATATTTACGTTAAACTATCATTTACTTTTCGCACTGACTGTAATATGCATAATATACTATTTACCACAATTGTTTTCTTCATTGAATGCTATTATCAAAGGTATTTCTTTGAATGATGTCAGAGGTTTTTTACAAGATTCTGATCAAAGTCAGGGAATAAGCAATCTCTTGGGAAATTATATCTTCTTACCACTTGCTACGGCATTGGAACCTTTGGCTGCACTTGATTTTTGGTTTGGCAAGCGTGACAAAAATTTCATTATATCAATTTGCCTACTTGTGTTAATAAGATCATTTGGATCAGGTGGTAGGACGCCATTGTTTAACCTGGTTTTTTATTTTGCTATTTCATATTGCTTAAAGAGAGTTAGCATGATTTACAAGAAAAGGAAAAAGGTTAACACTAAAATAAATATGACAGCTCTCAGAGATAAAAGAATGTTTAAAAAGCTTTTAGGAGTAGGCATACTAGGATTGGTAATCATGACGGTAATGCGTGCCGCAGGGAGTTTAATCAGAAAGCTGTATTTTTATTTTGCAATGTCTCCTGTGTTATTGAGTAAATGGTTGGATGTAATTGATGCTAATAGCTATCATTTTAATGGATTAGTAAGTTTTAACGGAATATTTTATTTCATAGACTATGTTAGAAAAAATTTATTTTCAACAGACTACATGCCAACAATAATTTCAGCATATTCATTGATTGCTAATACAGATAGCGAATGGTTAAAAATAAGTTCGAGCGGAACAACGGCAAATGCATATGTTTCGTGTTTTGCGTTTTTTTACGCAGACTTTGGTTTCTACGGAGTAATTATTTTATCACTATTCTTTGGCTTCTTAGCAAGTAGATTATATAGCAGAGTATTATATAATTTCGATTTGAGGTCAGCTTCTTTGTATATGTTAATATCACAAAGCATTTTCTTTTCATTTATCAGATTTCCATTTGTTAAAGTATATTATGTGCTTGCATTTTTGTTTTTACTATGTTTTGCGTTTAAAAAAACAAGTGTTTACAAGAATGGCGAAGATGATTTTAATGAGACAGTAAATTAATTTGTTGGATATATAAATAAGTATATTACTATATGTAAAGTCTTTAATATTGAGATTAGCATACAATTTACTTATTATTTTTCATAAATGTTAAAGAAATGGGGATTAATATATGGAAAGAGAATTAACTATTCAAGAAACTCAGTCTATTTCATTGGAGATATTGCACGCTATTGCAGAAATATGTGAAAAACAGCATTTGCGCTATTCACTCATTTATGGAACGCTTATAGGTGCAATCCGTCATCACGGATATATTCCATGGGATGATGATGTTGATATTATGATGCCGCGTCCGGACTATGATCAATTATTAACTTATTTAAAAGAACATATAAATGATTATCCGCATTATAAGGTTTTTAATCACGATGAATGTCCTGATTATCCGTATATGATTACTAGAATCAGTGATGACAGGTACAAGATCGTTATGGAAAACGAAAAACCTTACGGAATGGGTGTATTTATTGATATTTATCCGTATGATGGCCTTGGTAAGACGAAGAAAGAGGCAGTGAAATATGGTCTAAAAGGTGATAGATTGTCATCACTTTGCTATCAGGCAACAAGAGATCATTTTGCTATTGAAACCACAACTTCATTGTTTAGAAAAATATTTAAATTTCCAGTATATCTCTACGCAAAACTAAGAGGAAAGGACTACTTTCAAGAAAAATTAAAAAAGTTAAGTGGTTTAAAAAGTTATGCAGATAGCGAATACGTTGGCTGCGTTGTTTGGTTATCAGGTGGGGCTCAAGATATTTGCCCTCGAAGTTGGTTTGATGAAACTATTTTGGTTCCATTTGAAAATTATGAGTTTAGAGTGCCTAAACAGTATGAAGATGTTTTGCATCATAATTATGGTGATTATATGAAACTTCCGCCTGAGAAAGATCGGACAGGCCATCACTGCTTTAAAGTATATAAAAAAACTGAATAACGATTGACTCGGCCTTGTTACCGGTGCACAGGTCGAGTTTGATTTTAGGGCACCGTTCACAAAAAACAGTTGAGGGATGTATATGAACAATAAAGAAAAAGATATATTGAACAATATAATGCTAAAACCATTTATTAGTCAAAGGGTATTGGCCAATGAATCAGGATGTTCATTGGGAATGGTAAATAAGTCAATAAAAGAATTAATAAGAGCGGGATACTTGGATGATAAAATTCAACCGACAACTAAAGCCAAAATTATATTTAAAGAAAATGTTCCTAAAAGAGCAATTATTTTGGCTGCTGGATTTGGAATGAGAATGGTTCCTATAAACATGGAAACTCCAAAGGGACTCATAACGATTAATAAAGAGCCGCTTATCGAAAGAATTATTAAACAGCTTCATGAAGTTGATATCAAGGAGATATACGTGGTTGTTGGTTTTATGAAAGAGAGTTATGAATATCTAATCGACGAATATAACGTAGAATTGATTGTTAACACTGAATATCGTGACAAAAATAACCTTCATTCGTTGAAATTAGCAAGTGATCATCTAAATAATGCGTATGTGATACCGTGTGATATCTGGTGCAAAAAAAATCCTTTTAGAAAACATGAGCCTTATTCCTGGTATATGGTCAGCAACATTAAGGATGAAGAAAGTACTGTTCGTATCAATCGACAGATGAATCTTGTAAAGATTAAAGGTGATTTTGTTGGAAATACAATGATAGGTATCAGCTATTTTTCAAGTGAAGATGCTGTTGATGTTTCTAAAAGAATTAATAAGTTTTCCAAGGACATTAAGTACGATGATTCTTTTTGGGAAGAAGCACTTTTTTATAGCGACAAATCAACTATTGCGTCACGTTTGGTTTCATCAGAGGATGTTTGTGAGATAAACACATATGAACAGCTTAGAGAAATAGATTGTGATTCCAATCAGCTTAAAAATGATGCTATTCAGGTAATCTGTGATGCATTGAACGTAAACGAAAGAGATATAACAGGTATCACTGTTTTGAAAAAGGGGATGACAAATAGATCTTTTCTGTTTTCATGCAAAAACAAGAGATATATAATGCGAGTACCTGGAGAAGGGACTGATCAGCTTATTGATCGCAAGCATGAAGCTGATGTTTATCATGTTGTTAAAGATAAAAATATTTGTGATGATATTGCTTATATTAATCCTGACAATGGTTATAAGATTACGGAATTTTTGGATAATGCAAGAGTCTGTGATCCTATGAATGATAATGATGTTAAAAAGTGTATGAAGATATTGCGTAATTTTCACGATATGAATTTAAAAGTAGAACATGAATTTAATATTTTCGAACAAATTGAATTTTACGAAAAGTTGTGGCATGGAGAAAAATCTTCATATAGGGATTATGAGGAAACTAAGGAGCATGTGTTATCCCTAAAGTCGTATATCAATGCACACGTAAATAGAAAATCTTTGACGCATATTGATGCCAATCCGGATAATTTTATGTTTATAAAAAGGAACGGCAAAGAAGAAATAAGACTAATCGATTGGGAGTATGCAGGCATGCAGGATCCTCACGTAGATATTGCAATGTTTTGCATATATTCATTTTATAACAGGCAACAGGTTGATCAACTGATTGACGATTATTTTTCAGAAGGTTGTGATGATTCAACAAGGATAAAAATATATTGTTACATCTCTTCTTGTGGGCTTCTTTGGAGCAATTGGTGTGAATATAAGCGAAGTCTTGGTGAGGAGTTCGGTGAATATTCTTTGAGACAATATCGTTATGCCAAGGAATATTATCGTATTGTACAAGAAGAGTTAGAAAAATGAAAAGAGAGCGTGGAAAAATAAGTGAATAGAGTAAAAAGAGCAATTATTATGGCCGCAGGATTTGGAAATAGAATGAGACCTGTGACATTGTTTACGCCTAAACCGATGGTAAAAGTTAATGGTGTTCGAATGATTGATAATGTAATTGATGGTTTGCATAAAAACAATATTAATGAAATTTATGTAGTTGTCGGATATTTAAAAGAACAATTTGAAAATTTAAAAAGTAAATACGCCGATGTAAAACTGATCGATAATCCTTATTATGATACATGCAATAATATTTCATCTTTGTATGTTGCAAGAGATCATATTGAAGATTCCATTATTTTGGATGGAGATCAAATTATTTATAATCCTGATATTTTAAATCCTGAATTTGAATTGTCAGGGTATAACAGCATTTGGACCGATGAAGAAACGGATGAATGGCT
>Ga0256405_10008062_pt1 | contig 15349 bp, 12 predicted proteins | sample RumenRJG_02DNA_FD_189096 | JGI IMG/M metagenome (GOLD analysis project Ga0256405, IMG submission 189096) | Bovine rumen microbial communities from Lethbridge, Alberta, Canada - RJG_02 | ecosystem: Host-associated > Mammals > Digestive system > Stomach > Rumen | place: Canada: Alberta... | reverse complement strand
AAAGGCGGCGGCATCGCGCTCGCGCTGTCGGCAGCAAGCCTTGCGAACACGGTCATGCTGCTGCTGTTCCTGAAAAAAACATCCGTACCGAACATAAGCTCCATCGTCGCCGCATCACTTGCCTATATGGTAAAACTGATTATACTTTCAGCCGCGGCGGCCATACCGGCATGGCTCATACTGCCGTACCTGCGCAGCGCATGCGCGGGTGCCCCGCAGACAAGACTCATAGTATACGGCATACCGGCAGCGGCAGCCGGATTTGTTTTTGCAGCGGCGGGGATCCTGCTGCTTGCAATCACAAAAGATCCGGTGGCCATGCTGGCCGTACGTAAAATCAAGAGAACTCCGAAGGATTAAAGGGAACCTCGAAAAGCCGCGGAAGCCGGTTTTTCGAGACTCCCAAACGAGAAGGTTACATTATGGTTACAGAAGACATGAAAAAAACATTTGCAGAGCGGCGGGCAAAGACCGCCGCATATATGACGGACCACGACATTGCCGCAGCGGTTTTCGAGGACAACGAAGACCACCGGGAGCCCGCCGTCAGGTATCTGACAGGCTATACGTCTGATGCACTGCTCATCTTTTTTGCCGACAACAGGGCAGTGCTCATTCCGTGGGATGAAAATCTGGCAAAGCAGCTTGCACATGCAGAAACGATCATCGCCTCGTCCAATTTCGGCAGACAGAGCATCAAGGCAGTAAAAGAGATTCTTTCCGCAGTGCATACAAAAAAAACGGTGGAACTACCGCCGTCCACATCATATCCGGCATTTCTTTCATTCGTAGATGCGCTGCCCGACTGGGACGTGCGGTGCCGCGAAAACAGCCTGCATGATTACGTGGCATCGCTGCGGGCCGTAAAAGACGCGCAGGAAATTGCAAGCGTAAAGGCGGCGGCAGCCGTGGGCGATCATATTATTGACGTTATAGAAGCAAAGCTCAAGGAAGGGCAGCTGCACAGCGAAACTGACGTGGCGCTGCTCATTGAAAAGGAATGCCGCGAAAACGGCTGTGAGCGTACCGGATTCGATACGCTTGCCGCAGGTTCCGCGCGCAGCTTCGCCATCCACTGCTTCCCGTCCTATACTGCAGGTCCGTGGGCGGATGACGGTCTTTCCATACTTGATTTCGGCGTAGTCCGTGACGGCTATACAAGCGACACCACCATAACTGTGGCACGAGGGGCGCTCTCCGCGGAGCAGGAAAAGCTGGTCTCGCTCGTACAGAAAGCATACGACACCTGTCTGACGCTGTACAAAAAGGACATACCGGTACAGAAGGCTGCGTTGAAAGCTCAGGAGATTTTTGCCAAGGCACGGCGGAAGATGCCCCATGCGCTCGGACACGGCATAGGACTTGAGATACATGAATCACCGGTCGTGCGGACGTCCGTTCCGCCGGCAACAGTGTTCAAGCCCGGCATGATCATAACGCTTGAGCCGGGTCTGTACGATGCGCACGCAGGCGGCTGCCGTCTGGAAAATGATGTACTCATCACCGAAGACGGCAACGAAGTTCTGAGTCACGCACGCATCATACGGCTGTAGTCAAGCTCCGTAAAGTCTTTTACTACCAGCCGGCACTGCGCTTTTATCTGCTCCGCGGGGTTCGTGGTGGCAAGGCCTATCACCGCCATATGCGCCGCGTTGCCGGCGGCAATGCCGTTGAGCGAATCTTCAAATACAAAGCAGCGCTCAGGCGGCACGCCGCAGTCAGCCGCGCCGAGCAGGTACGGCTCGGGATCAGGCTTGCTGCGCGTAAAACGCTCTGCGGTCAGAATGTGATCGAACAGCGACGGCAGCTCCGCGTGCCTGCGGTACACGGATTCCATCTTAGGCTTGTTCGAACTGGTCACCACCGCGGTACGCACGCCGTGCGCATGCAGCTCCTGCACAAACGGTATCACGCCGGGAATATACGGCATGTCCATGTTCGCCTCAAATTCATCAAGTTTTGCCGTAATCTCACGCTGCAGCTCGGTTTGTCCGTCGAAGAATTTGCGGTAGATACGGTCAAGCGTCTGGCCTTTTATGGCAAGGCTCAAAGAACCGTCTCCAAGATACCGGGCGCAGATATCTTTCCAGAACACGGTATACTGAGGCTCCGTATCAAGAATCACGCCGTCCAAATCAAAAAGCGCCGCTGTTGCGGCCTCGCCCGTTACAACGGGACCTGCTGAGGGGTTTGCCGCACAATCTGCTCCGCGGCCGTTCATTATATCTATACTCATTTGCTGTACACTAGACCTGTTCGATAACTCCGTTATCGAACAGGTTTACTATTTTCTGGCTACAATCACCATAGTACGGGCGTTCTGATTATATGGAGAAAAATCAAAATCCCCGTAGATTTCCGCCGTCTTAAAGCCGCCTGCCGTAATCATAAGCCGTTTGAGCTCAACCGCGGAATACAGGCGCTGTACGAATTCGTGCTCTATACGCTCGCCGGTCTTATTATCAATCAAAATCCATTTAGAGCGCAGACCTTCCCATGCGCCTTCCACCGAAAACTGCGTGAGCACCGTCTTACCTGCGCGCTCGAACCATTCGCCTTCCGTAAAATAGCGGATGGCGGTCTCCCGGCTCGTACATTCAAGAATGAACCAGCCGTTCTCTTTTATTGTCGCGCTGATATGCTGCAGTATGTTCAGATCTTCTTCCACTGTATCGCAGTAGCCGAAGGACGTGTACAGATTCACGGCAGCATCGAATCGCTTGGCCGTAGTAAATGAGCGCAGGTCAGCACGTATCCAGTCCACGTCTACACCTTCGTCATCCGCGGACTCTTTGGCCGCATCAAGCTCGGACTGAATCAGATCAACGCCCGTAACCGCAAGCCCGCGCATAGCAAGCTCCACGCTGATACGTCCGGGACCGCAGCCTGCATCAAGCACCGTACTGCCTTTTCCCAGCCCGGCAATCTTGCACACCGCATCGGCCACGTCCGGAGCTTCCGCCCACCGGTCGCTGTCGAACATGACGGGACCATAATTCTGCCAGAATGATTCATTTTCAAACCATTCCCGTTTTTTTGTACCGGATGAAAGTTTCTCTGACATACCGGCAGTCTAGCATAAAACACAGAAAGCGTCAGTATTTAGAGGTAACCTAATGCGATTTGCCGGTAATAACATACCTATGCAACACCTGCACAGTTTCGCTATAATCACCACATATGACAATTGACCTTTTTTCCGACCGGGCATTCTATACTAAATTAGTACATATATCACTGCCTATAGCACTCCAAAGCCTCATGCTTGCTCTGGTAGCAGCATCAGATGCATTTATGCTGGGACATGGCGACCAAAACTCAATGGCAGCTGTATCACTGGCAACACAGATACAATTTGTGCAAAACTTATTTTTAGGCGGCATCATTTCTACCACAACCATTCTGGGAGCGCAGTATTGGGGTAAAAAAGATCATGATTCCCTTAATTTTATATTTGCGCTTGGATTAAAGTGTGCTTTTCTTGTATCGTTTTTATTTTTTATTGCCTGCCGATTTTTTCCAGCAGCATTAATGCACATTTTTACAAACGAACTTATCCTCATCGAAATAGGAACAAAGTACCTGCAGATTGCCTCCTATTCGTATCTTTTGACAGGATGTTCACAAATTGCATTAGTCATCTTAAAGATTACCGATCATGCCCATACGGCAGCACTTATCAGCTCACTGACAGTCATACTCAATATTATCCTCAACGCGCTTCTTATCTTTGGTCTTTTTGGATTACCTGTGCTGGGAGCACAAGGAGCAGCTTCGGCAACACTCATTGCACGTATCATTGAGCTTGCTGCTTGTTCTGTCGTTTTTTGCCATATCAATAAAACACACTTTGTGCCCGGTGATTTACTGCGGCAGCATCCCCTGCTCCTTAAGGATTTTATTACGTGCATGCTGCCATTGTTGGGTGCGCACTTAGTCTGGGGCATTGGTTTTACCTCGTATACGGCTTTTATGGGCCACATGGGCACAGATCCTGCCGCAGCAAATTCAATAGCGTCGGTCGTACGCGACCTCGTGTGCTGTTTGTGTAATGGTCTTGCTGCCGGTGCAGGAATCGTAGTCGGCAATGAATTGGGAGCCGGGCAACTGGAAAAAGGGAAATGCTATGGCGATCGATTGTTCATCATTGCAATTATCTGCGGTCTTGCATCGACCTTGCTCATGCTGATTTCAACACCGATTGTGCTGCATTATATAAAACTTACGTCAGCTGCACAAAAAACACTTAAGGGAATGATGCTCATCATGTCATTTTACATGATAGGCAGAGCCATCAATTCAATTTTGATCAACGGCATATTTGATTGCGGCGGAGACACCTTGTTTGATATGTACAGTCTGGCGGTAACCATGTGGGGCATTGCGGTTCCCCTCGCCTTTTTAGGCACATTTATCTTTCACTGGCCGGCATTGATCGTATATGCCTGCACCTGCTTGGATGAAGTCGGCAAAATTCCATGGGTTGTCGTGCATTACAAAAAATACAAGTGGGTAAAAGATTTGACCAGATAATGACTTAGTGTGCTGAAAGTTTCCTATGACCGAGCACCAGTTCCCGCGGCGTCACCGACGGCGCTTTTGAATCCGCGGTGCGGCCCGTTCTCCAAGGCGATGTTCACGCAGGACTCCGCCCCCCTACTCTAATCCGATGATCCCCGGTATAATACAGATACTATGAGCGGAAATACAATCGGTACGATTTTTAAAGTCACAACCTTCGGCGAAAGCCATGGAGCCGGGCTCGGTGTCGTCATTGACGGCTGTCCGGCAGGGCTGACGCTGAAAAGGGAACAGATACAGCGCGCGCTTGACCGTCGGCGGCCCGGCGCACGGCAGGGGCAGCAGACAAATGCGGCAGTCACAGCGCGCTCAGAGCCCGATCAGGTGGAGATTATCAGCGGCGTGTTTCAGGACGTCACTGAAGGCACTCCCATAGCGCTGCTGATCCGCAATACGGCGCAGCATTCCTCGGACTACGGCAATCTGGCGCACACATTCCGTCCGGGCCATGCCGACTATACCTACTATATGAAATACGGCGTCCGTGACTACCGGGGCGGCGGGCGGTCAAGCGGCCGGGAAACTGCCTCGCGCGTCGCGGCAGGCGCAGTGGCGCAGGCGCTGCTTGACACCTGCGGCATACAGATCACCGCCTATACGGAGCGGGCGGCAGGCATTTCCATAAGCAGCATTGATCCTGCGTGCATAGAGCAGAACGCCATGCGCGCGCCCGACAACAATGCCGCGCAGAAAATGCTTGAGCGCATAGAAGCGCTGCGCAAAGACGGCGACAGCGCGGGCGGCATTGTGGCCTGCCGTATCACCGGAGTTCCCGCAGGACTCGGCGAACCGGTCTTTGACAAGCTCGACGCCGAGCTTGCTAAATCCATGCTTTCCATAGGTGCCGTAAAAGGCATCGAATTCGGCGCAGGGTTCGCGGCGGCGGATCTGTTCGGAAGTACGGATAACGACATTATGCGCACTGACGGCAGCAGCGTACAGTTCGGATCGAATAACGCGGGCGGAACGCTCGGAGGCATCTCCAACGGCAACGACATTGTATTCAGGCTTGCCGTAAAGCCGGTACCGAGTATCTTCAAGTCCCAGCAGACCGTTTCCGCCGGCAGCAGCGCGGCCGGCGCGGCGCTCACCGACACCGATCTGACCATACAAGGCCGGCATGACGTGTGCCTGTGTCCGCGAATCGTACCGGTGGTGGAGGCCATGGCGCAGATCACCATAGCAGACATGCTGCTGCGGCAGCGCGCGGCAAAATCGCAGTAGGCCGCAGCAGCTTTGCCCGGCTGTTACAAACGAAAGTTTTTGTATATACTCCTGCTATGCAATTACATCCAGTACCTACCTATGCCAAAGCGCTTCTCGGCGCGGCGGCGGCCGGCGCCGTACTTATAGCCGGAGCTTTTTTTTCATATACTCATACGTTACGGACGCTTCCCGAGCCGGAGCCGCTCACGCAGGAAGAACAGCAGGAGCTGGACGCCGTCCTTGACGGCGCGTTCCCTGAACGTACTCAGGGAGTCCACGCACTACCCTATCACACCGTTCCCGCAAAGCTTGATGTCTGGGCAGGCTCGGCCATCATCATTGACACGGCCACCGGCAGCGTGCTGTACGAAAAGAACGCGGACGAAGTGATTCCCCCTGCCTCCATGACAAAGCTCATGGTCATGTACATCATCTTCAAGGAAATCCATGCGGGTACCGTATCACCCGCGGATATCGTGCCGCTGCCGCCGGAATGCTGGGCCGTGAACCTGCCGTCCGATGCGTCGCGTATGTTCCTGAACGCCGGACAGCAGGTAACGCTGGACGAAATCCTGACCGGACTTGCCGTCGACTCCGGCAATGACGCCGCCATAGCAGCCGCATTGTACATCAGCGGCAGCATGGACACGTTCGTAGAGCGCATGAACCGTGAGGCTCAGGCACTCGGCCTCGTGCAGACCAGGTTCGTGGAGCCTTCCGGCTACGATGAGCACAATCTGACCACGGCGCGGGAATTCGCATCGTTCGCGCGCCGGTACGTCTCAGACTTTCCCGAGGCGCTCGAAAAATACCATTCACGCCATGAATTCACCTATCCGCAGCCGCACAATCTTCCGCAGTATCCGGAGGATAAAGTACAGAGCATCACCCAATACAACACGAACAAGCTGCTCAGGCTGCTGCCCGGCTGCGACGGACTCAAAACGGGCTTTATCTATGAAAGCAGATACAATCTGGCGCTCACCGCGCAGCGCAACGGGGTCAGATTTCTTTCAGTAACAATGAAAGGATCTGGCGTAGGAAGCGTACAAGGAAACAACGGGCGCATCCACGACGGCACGCAGATGATGGAATGGGCATTCGCAAGTTTTGCCGACTATCATGACACCGATCCGCACAGAATTACCGTGGCGGTGCCCGGCGGCAGCCGGAACACGGTGACGCTGGTGCCGGTGCTCGACACCAGCTATCTTACCGTACCGTTCATCACAGGCGCCACGCCGCAGGATGCCGCGCGCAGCGTGACCGTACAGGCGGAAGTACCGCCCTATATTTCAGAGACAACAAAAGCGGGAGAAATCTACGGAACGCTGATATACCGCACCGGTCAGCAGGTGCTGCGGCGCGTTCCGCTCGCGGCGGACAGAACGGTGGAGCGCGGACCGCTCATCAAGCGGGCGGCGGGCAAGCTTGCCGCGCCGCTGCTACAGCCCTGACACAGGAACAATCTCGTAGCCTGCATCGATAAGCTCATTGATCAGCAGATCAAGATTGTCATATACATAATCGGTGCGGGAGCCGCGGGAAATACCCGCGGAAACGGCCAGAATCTTTCTGCCGTTGGAAACGGCTTCCTGCACCATACGGTCAATAATCTTTCCTGACGCCAGATACTCATGCCCCTCAAGCATTCCCTGCTCAAGCGTCACGGTATCATAGCCCGGCATGGCGGCATTCACGTACATATATCCGGCGGATTCTCCGGCCTTGATGATCACGTCGTTCGCACGGTAGAACGGCGCATGCCACAGCAGCGAAAGCTCCTTGCCGGTACATGCATAGAATTCATCCTCGTTACGAGCAAGGCCGCGGCGGATGAACGTCTCATCGATGCTGAAGCCGTCTGTCAGCAGATCGGCCGCCGTATAGAACAGCGACGCGCATTCCTGCCCCGAGACCGCAATCTGGTTGGCATACAGCGGATACTTTCTGATAAAATCACCGTTTATAAAGAATGTACAGCGCAACTTGTATGACGCAAGCGACGCAAGGATCCGGCACAGGCCGTCCTTATTGTCCATAACGTCGAACACGAGCGCCACTTTACGGCGCGCACCCTGCCTGCGTACGCTTTCCGCCAGCAGCGGTCTTGTCACCGCACCGCGCGAAAGCGTGCGTACATACAGCGCGTTTTCATACAGCGCATTCTGCGTTTTGTCCACGTACACACGGTAGCGGCCGTTCTGCACGGCGCTGTAGCCGCCCGGAAACGGCATCGTCGCGGGCAGCCATGTTCTGGCGTCCCTGCTGTACTCATAGATGCCGCCGCCCGCCTCCGCGACCACAGTAGTGCCTGCAATATTCCAACGGGCCTTGTCGGGAGAGGACACATAGAGCACCTGACGCTTTTTCTGGTCCAGATCCCATTTCTGTATAAGCTTTTCGCCGCCCACGTACAGCACGGAGTTTCCGTCCCACTGCAAAGATATCACGGACTCACGCGTAAGCTGATCCACCACCCTGCCGTCTGGCACGCTGTAGATCACCACGCCATCGGAGGTGCCGACTGCAAGCCGGGTCCGGTCTGCTGACACGGCGGCGCACTGCGGCATGTCCACCACGCCCACCTGAGTCCTACCGCCGCTGATTGTATACAGGCGCGAGAACGAGGTGCCGGTGCCCAGAGAAATCAGATCGATCTTTACCATCGGCTGCCGGTCGCGCGGCCAGATTACAGAAAATCCAACCGCACTGCACCGCTCGTCCACAAACGGCTCCGAATACAGGGACTGCACATACGTAAAGCGGCCCGGCTCCAGCCGGTAATGGGACACAAGCTTGCCGCCGGTGATGACCACCAGTTCCGAGCCGGAGCTGTTCACCGCAAAAGAGTCTGTACGAGGATTAAACGGCAGCGGCAGCAGCGCCGCGGCGTTGCCGTTATCCACGAACGGACCGTATAATGCTGCGGTGTACAAACCGATCAGATTCACATTGTACACCACGTCGTTGTCTATATAGATGATGCTTCCGTCATCAGTAAACTGCACGGAATTGATGGTGCCGGTTCCGATACGGCGGAAGCGCTCCGCCATCTGAATGTTCTGAAACATCGCATCAGGACTGCAGAAATACAGGGAACCGCCGTTCTCATATATCACCACGGAGCTGTCAGGAGCCCACCGCACCGGAACGGAATCATATGCAACAGGCACTGCGGCGCTCAGCAGCGCCTGCGCGCGCGTGGCAGTATTCTCAATAATAAGCGGCCCGTCGGCCGTATGCGTCTTTTTTACATAGCAGGCCCACTTACCGTCGGGACTCACCGAAACCGGAAGCCGTCGGGATTCATTCACCGGAATGGATGCAATCTTTTCGCTCCACTCCAGATGCGAGCCTTTTAAATCATAACGGGCTGTGCCGTATCTGTTGCGCACCTGCAGCACCGTGCCGCCGGAAAGCAGCTCCATGCGCTCAGGATAGCAGGTCAGCAGCGTCGGGAACTCACCCGCAGCTTCAGCCGCATCAGCAGAGGCTGCCGCCGTGCCGCCGGTCACCGGAACGGTGAACAGCGCCTTGCACGGCAGCGTACCGGAAATCTGCGTTTCAACCGTGAACAACAGCTGATCCTTGCTGTTCAGATCAGGGCCGGAAAAGCTGATGCCCGCCCATACAGGAGAAAATGATAAAAAACAAGAGCATAAAATCAGGGCTTTGCAGCTCTGTTTCATTTATGCATCTCCGCGCTCAATACAAGCGTATCAAGCTCCTTTTCCAGCTGATCAAGCTGCATCTGCATATGAATCAGCCGTTCGTTCCTGTCGTTGGCCTGCAGTGTCTCCAGCTGCTGGAACACACTGTCGATCGATCCTGCGTTCTCAGGAACATAGGACTTGCCGCACCACGGACAATACATAAAATTACTGTCGATAGTCCTGCCGCACCCATGGCATACATGTACTGATGTCATGCTGTACCTCCCACATAAAATATTATTTCAATACTGACAACGGGTCAATGAGCCGCCCGTTCTTATACACGGTAAAATGCAGGTGCGGCCCGGTAGAATAGCCGGTGGAGCCCACAAGGCCGATCCGCGAGCCCTGCGCAACCTGCTGTTTTGCACGTACCAGAATCTTGGACATATGCCCGTACAGCGTCTGGTACCCGTTTCCATGGTCAATCACAACATAGTAGCCGAACACATTCGAAAATCCGGCCGTTATCACCCTGCCGCCCATGGAGGCGTAGATCGGCGTTCCCGTAGGCGCCGCCATATCAATGCCGGTATGATTTGACTTTGCGCCCGTAAACGGATCGGAGCGCGGGCCGAACCGCGACGTAAGCCGCCACCGTACCGAAGACAGCGGATACTTGAACAGCTCGCCCATGGCGTTCCGTATTTTATCGGCGGACAGCTTGGCACCCGGAATGAACAGCGTCTGCCCCGCAGCAAGTTCCCGCGAATCCAGATCGTTCACGTCGAGCAGCTCCTCAAGCGCAACCTTATATCGCGATGACAGGCCGTTGAGCGTGTCACCCTTCTTCACCGTATACTCCAGTCCGTCTATGGACGGAATCTTAAGCGTCTGGCCTGACCGCAGCTGCCGCACATTATCTATATCGTTGACCGCAATGAGCGTAGAAATATTCGTCAGTCCGAATTTGAGCGTAATGCCCAGCAGCGTGTCGCCAGGCACCACCGTATACCGTTTATACGTCACCGGCTGCGTAAACTGCAGCTCATTGACGGTGAGCGCGGTACCGTCCTTCAGAATATTTCCGTTCTCGTCAAATGCATCGGTATCATTCAGGGCAAGCCGCTGCATCATGCTGTCCAGGATTTCCATCTCCTGCTCAGGCTGCAGCTCCATCACGAGCGGCACGGCATAATTCACGAGCCGGTCCTGAAGCACGAGCGCGGCGAACACCACGGCGCCGCACAGCACGAGCATCACAACGAAATAGACCCTGCGCACAAAAAAGGACAGCGTGTCCTCAACCATACTGCCTACGGCGCGCAGCATACCGCGCACGCTCGGCCGTGCCTTAACCCGGTCCTGCTGCATGCGGCTTTTTGCCGGGCCGAACAGCCTGCCGGTCAGGTCAGTTACGTGGATCGTCCGTCCCGCAGAGGCATGCATGTCCAGCGTGCTGTGTATACCGCTTGCGCTGCCGATGCTGCCGGAGCTGTTTGATTTATGATACGAGGGCAGACGGATGGAAGGAAACGAAAAACCGCTCCTTCTCCCGTTGGAACGGGAACCGACATAACTAATTATTTCCATAACTTTTCTATCGACATAAATCAAAGCTCATATTAGAATAAAGCAATTATGCCGCAGAAAAAAAAAGGTATCGGCGGGCTGTTGTGGATATGCATCGGAATCTGCGCAGGCATCATACTCAAGCTGTTCGTCATTGATTTTCTCAGGGTTTCAGGGAATTCCATGGAGCCGGTGATACATGACGGTTCCGTCATACTGGTGCATAAGGCCGCGTTCGGCATTGCCAGTCCTTTAGGCAGCAGCTTGATCCGCCAGTGGGCGGAACCGGAAAAAGATGATATCGTTATTTATCTCTATAATAACAAGATCGTCGTAAAACGCTGCGTCGCGACAGGCGGAACAAAACTTGCATATGACACGGACAAGGGCTACAGCCTGCTTGTGGAAGGAAAAAAAATACCGCTCACCGAAGAGCAGTATCACCGCATGAATACAAGCGGCACGGTCCCGGAAGGGTACATTCTTGCGGTCGGCGACAACTACGGTCAGTCGGTGGACTCCCGGACCTACGGCTTTGTTCCGGTAAAAAACATACTGGGTAAGATTCTATGCAGATGAACTATTTCTTTAAACCTATCAGAACCGGCATCATCGGCGGCTGCGCCGCGCTGGCCGCAGCCTACGTCATATTCTGCTACGGACGTATTGCCTTTATGCCGGAGGAAGAGCTTATCCCCGTACCGCCGACCGTTGAGCGCGGCTCTATCGTAGACCGCAACGGCAGGCCGCTCGCGGTTCAGACCAGCTTCTACCACTTCGGCGTAACGCCGTCAGCCGTAAAGGATCCGGCGGCTTTTGCAGCCGACGTGGCGCCGCTGCTCGGCATGCAGGAGGATGAGCTTTCCTCCAAAATAACCAGGGCTGCCAACAGCCGCTTTATATATCTGAAAAAAAAGATCGATCAGGCAACATATACGGAGCTGCAGAAGCTTATCCATGAAAAATACCGAGGAAACGGCGTACGGTTCGACAAGATACCAGGCCGCGCTTATCCCGAGAATTCTCTGGCGTCTCAGATAATCGGCTATATGGGCGATGACGGCGTAGGACTTTCGGGCGCGGAATACTCCATGCAGAGCATCCTGAGTCCTGTGCCCAAAGCAGGCGCAGCGGCAGAGATACACGGCGAGAACGTCTACCTGACCATCGACGCGAACCTGCAGTATAAGCTTGAAAAAACCGCGCGGGCAGCCATGGAGCGGACGCAGGCCGCAAGCCTCATGCTCATTGCGGCCGAGGCAAAGACCGGCGAAATCCTGTCGTACATCAGCCTGCCCTCCGCCGACCTGAACAACTACAGCACCGCCGACCGCGAGCAGACCAAGGACCGGCCCGCCATGGAAGCCTACGAGCCCGGCTCCGTATTCAAGATTTTCACCGTAGCCACGCTGCTTGAAACGGGCGGCATCACCCCGCAGGACACATTCGTGTGCGACGGCCTGTATGAAAAGAAATCACCGGGCGGGGAAACCATCCGCATAAAATGCCTTGAGCATCATGGTACTGTGACGGCCCGCGAGGCGCTCAAATATTCCTGCAACGACGCGCTTGCACAGATCAGCGACCGTATCGACGCCGAAAGCTTTCTGGCCAGAATACGCGCGCTCGGGTTCGGCAGCAGAACCGGCATAGAGCTGCCGGGCGAAACCACCGGATCCGTAAAGACCACCGACGACCGTCTGTGGTCCGACCGATCAAAGCCCACCATATCGATCGGTCAGGAAATCAGCGTCTCCGCGCTGCAGATGGTGCATGCCGCCACCGCACTTGCAAACGGAGGCATTCCCGTAAAGCTGACCATTCTGCAGAAACTCACGAAGTATGACGGAACCGAGGTATACAACCATGAGCCCGTCTACGAGAACCGCCTGTTCAGGCAGGACACCGCAGAATTCGTGCTGAGCTGCATGGAAACAACCGCAGAATCCGGAACCGGCTCGCGCGCAAACCTGCACGACATTTCAATCGGCGTAAAAACCGGCACCGCGCAGATGGCGGACCATGTGCACGGCGGCTACAGCGACACGGACTTCCTGTCAAACTGCCTTGCCATCTTCCCCGTTGAAAACCCGGAAATCATTCTGTATATCGTCGTAGAAAAAGCCCGCGGCGAAACCTATGCGGGCCGCATAGTAGCTCCGGTGATCGCGGAGGCCGCGGACATCATCATAGACCACATGGGATTCAACCGCGGAAGCGCAGCATCGCTTTCGCACACCGGTCATTTTTCTATACAGGGCAGCTCGCCGGTCGTAATCGGAACGGAGCTTCCTGACTTTACCGGCATGTCAAAGCGCGACCTGCTGCCGCTGCTCAACCGTTCCGACCTGCACATACAGATAACCGGCAACGGCTGGGTCACTTCGCAGAATCCTCAGCCGGGCACCCCTGTAACGGAGCACATGACCATTGAACTCACTTTGGAATAACAATCTGCGTCTTTTTAAAGAACGGTTCCCGCAGCTGTGCACGCTTGTCTGCGGCAGCATCGATGCCGGTATGCAGGAGCCGCAGCTGCCGCCGCAGTGGCAGATCACGCAGACCCGCAGCGGTGCTCCGACCGTGCGTGACGCCGGCACGCTGCTCCATTCAGCCTATGATCCTGAGCGCGAAGCGGAGCGTACCGTACAGGCTGCGCTCGGCGGCCATGCAGGCAGCGGGCATGCGTCCGATCAAAAAACCGCCGTATTTTTAGGATTCGGCGCGGGGTATCTGCCCGCGGCATGGGCAAAAGCCTGCCCCGGCGGCACGCTGATCCTTGTAGAGCCGGACCCCGCGTACTTTCTTGCCGCGCTCACGCTTATCGACTGGGCTCCGGTGCTCACCTGCCGGGACTGCGTTCTGCTTACAGGCTGCGATCCGCAGACCGTGCTGCCGTTCCTTGAAAAAGCAGGATTGTCCAACTGTACGTTTTTTTCGATTCCCGCGCAGACCGCGCACAACGCGCCGTTCTTTCAGGAGCTTTCCGCGCTTATCGAGCGCAACAAGCATAAGCAGGAAATAAACACAAATACACTGGAACGGTTTTCATCCCTGTGGCTCAAGAACAGCTGCAAAAACCTGCGTTCCTTTGTACAGGCCGACGGTATCAGCATCTACGCCGGCAAAGCCGCGGCGCTGCCGGCCGTCGTCCTTGCGGCAGGCCCTTCGCTTGACACCGTGCTGCCGCATCTGGCGGCCATCAAAGACCGCGCGCTCATCATCTGCGTTGACACTGCGCTCCGTGCATGCCTGAGGGCAGGCGTAGAGCCTGATTTTATCATTCTGGTTGATCCCCAGTACTGGGCGGCACGCCACATCCTTGATCTGGCCGCACCTTCGTCGGTGCTGGTCACGGAATCGGCCGTATATCCGCCCGTATACCGCTTTGCCTGCCGTAAGGTCACCGTCTGCTCATCGCTGTTCCCGCTGGGCACCTATTTTGAGCGGCGGCTCGGCACCAAAGGCAGGCTGGAGTCCGGCGGCTCCGTCGCCACGAGCGCGTGGGACTTTGCGCGCTTTATCGGCTGCACGCGCATCTATATGGCGGGGCTTGATCTGGGATACCCAGGCAACACCACCCACATAAAGGGCAGCACCTTTGAAGAAGCCGTACACCGTTCGTCCGGCAGGCTCAGAACGCCCGACACCGACAACGCGCGGGTACTGTTCAGCGCGGTTCCCGGCGCGGGCACCGCGTATGACGGCACTCCCATGCGCACGGACCGGCGCATGCAGCTGTTCGCCTGGTGGTTTGAAAGCAACATAGCAAAATACCCGGACTGCAGGACCAGCAGCCTGTCGGAGCACAGCCTTCGGATTCCCGGAATCACCTGCTGCACATGCGCTGACGTGCTCAGCCTGCCCGTCATACCAGACGCCCGTACACGGTTCTTCACCGAATCCGAGCAGGGCACCGCGCAGCAGCGCACCGACGCGGCGTTCAATGACGCGCTGCAGGAGCTCCGCACTTCGTTCGACGGCCTGTACCGGACCGCACAGAACGCCGAACAGCTGTGCACGCACGCGCTTGAAAAGCAGTCCCCGGACTATAATCAGGTGTTCGCCGCGCTCGATGCGGCGGACAAAGCGATTCTCACCAGCAGCAGCAAGGACACCGTCTCGCTCGTGTTCCCCACCGAAAAGCAGCTTGCACCGCTGCTGTCCGGCATTCAGTTCGCAGATCCGCGCAAAACGTCCGTAGCACGCTCGCGCGTCATCTACCGGCAGCTGTGCCGTGCTGTGAATGACTACCGGAACGCGCTGCGGCAGAACTCCATCTGATTGTATATCAGCCGCCGGTAAACGGCCCCGCGGCTGATGAACGAAAAATT
>Ga0256405_10008061_pt1 | contig 15349 bp, 13 predicted proteins | sample RumenRJG_02DNA_FD_189096 | JGI IMG/M metagenome (GOLD analysis project Ga0256405, IMG submission 189096) | Bovine rumen microbial communities from Lethbridge, Alberta, Canada - RJG_02 | ecosystem: Host-associated > Mammals > Digestive system > Stomach > Rumen | place: Canada: Alberta... | reverse complement strand
GAGGTGCTGGTCACCTACGACGAGGAAACCGGAATGACCGGGGCCAACAAACTCCAGCCCGGCGTCCTCAAGGGAGAAATCCTCATCAACCTCGACTCCGAGACCGAAGGGGAACTCTACGTCGGCTGCGCCGGAGGCATGGATACGGAAGGTACGGGAAGATATACGAAAGTCCGCCGTCCGAAAGGCTACGAGGCCTATTCCCTTCAGGTAAAGGGCTGCCAGGGAGGACATTCCGGAATGGATATCATCCTTTGCCGTGCGAATGCAAACCGGATCGCCGCCCGCCTTGTCGACCAGATTCTGGCCAGGACCGACAGCAAGCTGGTCGAGTTCGCAGGAGGAAATATGCGCAATGCCATTCCCCGCGAGGCCGAGGCACTGCTTTACGTGAAAGATCCTGCAAAGGTCGCCCGCGTGGTGAAGAAGGTCGGCCGCGAGATTTTCGACGAATTCCGCCACACCGATCCCGACATGAAGATCCTCTTCGTCCCGACCGACGTCCGCAAGGCCTATGTGAAGGAAGACGAGGCCCGCAGGCTTGTCAATGCAGTGCTTGCCTGCCCGGACGGAGTCGAAAGGATGTCCCAGACCATGCCCGGCACCGTGGAGACCTCCAACAACCTTGCGATCGTGAAGATCGCCGACGGCAAAGTCTCGGTAGTCACTCTCATGCGAAGCTTTATCGACAGCGCGAAGGTCGCCCTTTCCCGCAAGATAGCCGCCGTGCTGAACAATGCCGGCGTCGCCACCCGCTTCACGGGCGCATATTCGGGCTGGGCTCCGGACGACAAGAGCCAGATACTCAAGGTGATGAAGGATTCCTACAGGAAGCTGTACGGCAAGGAGCCCGAGGTCATGGCCATCCACGCCGGCCTCGAATGCGGCATCATCGGAGGCATCTATCCGGGCCTCGACATGATTTCCTTCGGCCCCACCCTGAAGAGCCCCCATTCTCCCGACGAACGCTGCTTCATTCCTTCGGTTCAGAAGGCGTGGGATTTCCTCGTTGCAGTGCTGGAGGCTGTTCCAGAGCGATAGGAACACGGTTGTTAGTTAACTGTTGATAACTTTTCTTGAGGATGCATTGACAAAGTGCATCCTCTTTTATTAACTTTGTTAGCGAAAAGGACGCTAAAATTATGATTCGGGTTGTGAACGCAACTCGGAATTTTTTGCCCCAAACCAGGACTATTACTTTTATAAAACCTTATAACCTATTGATTTTATGGACGTCAGGAAAACAAATGGATCCGTTGAAGAGTTCGATCTCGAGAAATTGAAGAAAGGTATTCGCCAGACCTACAAATCTACGGGCCAGCGCTGCCCGGAAGAGGTCGTTGTTTCCATTACCGACAACCTTTATATCTATAACAACATGACGAGTCAGGAGATCCGCCGGCAAGTGGTAGATTCCCTGATGTCCATCAACAAGAAAGCCGCCCTGGAGTATATCCAGAAGTTCGACGACGGCAAGGACCTCCGCAAGAAGAGGGACTTCATCAAGGACTATATCAAGGCCTCCAACGCCGCCACCGGCTCCAAGTTCGATGCAAACGCCAACGTCACCCGCAAGAACATCGTGACGCTCGGCCAGGAACTCTACAAGGAGAACAATATCAAGCAGAACCGCTACATCATGCAGGACAAGATCAAGAACCTCTACGGTTCCGCCCTTGCCGAGCAGTATATCAAGGACCTGGAGTCCCACGTGCTCTACAAGCACGACGAAAGCGGCACTCCCGGCTATCCTTACTGCGTAGCAATCACCATGTATCCTTTCCTGGTGAGCGGTCTCCGCGAACTCGGCGGTGTTTCCGTCGCTCCCACCGACCTCAAGAGTTTCTGCGGCGAGTTCATCAATCTGGTGTATTCCATATCCTCCCAGTTCATGGGCGCCGTGGCTACTCCGGAGTTCCTCATCTATCTGGACTACTTCATCCGTAAGGACTATGGCGACGATTATCTCAGCCGCCTCGACGAGGTTGTGGAGAACAACGTCAAGCAGCGCACGCTTACCAAGGTGATCGACAACTGCTTCCAGCAGGTCGTCCACTCCATGAACATGCCTGCCGGAAACCGCGGCTACCAGACCGTGTTCTGGAATATCGGCTATTTCGACAAGCCCTATTTCGAGGGCGTCTTCGGCGACTTCCGCTTCCCCGACGGCACTCCTGCCAAGTGGGAGACCTTGGACTGGCTCCAGAAGCACTTCATGAACTGGTTCAACGAGGAGCGCAACAAGTACATCCTCACATTCCCGGTGGAGACCATGGCCCTGCTGACCGATGGGGGCGACGATTTCGCCGACAAGGACTACGCCGACTTCACAGCCGAGATGTGGAGCAAGGGACACAGTTTCTTCTGCTATCTCTCCAACAGTCCGGACAGCCTTTCCAGCTGCTGCCGCCTGCGCAACTCGCTGAAAGACCTCGACACCGAGGATTCCGAGCACAACCACACCACCCACCAGTACTCCATGGGTACGGCTTCCGTCTCCACCGGCTCCAAGTCGGTCATGACCATCAACCTGAACCGTCTTATCCAGGATGCCGCCCGCGCGTACTTCAAGGAGGAGAAGGGCGTGGATCTCGAACCCGGCAAGCCTCTGGAGAAGGGCAGTTACGACAAGGATGCCCTCTACAAGCGCATCAGCGAGGCAATCACCGCCGAGACGGAGCGTGTGCACAAGTATCAGATCGCCTTCAACGAGATTATCAAGGACTTCCTGAAGGCCGAGATGCTCGACGTATACCGCGCCGGCTTCATCGACATGAAGCGCCAGTATCTCACCGTCGGCGTGAACGGCCTGACCGATGCCGCGGAGTTCCTCGGACTCGAGATTTCTCCCAACGACGAATACAAGGAGTTCGTGAACAATCTCCTCGAGACCATCAACATCTCCAACCGCAAGGACCGCACGAAGGAGGCAATGTTCAACACCGAGTTCGTCCCCGGCGAGAACCTTTCCGGAAAGAACTACAACTGGGACCGCAAGGACGGATACTTCGTGTCACCCAAGCACAACATGTATTCCTCATACTTCTACAATCCCGAGGACGACAGCCTGAGCATGATAGACAAGTTCAAGCTGCACGGCGAGGAGTATGTGAAGTATCTCGACGGCGGAAGCGCCCTGCACATGAACATTGCGGAGCACCTCAGCAAGGAGCAGTACAGGCAGTTGCTGAACACCGCGGCGCACTACGGCACCAATTACTTCACCTTCAACTGCCGCAACACAGTCTGCAACGACTGCGGATATATCAGCAAGGATACCCTTACCGTGTGCCCCAAGTGCGGCAGCAAGAATCTGGATTATCTGACCCGCGTCATCGGTTACCTGAAGAGGATTTCTTCGTTCAGCGAAATGCGCCAGGAAGAAGCCTATCACAGGTATTATACGGAGAAATAGGTCGGAGGCTTGAATTCCTCAGGCCTGCGGGGCGGGGAAAAGGCAGGTCCGTCCCCCGAAAAAAGGGGCCGGTACCTGCATTCCCCGCCAGGTACAAGCCTACGCACGGAATTCAGCCGTTCTGAACGCAGTACGGGTCAATGATAAAGTACGTACCAGAAATGACGTCCGTGGTCCTGGAAGAGATTCCGGACCGTGTTTCCCTGGCGGTGGATATCAGCAACTGCCGGGGAAACTGCGTCGGATGCCATTCTCCGTTCCTGAAACTGGACATCGGCGAGGAACTCACTCCTGCGATCGTCGACGCTTTGATTGCCGACAATTTCGGGGTGAACTGTTTTCTGTTCCTGGGGGAGGGGCGCGATCCAGAGGCGCTGCTTGCGTTGGCTGCGTATATACGTTCCGCTCATCCTGCGATGGAAATCGCTTTGTATTCCGGTCGCGAGGAGGTTGAACCTGCAATCTGGGATGCTTTCGATTACGTGAAGGTCGGCCCCTACCGTCCGGAATGCGGCCCGCTCAACGAACGTACTACAAACCAGCGGCTGTATCATGTACGCCGTTCCGCCGGGATGGCGGACGAAGGCTTGCGGACGGGCAATGCCCGGACAGGGTTCCCCTTGTGGGACACTGCCGGGCCCTTTGCCCGGCGCGGATGGCAAGATGCGTCGTCCGCCATCCCGGCCTGCGCAGAGGACATCACATGGCGTTTCTGGCGGAAGGGGATAGATCCGAACCGGTAGTCGCCGGTCCCGCCCCATCTTCTTCGAAACCCCGGCAGGTGTATGCAAAACCGGGCTTTTTGCATACAAACCCTTCCAAAAACTGGCAGATGTATGCAAAACCGGGCTTTTTGCATACAACCACTTCAAAAACTTGGCGGATGTATGCAAAACAGGGCATTTTGCATACATCTCCTACGTCGAGACCTTGTGTGCCGGGGGCTTCGGAACTGGGGCAGGTTCACGGAAAGTGTTTTTTACGAAATGAAATATCTATTATACATAATGCAATCGTAGGTACGGGCCATTGACATATCTTTGCTCTACCATAATTCGAAACACTATTGTATATGAAAAAGTTTTTCAGCATCCTGGCCGTCGCTCTTGCATTTGTGGCCGCTTTCTCTTCTTGCAAGAAAGAAGAAGATACGATTTCCAACACCATGACCGTCAGGGGGCAGACGTACAAGATCGTACACGCTATCTGCGCCAATATGCAGGGATTCTGCCATGTCGATGTCGATACGGAAGGTGGTGTCCTTCACGGCTATGGTGGATTCGAATCCAGTCTGATTGGAAAGACTACCGACCTGAAAGGCGATTTCTTCCTTTCCTTCAATCCCCAGCAGGGGCCTTCCATCGATCCCGTCATCAAGAGCGGTACCTGCAAGATAACCGAGGTCAAGGGCGGACTCAATTTGATTGTCGATGCCGTCGAGCAAGGCGGGGACAAGTTCAAAATGAGCGTTTTCCTCGAAGATATGGGTGAGAATTTTTAGGATTTTATAGAAATTCTTTCTATATTTGCAGCCCTTTTGGAAAGTTCCATAAGGGCTTTATTTATAACTAATTAATTATCAAAATGTTAAAACAGTACGAAACCGTTTTCATTGCAACTCCCGTTTTGTCTGATGCCCAGATGAAGGAAGCGGTTGCCAAGTACACGGACTTCATCAGGAACAATGGTGGAGAAATCGTGTACGAAGAGGATTGGGGTTTGAAGCAGCTTGCTTATCCCATCCAGCACAAGACATCAGGTTTCTATTACCTGATCGAATTCAAGGCTGAGCCTGAATTCGTAGCAAATCTCGAAATCCAGTACAAGCGTGACGAGCGTATCCTCCGCTTCCTCACCGTGGCCCTCGACAAGGATGCCGTCGCTTATGCAGAGCATCGCCGCGAGATGAAGGCTTCCGGAAAGAGCACTCCTGCACCCGCAGCAGAGGCTCCCAAGGCGGAAGAGGTGGAAGATGTCACCGAGTATGATGTTGAACCCGTAGAAACCAAGGAGGACTAATCCATGGCACAGAATGACAATGTACGCTATCTGAACCCTCCTACCGTAGAGGTTCGCAAGAAGAAATACTGCCGTTTCAAAAAGGCAGGTATCAAGTATGTAGATTACAAGGATCCTGAGTTCCTGAAGAAGTTCCTCAACGAGCAGGGTAAGATTCTTCCCCGCCGCATCACCGGTACTTCCCTCAAGTTCCAGCGCAAGGTTGCCCAGGCCGTCAAGCGCGCCCGCAGCCTCGCCCTGCTTCCTTATGTTACTGACCTCCTTAAATAATCCTGCCCTATGAAGATCATCCTCAAGAAAGAAGTCGCAGGTCTCGGAGAGGCCGGAGAACTCGTGGAAGTTAAGAGCGGATATGCTCTCAATTATCTGATTCCCCAGGGATTCGCTACCCTCGGTACCAAGTCTGCCATCAAGCAGTACGAGGAGACCGTCCGTCAGCGCGCCCACAAGGAGGCTAAACTTGTTGCCGACGCAGAGGCAAAGGCTGCCAAGATCGCCGCTACCCCTGTTAAGATCACCGTCAAGGTTGCCGAGAGCGGCAAGCTCTATGGTGCGGTCACCGCTGCCATGGTAGCCGAGGCCCTCACCGCCGCCGGTGTCGAGGTTGACAAGAAGGATGTCAACGTTCCCGAAATCAAGGGCGTAGGCACCTACGAAGGAACCGTAAAGGTCTACAAGAAGATCTTCGGAACCGTCAACGTCGAGGTTGTTGCCGAGAGCGCAGAGTAATCGTCTCTGACTGAAAACAAACAAGAAGCGACCGGAAATGGCCGCTTCTTTTGTTATGTCGAGCGGCAATGCCGACAGTGCGACGCCCTCGGCGCACTGCGGCCCTTTGCCGCGACACTGGAATCTACTTTTTGTTCTTATACAGGAACCTCCGGATCTTCTGGGTGGCGTTTTTCTCGAAGGGCTCCTTCATGGCGTCCACCTCGCTGACCTGGGAATTCTTGCCGAGGAGTTTGTTGATGCGCTCCTGGAGGTTCTTCTGCATCTCCTCAAGCTGCTCGTAGAACTTCTCCTCGCCTTCGAGGTTCCAGTCGAGCACATTGTCTTCGAACTTCACCAGGGCCACGAGCTTGCCGTCGCGCTCGACGACCAGACTCTCGCTCACGCCCTCCTCATTGTTGATCACCTGCTCGATCTCCTCGGGATAGATATTCTCGCCGGAAGGGCCCAGAATGGTGTTGTTAAGGCGGCCCTTGATGAAGAAATTGCCGTACTTGTCCTGCACGGCCACGTCGTTGGTATGGAACCAGCCGTCATCGTCGATCACCTGCATGGTACGCTCCGGATCCTTGTAATAGCCAAGCATCACATTGTCGCCGCGGCATACAATCTCGCCCTCGCCGGTCTCGGGATTCACATCGTTCAGACGTACCTCCACCTTGAAGGAAGCTATGCCGATGGAGCCAACCACGGTGCGGCCGACCATCGCGTTGCACACCAGTGGCGCGCATTCGGTGAGGCCGTATCCGATGGCATAGGGGAAGTGACACTTCTTCAGGAAGGCTTCCACCGTGGGATCGAGTTTGCTGCCCCCGACTCCGAAGAAATGCAACTTTCCGCCAAAACTCTTGTAAAGACGCCCTCCGACCAGGCGGTAAAATAGCCAGGGGAAGTTTTTATGCATCCAGGTTAGGGTGCGGCTGTTGTCCACGGTTGGGACTATGCTCTTGCGATAGACCTTTTCGATAATGAGAGGCACTGCGCACATTACCGTAGGACGGATTTTCTTCATCGCGGGCATCAGCACGCTGGGGGTAGGAGCTTTCGTAAGATAGTACACGCAAGCTCCGACGTATATAGGATAGAGGCAGCCTATTGCCATCTCGTAGGCGTGAGCCATGGGAAGGATGGACATGAAGCGGTCTTTCCTGAAACAGCGTTCCGCCTTGTGCGACTCCATGATGTTATGGCAAAGGTTTCGGTGGCTGAGCATCACGCCTTTAGCCTTTCCGGTTGTGCCGGAAGTATAGATGATGGCCGCCAGTTCATCGGGGGAGGGTGTGCGTACCCATCCGTCACACTGGAAGGCATCCTTCTCCTTCTTTATAATCTCCAGAGTCTCGATATCGATGACCAGCACCAACTTGTCCATACACTCCTGACTTATCTTGGGGAGCAGTTTCTTGGAAACGAAGAGGACCTTGCTCTCGGAGTGGTTGAGGATGTTTGTTATCTCGTTCTCGGAACTGTCCGGAAGGATGGGTATGGCAACCCGTCCGAATGCAGTAGCGGTGAAGAATGCCACTGTCCAGTTGGGCATGTTCTGCGAGAGGATGGCTACTTTGTCTCCGGCGCTCACGCCAAAGCGTGAAAGCCTCTGGGACTGCTGGTCGCATACATCGCGAAAACGCCTGTATGTATAAAGGTTGCTGCCGTCTACATAGCAACTGAGTTTGCGTTTCTGGTATTTCTCTGCGGATTCTTCGAAGAGTTCGCGCAGAGTATTTGGATAGCGGTCTCTGTGCCTGCCTGGAAGCAGACGCATGGGATTCATGCGTACGAATACATTCCTGATGCGGTAGGGATGCTTGTACTTTCTCATAGTAGTTTTATCCGGTTATGTATTTCTCTTTATGTTTGCCGACCAGATGCAGGTTTTCATAGTATTTCTGTATCATGGCCATGTCGGCGGCTATGTCGCCGCTCAACTCGAGTTTCTCTCCGCAACTTATGCGCTTTTTGCCCCAGTCAAAAAATCCGGCATAAACCGGAACACCTGTCTCGCCCGCAATCTTTAGTGCTCCGGCCTTCCAGCGCTTTACAGGCTTGCGGGTTCCTTCAGGGGCGATTGCAAGTTTGAAAACCTCATCCCGTTCCATATGCTCGATAAGACTGCGCACCAGGGTGGAGGCGTTACTGCGGTCCACCGGGATGCATCCGCAGGCGCGCAGAATCCCTCCGAGGGGCCAGAAAAACAGTTCTTTCTTTATCATTACATGCGCTACATCGCCGAAGGAGGTATAAAAGAGATAGGCCACCACGAAATCCCAGAAGGAAGTGTGGGGAACCCCGAGCACTATGGCCTTCTTTTCGGGAATGGGGCCTCCTACGGCAGTCCAGCCCATGCGGCGCAGGAGCCATCCGCAGAAGCGGGACCAGCCCTTGCTGTATGATGTGCGGTTCTTCTTCATTACGAGATGTCTACGTCTTCGAGTTCCTTTTCGCTCTTGAGGTTGTGCCTGAGCCACACCTGTCGCTCAATGGTGTTGTCTCCCATATAGAACTCCATTATCTGGGGGATCGATTCTTCTTCTGCAAGGGTGACCTCGTCGAGGTGCATGTCCTCGCCTATGAAATCCGCGAATTCGTCGGACGAAATCTCTCCCAGACCCTTGAAGCGGGTGATCTCCACCTTGTTCTTGAGTTCCTCTATGGCCTGTTCCTTCTCTTCGATGGAGTAGCAGTAGCGGTTGGCCGTCTTGTTGCGCACGCGGAAGAGGGGAGTCTGCAGGATATGCACGTGCCCGCGCCGGATGAGGTCCGGATAGTACTTCATGAAGAAAGTGCAGACCAGCATGCGGATGTGCATGCCGTCGTTATCGGCATCGGTCGCTATGATGATGTTGTTGTAACGGAGATTCTCGAGGTCGTCCTCCACTCCGAGGGCGGAGATAAGCAGGTTGAGCTCCTCGTTCTCCGCAACCTTCTTGCGGCTTTCCTTGTAGGAATTGATGGGCTTGCCGCGCAGGCTGAATACTGCCTGGTAGTTGGCGTTGCGGGCCTTGGTGATGGTTCCGCTTGCGGAGTCGCCCTCGGTGATGAAGATGCTGCTGCGCTCGATGTCTTCCTGCGTCTTTTCAGTGACCTTGTCGTTATAGTGGTAGCGGCAGTCGCGGAGTTTCTTGTTGTAGACGTTCGCCTTCTTGTTCCGCTCGCGCGTTTTCTTCTGTATTCCGGAAATCTCCTCGCGCTCGCGCTGGGAGTCCTTTATCTTTTCTTCGATGACCGGCACTATCTCCTTGTGTATGCGCAGGTAATTGTCCAGTTCCTGGGCGACGAAGGAGTTTACATAGCTGCGGATGGTGGGGCCGACGTCGAGCTTCAGGGTGCCGTGTTCGTCGTGGGTCTGCTTCTCCCACATGTAGTTGGACCCGAGCTTGGTCTTGGTCTGGCCTTCGAAGTTGGGCTCCTGGATCTGTATGGAGATGGCTCCGACTATGCCCTGGCGGCAGTCTTCGGGAGCGTAGTTCTTCTTGAAGAAGTCCTTGAAAGTCTTTGCGATGGCCTCGCGGTAGGCCGCGAGATGCGTGCCTCCGTCGCGGGTGTTCTGCCCGTTCACGAAGGAGGAGATGTTCTCGCCGTAGTCGCGCCCGTGGCTGAGCACTATCTCTATGTCCTCTCCTTCCAGATGGATGGGAGGGTAGAGGGGCTCCTCGGAGAGATTCTCGTTCACGAGGTCCAGCAGGCCGTTCTCGGATTTGTAGGATGTGCCGTTGAGTACGAGCGTGAGTCCTTTCTTGAGGTAGGAGTAGTTCTTTACCATCGTTTCCACATATCCCATGTTGTAGGCGAACTTGCCGAACATCATGGGGTCGGGATAGAAGGTGACAAGCGTCCCGTTCTTCTCTTTGGGAGCGGAGTCCTTGCCGCTGTCCTTGAGTTCGCCGCGCTCGAAGCGGGCCCAGGAAGACTCGCCGTCGCGGTAGGAGCATACGTAGAAGGATTCGGACAGGGCGTTCACCGCCTTGGTGCCTACGCCGTTAAGCCCGACGCTCTTCTTGAAGACCTTGTCGTCGAACTTTCCGCCGGTATTGAGAATGCTGACGGCCTTCACCACGGAATCCAGGGGGATGCCGCGGCCGAAGTCCCTCACGCTGACGTGATTGTCTTCGGTGATGTCCACGACTATCTGCCTGCCGAAGCCCATTGCGAACTCGTCGACGGAGTTGTCGATTATTTCCTTGAGAAGCACGTAGATGCCGTCTCCGGGGTTGTTTCCGTTCCCGAGCCGGCCGATATACATGCCGGGACGCATCCTGACGTGCTGGACGCCTTCCAGGGTGCGTATGTTGTCGTCGGTATAATTTGTCGTACTCACTGCCATTCTACAAAAATAAGAAAAAATCTCCTATTTTACCACTCCCCGCAGATGCAGGATGACGGGTTTGCGTATATCCGAGAGATATACGGTCACGGTTTTGTCGAAGGGGAAGGGGCCGTCCTCGTTGGCATAGGTGACTTCGATTGTCCCTTTCTGCCCTTTCTCGAGACTGCTGCGGGTCCATTTGACATTGGTGCAGCCGCAGGATGTGATTGCGGAAAGAATGGTCAGAGGCTCGTCTCCGGTGTTGGTGACGGTGAATACGCAGCTCTGCGGACCGTCGGCCTGGGAGATGGTGCCGAAGTCGTGGACGGTGCGGTCGAAGTCCGCACGGCCGCCGATGAGCACGCTCAATATGATGAGTAAAATTTTCATATTGCAAATTTATAACAAAAACCTTACCTTTGCGTCCGAGATATAAAACTAATTACTTTAGAAATGGCTTACAAAATTTCACCTGACAGCTGCGTCGCTTGTGGAACCTGCATGGGCGAATGCCCTACCGGCGCCATCCACGAGGGAGATGTATACTCCATCGATCCCGATGTGTGCATCAGCTGCGGCACTTGCGCCGGAGCTTGCCCCATGGGAGCAATTTCCGAGGAGTAAGATACTTCTACGCAACGACGACACGGACTCCGGTCTTCTCGATGGCCTTCCTGGCTTCATCGGAAATGCCGGAGTCTGTTATCAGTATGTCCAGGTCTTCGCAGCCGCAGATGCGCCCGAAGCCTTTGTAACCTATCTTGGATGAATCCGCGAGCACGACGACGGTGTTCGAGATCTTCGTCATCTGATTCAGCAGTTCCGCCTCTTCTATTGTGGCGCAGGTAACCCCGAATTCAGGGTCTATCCCGTCCACGCCGAAGAACATCTTGCTGCAGTGAAGGTTCTTCAGCTGGTTCTTTGTTTCGGAACCTATCACGCACAGGGAGTTGCCGTAGAGTATGCCTCCGAGCTGCATCACCGAAACTCCCGACATGTCGCCCAGGGCCATGGAAACGTTCACCGCCGGGGTAACCACGTTCAAACGCCCCTTGGGCTTGAGCAGTTCCGCCATCACCTCCAGGGTGGAGCCGGCCCCCATGATGATGGAGTCGTTCTCCTGAAGCATCGAAATGGCCTTCGCGGCGATTTTCTGCTTCTTCTTGAAGTTGATGAGTTTCTTGGTGTTGAGGCTGATGTCCATGACCTGCGCCGTCGTGGGCAGGGCGCTGCCGTATGCACGGTAGAGCAGTCCCTGGCCTTCGAGGTAGGTGAGGTCCTTGCGGATTGTGGTCTGTGTGACGTTGAGGGCGTCGGCAAGATCCGCAACGCGTACGAAACCGTTCTGGAATATGTTGTCGAGTATGAACTTGCGACGTTCGGCTATGCTTGTCATGATTCGGGGATTTACCAGCTTGCTACAATTTCATAGGGAACTCCGTTGAGGACTCCGGTGTTGCCGGAATAGACGAAATAGTGTCCGAGGCGGTTCGCTTTGTCGATGATGGTGTCCGTCGCTGTCACGGTCGAGGCGCAGCGCACGGTGACGTACCAGAGGCCCTTGTCGAGAGCCCCGGTGGTGATTGTCTGACTGTTTCCTGCTTCTTTTGCGGAATAGTCCGGTTCGTTTTCCGGGAAGGCAAAGCCGTCCTTCTTGAGGTACAGCTCCAGGTCGTAATCGCCGCGGCCCTCGAGTTTGAGGGTGAGGGATTTCGCGCCTTTCGGCAGATATACCACGAAGTGATGGCACTGAAGGTCTCCGATCGCCGTCATCTGCGGCTTGTTGTCGGTGGTTTTCCTGGTCATGTAGCGGGTCTCCCCGTTCTTGAGTATGCCCTTGACTTTCGCAATTCCGCTGCCGTCCCAGGCATAGCGGAACATGGATGCGGTCATGTTGAGGATATCGCCTGAAGGCGCATCTTCGGGATGGGAACCCGTGACCACCAGCCGTCCGGATTCGGGAGATTCCTTGTAGGCCCATATTCCGGGCTGGCCATAGAATCCCGCCGACGAAGAATTCTTGCCTTTCTGGTTGAGAAAGCGCCCGAGGATTTCGGTGCCTTCCGGGGCCATGTTCACATCCATATACCCGCCTCCGTTGTGGCGCACATCTGTTACGATGGCAGAATACTTGGGACCGTAGTACTCCTGGAAGATATCGGACATTATTTCTATCTCTATACTGGAATTGCCCACGCCGGTGGCTTTCATGTTGCCTCCCTTCCAGATGTTGTAGTAGGAAGAGAGTCTGCCGTTGGCGTATTTGCCGGCCAGATATGCGCCGGCGCAGGACCCGACGAACGAACCTCCGTTGGTGTAGAACTTGTTGACGTTTTCACGGCCGTTGGTGCCGAGAGTGGTGCCGTGAGGCCCTGAATGCCCGCCGAAGGAATAGAAGAGGCGGAAGCGGGGCTCCCCGTCGGGATAAAGAAGTACTCCGTTAAGGTCGTCGGCGGAGCCTGAGAATATGCTGTTCTGAAGGGTCCTGTCACTCTCTTTGTAGCCATCTCCTACATCATCGACAGTGGAAAGGAAGTACTCGGCGTCAGTAATCTCCGCCTTCTTGAGTGCGTAGGGAAGCCGTCCGTTGATGACCACGCCATTCTCCTTGATGCCGGGGTTGAGTTCGCATCCTCCGTCAAGGAAAATGACTTTATAATAAGCTGTGTTGATGGTATTGTCGTCGACAAGACGCAGGATGCCTTCGTCGTCGAGTTCTTCGAAGACTTCTTCCGGCTCTCCGGTATTTTCGTTTTCTTCTTTTCCGCAGGAGGCGGCGGAAACCATGCAGATGGCTGCCAAAAGCCAGTAGGAAATAGTTTTACGTGTCATATCCGGTAAAGTTACACATTATCTTTGAATTGCCCAAATTTTTGAAAAAGATTCAAAACGAAACAAAACGAAACATTTTTACCTGCAAACAACTTGCAGAACGAAAATATTATGTGTATATTTGTGCGAGATAATAACCAATATCGAATGAAGCACTTCCTTATTTGCTCAAGTATTGTCCTTGCGGCGGTATCATGCTCCGGGGGCGTTACGATGAGTTATTCGTCCGCCGACATCTCAACGACTGAAGACGAGCATACCATGCTCGCAGGCTTCGCAGCCAGAAATGACCTGCACAACGGAATCCATCAGCACATTTATACTCATTGCCTTGTGCTCGGCGACGGCGTGCAGAAGGTCTGCATCATCTCCAACGACCTCATGGAGATTTCTCCTGCCCTCTCCGATACTATCCGCACCATGATTGCGGAGAAGTCGGGGCTGGCGAAAGACAATATCCTGATGCATAACATCCATACTCATTCAGCGCCCCGTTCCGGCGGCTGGTGCAACGTGCCCGGCGGCCCCAACCGCGCGTGGAAAGACAGGATGGTGGAAACCGTCACGGCGAATGCGGTCAAGGCCATCACGGCAGATGGAAAACCATTCACTCTTGAAATCGGCAAGGGGAAGACCGCAATCAACGGCAACCGCTGCGAAAAAGGCGGCCCCGTCGATCATGACGTGTATGTGGCCCGTTTCCTTCAAAAGGGGAAGCCGGTGGTCTCGATAGTGAATCTCGCCTGCCATCCGGTATGCATGGGTCCTTCCAGTTATCTTCTTTCTTCGGACTATCCCGGAGTGAATGCCCGTTATCTTTCCGAGGCCTGGGGCGGGGAAGTGTTCCAGCTTACAGGCGCTGCGGGCAACATGGATCCCGCGGAAGGGCCGAAGGATGTGGCATACGCCGAACAGTGCGGGAAGGAGCTGGCCGACGCCCTTGTGGGCATTCCTTTCGAAAAGGTGAAGTCCCGCGGCCTGCTCAGGCTCGTGAACAGGACCGTCGACCTGCCTTATCAGATAGATGTCATCACTCCCGAGGCCGTCCGGCGCCATGCCGATTCCCTCGCAGCTGCGGCAAAGACGGATTTCCCCCGCTTTGCGGAAGACGTGCGCGGCTGGGAGGAAGAGATACTCGGCCGTTTCGAAGAGGGCCCTGTCCCTTCCAAACTGCGTTATCATCTCCACGGAGTCGATCTTGACGGAGTGATTTTCTTCTTCAGCGACGGCGAACCTTTCTGCGAGTATCAGATGGAAGCCCGCGCCGCCTTCCCCGACAGGACGGTCTTCTTCGCCGGCTACACCAACGGCCAGAACTCCTATCTGCCCTCCGCACGCGCATACGAGGTCCGCAAGGGCTATGAATATGAGGTAGAGCAGATGCACGTCTACATAAAGGCCCCGTATCCGCTTTCCGAGCGTATGCCTTCGGTCTACCACGAAGGAGTGATCAAGACCATAAATGAAACGATAGCAGCAGAATGATGAAAAAGATCCTTTTACTCGCCGGTCTGTTCGTGGCTGTCTGCGCTGCCGCCTCGCCCCGTTACAATATCGTCCCCACACCCCGGCATCTTGCCGAAGCGGATGGTTTCTTCAGGCTCGACAAGAAAACAGCCCTCGTGGTGGAAGATTCCGCCTTCGAAGAGATTGCAGCCGACTTCAAGGAACAGGTGAAACACGCCTCCCCCCTAAACGGCAGCAAAACCAGGATAGTGCTCCGCAAGCGCCCAGGTTTCGGCAAGGAAGCCTACCGGCTCACCGTTTCCCCGTCGGAAGTACTGATCGAGGCGTCGGAAGTGAACGGAGCATTCTACGGCCTTCAGACCTTCAAGCAACTTCTGCCTGAGGCTATCTATGCACAGGTGCTCAAGAAGCCCTTGAAGTTCCTCGCTCCCTGCTGCACCATCGACGACGAACCCGAATTCTGGTATCGCGGGCTGCTCTTCGACAGCGGCCGTTTCTTCTTCCCGAAAGAAGAGATAATGAAGTTCATCGACCTGATGTCGATGTATAAGCAGAATATGTTCCACTGGCATCTCACCGAA
>Ga0256405_10008060_pt1 | contig 15350 bp, 1 predicted proteins | sample RumenRJG_02DNA_FD_189096 | JGI IMG/M metagenome (GOLD analysis project Ga0256405, IMG submission 189096) | Bovine rumen microbial communities from Lethbridge, Alberta, Canada - RJG_02 | ecosystem: Host-associated > Mammals > Digestive system > Stomach > Rumen | place: Canada: Alberta | collected... | reverse complement strand
GTCAAAGTTATATTATATTTGCCATAACTTACCCTGTGGGTAAATATAACTTTGCGTAGCAAAATATAACTGCGAAAGCAATATAACTTGCCTATAGGCAAATATAACTAGTGCGTCAGTAATAATCACTATTACTGACGCACTAAGACGGCTCTTTTTGTTTCCTTATAAAGGATTATTAGGCTTTTTTGTTAAGTTTCTTTTTGTCGTTTATGATGCCGTAGACCAAGAGACCGATCAATGCCAAAGCGATCACGAGACTTATGACGATACCCGCTATAGCACCGCCCGAAAGTCCGCCGACAGGTATGTCTTCGAATATTACCGCATAGGTCGAGAAGTGGTTGGTAACGAAGGTTACTTTACCGTCTGCAAACGTCGCTTTCATATCCGTTCTCGTTCCGTCGTCCGCGATATAGTAGACCTTGGCGACTTTGCCTTGAGGAACTACCTTTTCAAACGGGATCGATACCTTTGCTTCGCCGTCTTCAAACGTTGCGCCGATCAGCGTAACTTCCAAAACAAGTTCGGCATTAGGAACGGTAAGATTTTCGGTGGATACCTTAGCCGACAAACTTACGTTAGAATCGCCAATGGCGTTGACGGCGTTGTTATCGAAGACGATAGTTAATTCTTCCGCTTTTACTTCTACCGAGCCTTCTTCTTCTTTTGCTTGAGCAAAGAGTTCGGTAACGTCTTTCGCTTCTTCGGTAACGGTTTCGGCATATATCTTTTCACCGTCGTCGTTGATCGTCGGAACGTAAGGCAAAGCCGCTATCGCTCTCGTTTCGATCTCACCGCAACGAGCGCAAGTACGGGTCTCTTCACCTTTAACGCCGATTTCGGCTTCCTTGGTAACTATCCACTCGCCGAAATCGTGTCCTAAGGCGTCAACGTAACTGTCGACGTAACTGCCGCCGCAAAGAGAACAAGTGTGCGTGGTATATCCGCGTTCGGTGCAAGTAGGATCGGTAACTACCGCATTGTAGTCGTGATCGATAGTGTCGATCTCTTCTACTTCTACTTCTTCTCCGCAAACGCTACAAACTTTATGTTTGCTACCCTTTTCGGTACAAGTAGGCTCTTTGGTTACTATCCATTCACCGGCAGTATGACCTAATGCATCAACGTACGTGTCGACGTAACTGTCGTCGCATCTCGAACAAGTATGAGTCGTGTAACCTTTCTCGGTGCAAGTAGGATCGGTAACGACGGCTTGATAGTCGTGTCCCAAAGCGTCTACGTCTTTAACTTCGAGTTCTTGACCGCAAACGGTACAAACTATATGATCGCTTCCTTTCTCGGTACAAGTAGGAGCCGTCTTTACGGTCCACTCGCCTGCGGTATGTCCTAATGCGTCGATAGCCGCAACTTCTACTTCTTCACCGCAACGCAAGCAAACTTTATGTTTGCTACCCTTTTCGGTACAAGTGGGTTCTTTGGTAGTTACCCAATCGCTTGCGGTATGTCCTAAAGCGTCGATATCCGCAACTTCTAATTCTTCTCCGCAAACGGTACAAACTTTGTGTTTGCTACCTTTTTCGGTACAAGTAGGCTCTTTGGTGGTTACCCATTCGCCCGCAGTGTGTCCTAATGCGTCGATGTCCGCAACTTCTAATTCTTCTCCGCAACGCAAGCAAACTTTATGTTTGCTACCCTTTTCGGTACAAGTAGGTTCTTTGGTGGTTACCCAATCGCCCGCAGTGTGTCCTAAGGCGTCGATATCCGCAACTTCGAGTTCTTCGTCACAAACGATACAAACTTTATGTTTGCTTCCCTTTTCGGTACAAGTAGGCTCAAGGGTCGTTATCCATTCGCTTGCGGTATGACCGGCTGGGATATCTTCTACTTCGAGTTCTTCTCCGCAACGTATGCAAAGTTTATGTTGACTACCGTTCTCGGTGCAAGTAGGCGCTATAGTCACTTCCCAGTCGCCCGCAGTGTGTCCTAAAGCCTCTACTTCTTCCTCTTCGGTCGCAACGCCGCAAACCGTACAAAGTTTGTGCTTAGTTCCCTTTTCGGTACAAGTAGGCTCTACGACCATTTCCCAATCGCCCCATTCGTGACCGAGTGCCTCGATCTCTTCATAGGTCGTGTAATCGCAACGAGAGCAGAAGTCGTAAGCCTTCCAACCGATGTCGGTACAAGTAGCCATTCTTGCGGTTTGATGAAGAATATCGTGTCCGAGTGCGTCGAGTTCTTCGTCGATCGTATAATCACAACGTGTGCAGTAACCGTGCGCGCTACCTTTTTCGGTACAAGTAGGCGCTACGACGTTTTCGTGATAGTCGTGTCCCAAAGCGGGAACTGGAACGTCATCTACGTTGATGGGTGATTCGCCCGACTCGTCAACAAACAAACGATTACATTCGGTACATCTATAGTACGCGATATTACCGTCTTCGGTACAAGTAGGAGCCTTTTCTTCCACAAACTCGATGTCATGAGTGTGTCCTAACAAAGGAATATAACGGCTTTCTTTCTCACTGCAACGAGTACATACTCTTTCCTCGCTGCCTTCTTCGGTTTCGGTCGCCTCTTTGACGGTCGTCCAGTCGCCCCATTCGTGACCGAGTTCCGCAATATCCAAGACGTCGAGTTCTTCACCGCAGACGGTACAAACTTTATGTTGGCTACCCTTTTCGGTACAAGTAGGCTCGAGGGTGGTGACCCATTCGTCCGCCTCGGTGTGAGCGACCATTGCAATTTCTTTTACTTCGAGGTCTTCGTTACAAACCTTACAATAAATATGTTCGGCGCCCTTTTCGGTACAAGTAGGCTCTTTTTGAATTTCCCAGTCGCTTCTCGTATGAGGAAGTTTTTCGATCTCTTCGATCTCTTCCTCTCCGCATTGGCAAACTCTATGTCTACTACCCGCTTCCGAGCAACTTGTCTCTTTTGTAATTTCCCACTCTCCGAAGGTGTGACCCTTTGCTTCAAGTTCTTCAACGACTTCTTCTCCGCAACGAGAGCAAACTTTGCGTCTACTGCCCTTCTCGGTACAAGTAGCGGGAAGAGTGATTTCCCACTCGCCGAAGTCATGACCGAGTGCCTCGATCTCTTCGGCTTCGGATTCTTCTCCGCAAACGGTACAATGTTTTACTTTGTTACCCTTTTCAAGACAGGTGGCTTCAAGAGTGATTTCCCACTCGCCCCATTCGTGGCCTTTTGCCTCTATCTCCGCAGTTTCGGTTTCTACTCCGCAAATGGTACAAACTTTGTGTTTTGTTCCCTTTTCCGTACAAGTAGCGGGAAGAACGATTTCCCACTCGCCCGATGCGTGTCCCAAAGCGGGAATAGTTCCTATTTCGGATTCTTCTCCGCAAACGGTACAAATTCTATGTTGAACGCCGTCTTCGGTGCAAGTAGGTTCGGTAACGACGATCCAAGCGCCGCCGAGAGTATGTCCGAGCGCGGGAACGAAATCGGCTTGCATTGTCTCTTCGCAACGAGCGCAATGATATACGCTGTAGCCGCCTTCCGTACAAGTAGGCTCGACTTTTTCTATAAATTCACCAACTGTGTGACCGAGGGCGGGGATCTCAACTTTGGTCGAATATGTGCAACCTTCGTTAGCGCAAACTTCGTACGCTTCCCAACCTGCTTCGGTGCAAGTAGGCGCTTTGGCATCGACGGAAACTATATCGTGTCCGGTAGGTGAAGTGTTTCTGGTTTGCAAAACGGTTTCGCAAACGGTACAAAGTATTGCTTTTACGCCTTTATTGGCACAAGTAGGCGCTTTTGTAACAGTCCATTCCGTTGCAGGCGTGTGCGCGATCTTTGCAAGTCTTTGATAGGTCGTGTAATCACAACGCGAGCAAGTGTCGTATTCATTCCAACCGAATTCGGTGCAAGTAGGCGCTTGATAGTCGTGGTGGATAAGGTCGTGACCGAGCGCAACGATATCTTTGCCGTCGAGTTCGGTACCGCAAACGGTACAAAGCAATGCGTTTCTGCCCGCTTTGGTGCAAGTAGGCTCTTTAGTCACAGTCCATTCGTCGGCAGCCGTGTGAGGCAACAACGCGATATCTTCGCCTTCAAGCTCGATGCCGCAAGCGGAACAAAGCAAAGACGATCTGCCGTATTCGGTACAAGTGGATTCTTTAGTTACTACCCATTCGCTTGCCGCGGAGTGTCCGAGAGCGGGAAGGACGGTCAAGGACAAATCGGTAATTTGATTAAGGCACGATTCGTCCAAGAAGTACATATTGCTATATGCGTCGAACCAATATTCTACGTTGCCTTCTTCGGTACAAGTCGGAGCGACCGCTTCGGTCTTGATAACCGTGCCGTGTTGGACAAAGTAAACGGTTATGGAGCTGATTTGCAAATACTCTTGCGCACGGAACTCTACGTAGTTAGAATAGATATTTTCTACGGTGATAGTATAACCTTCGTTGGTAACGATAACGCTGCCTTTATTCACATACGCACCGTTAGAATGGTCTTCACCGAATCCGACCGAACAAACGATCTTTTCGATCAATCTGCCGTCTTTTGCGGTAATGTAAATACCGCCGTCGTCACGGTCGGCGCGAGCGCCGTCGTCATCGCCTGCTTGGGGAACGTAAATGTCCGTATATTGTCCGCTGTAATTGTTTTGACTGGTGTTAGTCTCTATAGTATCGTTACCCGAAACAATATCTCTACTTTCGCTTGTTCCGCAGATACGGCAGGTGTGAACTTCCTTTCCTTCTTCGGTTTCACTGTCTATCCATCTGCTCCAAGTGTGATCGGCAAAAGGTATCGTTTCTATGGTCGTATAACCGCAACGAGAACAAATCTCGCCGTCCGTTGTCAAACCGAGTTGGTTACAAGTTGCTTCTCTTGCTTGGGTATAGACCATCTTGTGACCGAGAGCTGGAACGTCAAGATATTCTTCTTGATTACAATTTGCACATACTCTACGTTGTCTTCCCTTTTCGGTACAAGTGGGTTCGGTGGTTATCTCCCATTCGCCGAAGGTATGACCTGTTGCGGGAACAACTACGTTTTCCTTAAAGATAACGTTTATACATTCTTCTTCGGAGAAGAACAGATCGTTGTACATATCAAACCAATATTCGATATTTCCGTCAACCGTACAAGTGGGCGCGACCGCCTCGACTTTTACGGGATCGAAGTCGCTCGAAACGTAATAATAGGTTATCGATTTGATCCAAAGATCATGATCCTCAGTCCATAGTTTAACGGATTTAGAGAAGATGTTCTTGATATCGATTTTGTTACCGTTGTCGGATATCGTAATATCGCCCTTTTCGGCGCGAAGGTCGGAAGAATACTCCGGATACCAACTCATCGTTAAAATAACTCTTTCGATATATGAACCGTCTTTTCCGTGAAGCGTAAAGCTGTTAGACAAATCTATTCCTGTTTCGTTCATAGCGGGAGTTTCACTTCTCGGAGGAACGTTTCTAGTCACTACTTCACCGCAAACGCTACAAGTATGACTTTCCTTCCCTTCTTCCGTCGTGCTGGCTATCCACTTGCCCCATCTATGACCTAAAGCGGGAACCTTTTCGATCTTGAGTTCGAAACCGCAAAGAGTACAGAGAGAACGTCTTATACCTTTAGTAGTACAGTCAGGCTCGCGTATGAATTCCCATTCGCCGGGATTATGTCCGAGGGCAGGGATATCTTCTACTTCGAGTTCCGCATTACAAACGGTGCAAAGGAGATGCTTGCTGCCTTTCTCGAGGCACGTAGGAGCGAGGGTTACTACCCATTGTTCGGCGGGAGTATGAGGTAAAGTAGCAATCGTTGTTTCGGTCGAATAGCCGCAACGAGAACAAACTTCGCAAGCGGTTTCCAAACCGACGGCGGAGCAAGTGGCTGCTCTCGGACCGCTTTCTACCATCTCATGACCGAGTGCCGGTATCTCTTCTACTTTGAATTCTACTTCGCAAATACTGCAAATCAAACGTTTGTAGCCGTTACGGGTACAAGTAGGTTCTTGAACGACTTCTTTGAGTTTATGACCGTATGCGGGAATGACGGTGTCTTTGCGTTGTATCACGTCTTCACAATCTTCAAATTGGTAATACATATCGTTATACCGATCATAGTAATAACCGATATTACCGTCTGTAGTGCAAGTCGGAGCGAGTGCTTCGACCTTATCCAGCTTTCTCGAAGTGAGATAATAAAGAGTTACCGATTTGATTATTGCGGGACTGTTTTGTTTACTCTGCCAGAGTTCAACGGAATCGGAATAGACGTTGTCTACAAAGATCGCCATTCCATTATTTCCATCGTAATCCGCCGATACTTGACCTTTGTTGGCGTAAGCGGTATTGGCGTAATAATCACCCCAACCAACGTAAAAGACTGCCTTTACGATAATGGCTCTATCTTTGGTGGTAACTATAATACCGCCGCTGGGATAAGCACCGTTTTCGTTAAATCCGGGTTCTCCGCAATAGATATTGGCTAAAGTGCCCGAATAATTGGGTACTGCTTTATTTATTGCGATCGTTTCGTTGCCTATTAGCGAATTTCTGGTTTCACTTATTCCGCAAACGCTACAAGTGTGCGTTTCTTTTCCGCTTTGCTTTGTCCAGGCGTTCCAACTATGACCCAAAGCCGCGATTTCTTCAACTTCTTCGTTTTCACATACGTAACAAACTCTGTGTTTACTGCCTTTCTCGGTGCAAGTAGGCTCAAGAGTAACTTCCCATTTGACGTAGATATGTCCGTGAGGAGCGATCTCTTCCGTTTCGAGTCTTGTATCGCAAACGGTACAATATTTATTTCTACGACCTTTACTCGTACAAGTAGGCGCGGCGGAGATAGTCCATTCGCCCGCGACGTGATCGATCTTTTCAAGGTCTTCGACCTCGAGTTCATTACCGCAAACGGTACAAACTTTATGTTTGCTACCCTTATCTTGGCAAGTGGGTTCTTTGGTAACGGACCAATCGCTCGAAGTATGACCGGGCGCACTTATGTATCTTGCATTGTAGTTTTCTCCGCAACGCGAACAACTGAATACCGTATAACCACGCTCTGTACAAGTGGGCGCAACTATCTCAATGGTCTTGCTTGCCAAATGACCGAGTTCAGCGATCTCGTGACGAGTGGTATAGTCGCAACGAGTACACGCTTCGTACGCTCTCCAACCGATTTCGGTACAAGTAGCCGCCTTGGCTTCGTATTTATGGATGTCGTGACCGGTCTTTGCAAGTACGGTATCCGCTAAAGCGATCTCGTTTTTACAAGCCTCGTCGGAGAAATACATTTTGTTATATACGTCGTACCAATATGCTATATGACCGTCTTCCGTACAAGTTGCGGCAAGATAGTCAAACTGTTTGACCCCCCTTGCTTGCTCGGAAACGTAGACGGTTATTTTCTCTACGCCGACCCTATCGTTGGAGTTCAATACAAAAGAGTTGGCGTTGATACTGCTGACTGTGATCTCATTGCCATTGACGGTAACGACGCCCTTATCCGTAAACACGGCGTTGCCATTTCCTTCGAAAAGGGTCAAAATGACTTTAATAACGGATCTGCCGTCACGAGCGCTCACTTTGAGGTCGGCGTTCCAACCCGAATACATATAAGGACTGTCGCCGCCGTGGAATTCAACCACTGCATAGCCGCGGTCATATCGATAATTCCAGTTGTTATATCTATCCGTAGTGATTTCTACGGAAACCATCGAGATCTTTCTGCTTTCGGTCGTTCCGCAAATGCGGCAAACGCGATATTCTTCTCCAGATACGGTTTCACTGTCCATCCATCTGCCCCAAGTGTGCGGGAACGTATCGGGATCCGCGGGGGTCTTTACCACAGTCGTATATCCGCAACGTGAACATATTTCGCCCGCTGCGTGACCGCCGGCGCAATTGGTAGCCTCTTCGGCTTCCACGTAAACCATATTATGTCCGAGCGCCGCTAACTCTTCGACTTTAAGTTCTTCGTTGCAAACGGTACAAATTATACGTCTACTACCGACTTCGGTACAAGTGGGCTCGAGAGTAACGATCCATTCGCTTTCGGTGTGTCCTAAAGCGGGGATAACGACTTCGGCTTTGCCGATCGAGGTCGTGCATTTTTCGTCCGAATAGTATAAATCGTTATATAAGTCGTGCCAATATTCGATATTGCCGGCTTTGGTACAAGTCGCCGAGACGGCGTCGACCTTTTGAACGGAACCCGCTTCGACAAAATAAATGTCGACTGTTCCGATCGTAAGGAATCCCGTACAATCGAGTCTGACGGAATTCGAGTGGATATTATCCACGGTGATGGTCCAACTATCGTCAGATACCGTCAGTTCGCCATTGTCTACAAACGCGTTCTTTGAATTAAATTCGAAATCGAATACGTGGTAGACGATTTTTTGAATGAATCGGTTGCCTTTTCCGGTAATAGTAATACCGCCTTCGTGTACTTCGGTACCCTCGTCTTTCCAACCGCCTTCGGGACAAGCGATAAAGACATATTCGCCGTCGTATTGCGTTGTAGCGGACTTTAACGCCATTTCAACGCTTACAGCCATTTCTCTTGTTTCGCTTGCGTTGCAAACGCTACAAGTGCGTGTCTCTTTACCTACTTCGGGTTGATCTTCGATCCATTTACCCCAACTGTGTCCGAGAGCGTCTATCTCTCTCGTCATAACTTCTCCGCAAACCGAGCAAACGGTGGTTTCTTCTCCTTTTTCGGTGCAATCGGGTTGAGTTTTAACGGTCCAAGTACCTGCAACGTGTCCGAGCGCCGCTATCTCGCTATAAGTCGTATAGTCGCAACGCGAACAAGTGTCGTACGCTGCCCAGCCGATCTCGGTACAAGTTGCGGATTTACCGTCGTGACGCACGATGTCATGTCCCAAAGCGGGGACAACGGTATCGGCTAATTCGATCTCGTTTTCGGCGTTTTCGTCCGAATAATATTTACAAGTATACGTATCGTACCAATATTTGCTATTACCAGCTTTGGTGCAAGTAGCGTCTACGCTCTCGACTACCTTGTATCTTTCTTGTAATCCGTTATAGAACACTTCGAATTGGTCGAAATGGATGAATTGTTGGCTTAAACTTATCGTAACGGATGCGGCGTTGACGTTGTTTATGGTCACGACGTAACCATCGTCGCTTAACGACGGGGAACCGCTCGACGCACGTACGCGATCGCTATAATTATTGATGCTCGCAACGTGTAAAACGATGTGATCGATAATTTTTATTTTAGCATTGACCGTAAACGAAGCATTGTTAAATATACCGATATCGTTACTCGAGAAATCTATACCGTTAAAGGTGACCGTCGCTAATTCTCCTTGGTAATTGTTACTATTAGTATGGACCTCGGAATTTACTTCGTCTCTCGTTTGGATATCTCCGCAAGTTAAACAGGTACGAGTTTCCTTACCTTCTTCGTCGAAGGGGTGCCACGGCGTCCAGTCGTGTCCCAAAGCGGGGATCGCTTTGGTTTCCACTTCCCCACCGCATACGGTGCAAAGTTTAGCCATTCTACCATCTTCGTCACAAGTCGCTTCTTTTACTACTACCCATTCCGAGTTAGCCGTAACGGTGTGAGGAAGCGCGGGGAATATCTCGATTTCCACAAGGAAACGTTGACCTTTATCGTCTGCGAAGTTGTATCCGCATACGTCGCAATGCCAATACTCGTAAGCGTTGCCGTTTTCGGCACAAGTCGCGTCTTTTTCTTCGATTTTAGTCAATTGATGCTCTACGCAAGCAAATTTGTGATAATAAACGGTTTCTATTTCGCCACATACCGAGCAAGTACGTTTTGCATAACCGTCTTTAGTATTGCTAGGCGGGACAAGGTCCCAGTCGCCGTAAATATGGTTGGATACAATGGTGACGTTAGAAGATTGTCTCCAATCGCCGCGGTTAGGTGTGTACTCTTTAACTATCATACAGTTTCCGAGCGTTACGGTGTAATTTTCGGCACTGTCGTAATAGAACTGACCGCCTCCGCCGATTCCTCTTCCTTGATTGGAACTGCTATTTGCAATAACGTACCCGCCTTTGATGACGATGTTTCCGCCTGCCGAGCCGTACCATTCACCCGCGTTTGCGCCGCCGCCTATACCTGCGGGGAATCCCGGGGTATACTGTTCTTGTCCGCCACCGACTGCGGTGACGAAACCGCCGTAGATGATCGTCGTGCCGCCGGCACCCGCTTGACCACCGCCTATACCTGCGGAGTAGTTACCGCCGCGCGCGTCGATTACGCCACCGTGTATGGTAATATCGCCTGCCGCTTGGCTATCGTTACTGCCGATACCGGCAGTTCTGTCGGCGCCCGTGGATTTGAGTACGCCCATAGTATTTTCATCGAACGATTGCGTGTAAATTGTAAGGCTCGAACCGCTCGGAACGTTGATACCTTTGAGTGCGTTTACGGTCACACCGTCTAATATAATAAGGTTGACGTTGCCCGAAACGACTACGCGATCGTTGAGAGTTATGTTACTGTTCGCAACGTACCAGTTGCCCGTTTCGTCCGACTCGCTCCATTGTTGCGCAAAGTCCGAAACGAGCGCGTAAGTATAGCACATTCCTTCGATAAAGGTTTTGGCGGAAGGATCGTACACATAATAGTAGAGCGGATCACGAGCGACTACCGTAACCACGCAAGTTGAAACGACGTCGTCCGAAGCGTCGCCGGGATTATTGGTAGCGGTAGCCGTAATAGTTGCCGTTCCGACCATAAGAGGCGCTATTCTGCCGTTTTCGTCGACAGACGCGACCAAAGGATCGCTTGTCGACCAAATGATATTCTTATAAGAAGCATTTTCGGGAAGAACGCTCGCCGTAAATACTCTTGCATAATCTTTTTCAAAAAGCGTGATAGAAGTCTTGCTCATCACGACTTGGGTAACGGAAACCGCGCTTACCGTCACCGTACACTCTGCGATCTCGTCGTCGCTATCGTCGTCGGGAGTACCGTTTATAGCGGTAACGGTAATGGTCGCCGTACCTTGCCAAATAGGCTTAACAACTCCGTTTTGATCGACCGTTGCGACGGAAGGGTCGGAGGACGTCCAAACGACGGTTCTATCCGACGCATATTCATTTGTCAAAGTGTGATAGAGCTTACCGTTTGCGCCGTTTGCCGAAAGTGTAATTTCGGATTTATTAAGCGTGACTTCGGTATGAGAGAACACAACCGTGATTTGGCAAGTTGCGCTCTTACCGCCTACCGCCGTCGCCGTAATCGTAACGTTACCCGCTTTGATCGGCGTTACTTTGCCGGTTTGGTCGACCGTCGCGATACCGTCGTCGCTCGAAGACCATACGACGTTCAAATAAGACGCGTCGGCGGGTGTGATAGTCGATTTAAGTTTTAAAGTATCGACGTTAATACGCAATTCCGCACTATTCTTATCGAGTGTTATCTCGGAAACTTCGACAATACCCACCATAACCTCGCAAGTCGCCGTCAAGTCGTCCGACTCGTCTTCGGTATTTTTGGTTGCTACGACGGTGATCGTGACAATGCCTCGCGCAACGGGATAAACTCTGCCGTTGCCGTCCACGGTCGCGATGCTCGTATCCGACGACGTCCATTTAAGATAAGACAAACCTCTATACGTTGCGTTCGACGGAGTGAAAACGGGATTAAGCGTTGCGTAAGAACCCCTTACTTTAAGTTCGTCGGGACTAGCGAGCGTTATTTTATTTAAAGCGATAGGTTTACCTACGTACGCACAAGGAGCGTATTTATAGTTACCGTTGACCGATGTAAGCGCGACGCTGTTTTTATCATCGCCGACCATATAAACCAAGCCCGAGGCGAGACGGATACTTCCGACTATCGCGCCGTTTTCGCTTGCCCAAATCGTACCGCCGTAGAAATTGATATTTCCGCCGTTGCCGATACCTGCGTCGTCGACACCCGTGGCGTTTAGTTTACCCATGGTCTCGGCATCGAAAGATTGAGAGTAAACGTTAAGAGTATTACCGTTGGTAACGTTCAAACCGCCGTTTACGGTCAACGTCGCACCGTCTTTAAGTATAAGGTTTACGTTGTCTATAACGTTAATACGTTCGTTTACGGTTACGTTACCCGATACGACGTACCATCTTGTGAATCCTTTTGAACCGAATACGGTTTTGTCGCCGGTTACGGTTTCGTACGCATCGCAAGTGTTTGCGCCTTGGTTATACGTTACGGGTGTAGGCGCCGTTACTTTTACGGTAATAGTCGCCGTCACGTCGTCGGACGCGTCGTCCGTATAGTTTGTGGCAGTTGCCGTAATGACTGCATTTCCTACCGCAAGGGGATGGATCGTGCCGTTTTCATCTACTACGGCAACAGCCTCGTTACTCGAAGTAAAGTTGACAAAGCGAGAATCGTTAAAGGTCGCGTTGCCGGGGGTAAAGGTCAACGCGAGCGTATAAGGATCGGCACCCGCTTTCATATCGAGCGAAGTTTTATCGAGCGCTATTTTCGTTGCGAGAATGCGAGGAGATATCTTAACGTTGGGTTTATCGAAATTAGTTTCTAAATTGACGATGAGTTCGTCGCCCGAGTGTGCCGCAAGGTGAGAACTTATCTTTGCCTCGACGCTTGACACTACCGAAGTGTTCATCTCGATATAACCGTCGTTAAAGGTAGCGACGCCCGTGACGGCACACCAAGCCCCGCTCACTTTGACATTACCGCCGTTAAATACGACGTTACCTTCGAAGGCATTATTGTTGACCAATTTGCCCATAGTCGATACATCATCCGACTGCGAATAAATCGTCAACTTACCGCCTGCCTTGATCGCAAATCCGTTTGCGGTGAAAGTTACGCCGTTTTTTACTATCAAACGAAGGTCGCCGTGAACGATGATCTTACCTAAAGTCAGGTCGCTCTTTACAACGTACCAAGTCGTTCTGCCTATCTTACCCCATTCGGTACGACCTGCAAGAACGTTGGTGTAATCGGTACAATATTTATCATCTAAATAATCACCGTATTTGTTAAAATCACGATATTTCATCGGTTCCGGCGCGTTTACGGTGACCGAGCACTCTACCTTGATATCGTCCGAGAGATCGTTAGGAGTACCGTTATTGGTCATCGCGGTTATGGTTACCTTACCGGGTGCAACGGGATAAATCAAGCCGTTTTGATCGATAGTCGCGATACTTTCGTCGCTTGTCGACCAAAACAAGAACTTGGGATAATTGAAAAATGCGTCAGAGGGAGTCATGACCGCGGATAATTGCTCGGTTTTGTCGCCTGCGACCATCGTAAGAGAGGTCTTGTTTAACGTTATGGTATCCACTAAAATAGGATTGCTCGTTATGTAAGCCCATTTTTGTCCGCCATAACGACCGACGACTTGAGGATTATCTTTGTCGCCGGCTTTTACGAATACATTATCACCAACTCTTAGTCCGCTACTAAAAGCGGAACCGTGATAAGAATATGCGGTCACGTCGCCGCCGTTGATGGTGATGCTCGACCATCCCCATCTCGGAGCGCAACCGATAGCATAGCCCCAGTCTTCGTTGGGGATATCTACGTAGACTTTACCGCCGTTGATGACGATGGTTGAATTTATACCGCCGATACATTCGGGATCGCCGAGACCCGCGTGAATATTACCCATTCTTGCATAAGCGGAAACTTCGCCGCCGTTGATAACGAGTCTGCCGTTGTATTGGCAACTGATACCGATATCGTTTCTGCCTGCTTGAGCTGTGACCTTACAACCGTTGATAGTCAGCGTCGCGCTGTCCGCGTCGATACCGGGGTTACCTGCGTTCCAAGCGGGATAAGCGCCTTCACCGGTCGTGCCGTTACTATAAAGTTCGCCCATTTTGTCACCGGTGGATTGAGCGTAAAGAGTAAGAGAAGAGCCGCTTTTGATTTTAATACCGTGAGTATCTATGGCAAGTCTTACGCCGTCTTTTATAATAAGATGCACGTCGCCGACAACGGTGATGAGCGGCTCAAGATTGCTGCCCGAATACATCGGTTTGGAAAGCGATTGATTACTTTCCACCACGTACCAACGGGTATAACCTTCGGTACCCCAAGTCCATTGATTAGTAAGGACTTGATAAGCGGGACACGACCCCGTAAAGAAGGTGCCGGTCTCTTCATTATAATCGAGATAGGAGACGGGAGTCGGATTTACGACTGTTACGGTGTATGACGCTTTCTTGTCGTCCGACGTCGTCGCCGTGCCGTTAGTCGCAGTCGCGGTAATGGTCGTCGTACCTGCGGCGACGGGTTGTACGTAGCCGTTTGCGTTGACCGTGGCAACGCTATTATTGCTCGAAGTCCAAGTGATATAGCGAAGCTCGTTGTACGAAGCGTTGGAGGGTGCAACGGCGGGCAAATATCTAATGACATCGCCACCTGCGTTGACTTGGGCGGAGGACTTGCTAAACGACAAGCCCGATACGTTTACCTTTTTAGTGATAACGGCGTATCTATGACCGTGGTTGGTCTCATAGTTTTCTACCAACGAAACGCTACCCGAGTTAATGCCCGCCTTGACGATCATATTGTCGCCAATGGTGACGCTACCCGCAATAGCCGTGCTTGTAAGACCGTATACTGTCGTCTTGCCACCGTAGATTTGGGTGGTGCAAGTGATGGCGGGACTGCCCGAAGCCGTCCGCTTCACGTCCAACCAACCGCTGCGGACGACCAACGTGCCTTCGCCGTCTACCGTAGTATTATACGGGTCGGTCACACGCATATAGCCCATATTGTCGCCGGTGGTCTGACCGTAGATGGTCAAGGTACTACCTGCCGGTATATGTACGGGGTTGTACTGATGCAGTTTCGCACCGTTGACAAGAATGATCTTTACGTCGCCGGAAATGTTGAAATCATAATCGATATTCATCTCCACTTCGCCGCTGGCGTAGTACCAACCGCTCGTAAAGGTATTCGCATTCGAGTGCTTGGTTATCTGATTAGCACTAGCGGTTCTCGTCGTACCGTTTTCGTCTATGTACGAGATGTTGCTCGCCGCTTGAGCAGTTATGTTCGTTTGCGAAAGGTTACCTAAAACAAACGCAAAAATAAATGCAACGGCAAATACCGCCACAAGTACTACTTTAAACGCGTATCCGTTCTTGACTTGGCCCATTTATTTACTCTCCTTATTAGGTTTTGTTTGATATTTTTGCAGTCGCATGATATGACCTGCTTAACAGTTATGTATTTTATCATAAAAATGTTCTACTATCCAAATATATACAACATAACGTTCCAGAATGGAACGCTTTTTTTCTCGGAGTGGATCTAACGCATTTATTTACGCAGTTAAACGATTTTACCTTAGGTACTTGAAAACATTTTATTAACACAAGAATTATTAAAAGACTGACGCAATAAGGATTTCATTGTTTGAGTTTAAC